>Ga0075425_100004296_pt1 | contig 14670 bp, 10 predicted proteins | sample SoiMethybrSBSTD4_FD_75300 | JGI IMG/M metagenome (GOLD analysis project Ga0075425, IMG submission 75300) | Bulk soil microbial communities from a Populus tree surrounding site in Tennessee, USA - Soil MetaG P. TD hybrid SBSTD4 | ecosystem: Environmental > Terrestrial > Soil > Tree plantation...
GTGCAGTTGACGCCGCCGCTGGCCGCAGACGGCAAGTATCCAGCCGGCACGGTCGTGACGGTTACCACAACACCGGACCCTGGTTACGCGCTGGATTCGGCGTGGTATTCGGTGCCCGGGCGATTCGGGCAGATGTATCACGAGGGCATGACGCGCGATTTCAAGGTGACGATCGATCAGGACAAACGGATCGGCGCATCGTTCATCGAAGAGGCCGCGGTGAAGGACCTCGTGGTGACCAACGACATCGTCTACGCCAAGCCCGGCGTGAAACCGCTGAAGTACGACGTCTTTGCTCCGAAGGGAGCGAAGAACCTTCCGATCGTCGTCATCGTGCACGGCGGCGGATGGACGGCAAACGATGAAGACGTCATGCGCGGCCTTGCCCGGGAGTTGACGAAAGGGGGCAAGTTCGTTGTTGCCAGCATGGATTATCGCTGGGCCGGCAAAGCCGACGGCGACTCGTCCGGCAACACCATGGCGGATCTGATTGGCGATGTCTTTGGCGGTATCGCGCACATCATGGAGCACGCCACGCAGTACGGCGGCGATCCTACCCGCATTGGTGTGACCGGAGACAGCGCTGGTGGCCATTTGTCGGCAGCCGCATCGTTGATGACCAACATGATCGGATCGCGAGGGTTCGGCAAGGCGCCTGGCGTCTTCGAGTTCATGCCGACCTATATGCCCAAGGGAAAGACCGTCGAGCAGGTCCGCGACGATCTGAGCAAAGCCATCAAGGCTGCCGCGCCGAGCTACGGTGTTTTCAGTGCGGCGACGCTGGACCCGTATTCGAGCGACCCGGCCGCCGATCAGTCGTGGAAGGAAGCGATCGCGCCGGTCAGCCATATTCCACCCGCCACTGAGCGATCCGTGCCGCAGTTTCTCACTCGCGGCACCAGAGATCCGTTGATTACAGATGCGATGGTGAAGGAATTCGTCGACGCGCTGGTCAAGGCGGGACAGCGTGCAGAATACATCCAGGTCGGTGGCGCGAGCCACGCGTTTTTCGACTGGAAACCAGACGACACCACGAAAGCCACGTTCGCCAAATACGGCGTCTACTACGCAGCGGCGATGAAGACGTTTTTCATGTCAGTGCTTTACTGAGCTTCACGTGGACTTCGTTCTAGCTCAGCTTCACGCCCGTGAGCAGCGCGATCACGGCTTCGCGCGAGGGGGGCGTCCATCGACTCCCGAGTTGGTGCAGCAGCGTGCAGACATCGTCGAAGTCACGTTCCATCGTCATCCGGGCCAACCGGTGCGCTTCGCGCTCGAACCGCCGCCACTCGCCCGGCGCCGCATCGTCGCGAAACGCCCGGAGCGCCGCGTCGGCACTGCCGTATTCAGCCGCGAAGTCTTCATGCAGATAACCGCTGAATACCCGGTGCAGCTCGGGAAATTCGGACCTCGCCTCTCGCTTCATCGGCCCGCCTCCGGATACGACGTCAATACGTAGGACTGGTCGCGCCTGTCATCCCAACGCAACACGACAATTGCGCGATCGCACAGCACTGACTGCGACTGGCCGCGTGCCATCGACCTGCCGATGACACGGTGCGCCTGATATCGCAGCACGAAATTTGGTCGTTTTCCGCTCCGTGTGCGCCACGAAGCGAACGCACGGTTGTCGGACCCGAGCGCGGCAGCGATGACGCTTTCAGCCGTCGTACGATCTGTGTATGTTGATGCGCTCGAGATCTGCGGTTCACGCCGGAGCCGCTCGATCAATTCCGCGTCGCTCTTGCCGACATGGCGTTGGAGTGTGTGACCGCCGAGTGCCTCGTCGGCCGACAGGTCGTGGGTCGAAGCCGGTGGCTTCGTACGCTCGGCGACGGTTGCCGGCGAGGCGTGTGGAGGAACGGTCTGGGGGATGGTAGCCGCGGAATCAGATGAGCCGCAGCCCGACAGCACGAGAGCTGTGAGTGCCGCAACGGTAGTACGGCGAAACCGGAGGTTCATGTTCGCACTCTAAACTTCCGGCTAAAGCCGGAAGCCACAAGATACATAGTGTAGCTTCCGCCTTTAGGCGGAAGGACAAGCACTTTAGTAGGATGAAGTCATGAGCGAGGAAGAAGATTTCGCCGCGTTGTTCGAAGCGTCTGAAAAAGCGCGCCGATTCGAGCGGGGCCAGACGATCGAAGGCGTCGTGGTCGCGATCGGCGACGAAGTGGGCTTTGTCAGCATCGGTGGGAAGAGTGAAGCGCAGATTGACATTGCCGAGCTGAAGGATGCCAACGGCGCGTTCGAGGTTTTGGTTGGAGATCGCATTCACGCGAAGATCATCTCCACGAGCGGCGGGATCACGCTTTCGCGCAAAGGTGTACGCAACGCGGAAACGCAGCGGGAGCTCGAAGACGCGTTCAACGCGGGAATTGCCGTCGAAGGCAGAGTCGAGAAGTCGATCAAGGGTGGCTACGAGATTCGCATCGGTCGCGAACGCGCGTTTTGCCCGCTTTCGCAGATCGATATCGCTCGAACGGTGGACCCAGTGGTACACGAAGGGAAGACCTATTCGTTCCGAATCATCGAGTACAGAGACGGTGGCCAGTCGATCGTCGTCTCGCGTCGCAAGCAGCTCGAAGACGAACAGCGTGCGTCGGCCGATGCGCTCCGGCGGACGATTGTTCCCGATGCTCTTCTCAAAGGCCGCATCGCCTCGGTGTTGGACTACGGCGCCTTCGTGGATTTGGGCGGCGGCATCCAGGGACTGCTGCACGTGTCGGACATGACCTGGTCGCGCGTGCCGAGCGCCCGCGCGGTAGTCGCCGTCGGCGATGAAGTCACCGTCAAAGTGCTGCGCGTTGACGAGGGCACTGGAAAGATCTCACTGGGCACGAAACAGCTGCTCGACGATCCGTGGAGTACCGCGGGAACCCGCTTCGAGGTTGGTCAGGTGCGGACAGGACGAGTCACGCGGCTGGCCGAGTTCGGCGCGTTCGTCGAACTCGAGCCCGGCATCGAAGGGCTCGCCCACGCGTCGACATTCGCGCCGAGTGGCAGTCCGCGAGGTTGGGCGAAGACCGTGCCACCGGGGACGACCGGAACCTTCGAGATCGTGAGCATCGACGTTGCGCAAAAGCGCATTGGCCTTACGCCGGTGGATGAAGCGTCGCGTATCGACGTCACCGACAGCGGCGAGCGTCCACTCGATGCCGAGTCAAAAGCGACGCTCGGATCGTTGGGCGATAAGCTGCGCGACGCGCTGCACAAGCGTTGACGGCCCCGCCGCCGCTCCACGTGGTGCTGGTCAACCCGGAGATTCATTCGCCGGGATTGCGGTGCACGAAACGCTCCGTCAGCGCACGTTATAGTTTCCATATGCGAACCCTTGCTGCCGCTGTTGTCGTGTGCGTCTTTCCCGTCGCCGGAGCCCTCGCGCAAGCAACGCGCACTGATCAGCGCGCGCGTGACATCTACAAAGAACTGGTTGAAATCAACACCACCGACACCCCTGCCGGGAGTGTCACCAAGGCGGCGGAAGCCATGGCGGCGCGACTCAGAGGCGCCGGATTCTCCGACGCCGACATTCGCGTGCTCGGCCCGGCGCCAAACAAGTTCAACCTCGTTGCGCGCTACCGCGGAACCGGCGCGAAGCGGCCGATGCTGTTGCTGGCACACCTCGACGTCGTCGATGCGAAGCGCGAGGACTGGTCCTTCGATCCGTTTGTGTTCCGCGAAGAGGGCGGGTGGTTCTACGGCCGCGGCACGAGCGACGACAAAGCGATGGCGTCGCAATTTGTGGCCAATCTGATTCGTTTGAAGGAAGAAGGTTTCAAGCCGGAGCGAGACTTGATCCTCGCGCTGACTGCCGACGAGGAGGGAGGCGACTTCGACGGTGCGTCCTGGCTGGTGACGGAGCATCGTGATCTCGTCGACGCCGAGTTTGCGATCAACGAGGGCGGCGGTGGCAACATGCGGAAGGGGAAGTACCTGACCAACGAGGTGCAGGCGGCCGAGAAGGTGTATCAGGACTTCCGCCTCGAGGTGACCAATTCCGGTGGACACAGTTCGATGCCGGTGAAAGACAACGCCATTTACCACCTGGCGCAGGGACTCTCGCGTCTTGCCGCGCTCGAATTCCCGGTGCAGCTCAATGAGATCACCCGAGCGTACTTCCAGCGGTCGGCCGACGCTGAAGCCGATCCCGCGATTGCTGCCGACATGCGCGCGGTCGCCGGCGCAACGCTTGATGCAGCTGCGGCCGCTCGTCTCGCAGCCAGGCTGCCGTACTGGAACTCGATGATGCGCACGACGTGCGTGGCGACGCGGCTCGGCGGCGGGCACGCCAACAATGCCTTGCCGCAGCTGGCGAGTGCGAATGTCAACTGCCGAATCCTGCCGGGCGTCAGTATTGACAGTGTGAAACAGACGATCGTCGATACCCTCGCCGATCCCAAAATCACCGTGTCACTCGTTCGCGACGCCCATCCCAGCCAGCCGGCTGTGCTCCGCGAGGACGTCATGGCCGCGGTCGAATCTCTCACCAAGGACATGTTTCCTGGCGTCGTGGTCGTGCCAGTGATGAGCACTGGCGCCACCGACGGCCTCTACTTTCGCAACGCTGGTATTCCGACGTTTGGTGTGGATGGCACGTTCGGCGATATCGATGATGTACGCGCCCACGGACGCGATGAGCGCGTCGGCGTGAAGCAGTATTTCGAAGGGCTCGAGTTTCAGTACCGCCTGATCAAGCTGCTGGCCAGGTAAAAAACGCCCGATAAGCAGTGAATGAAACACTTCGCTGCAGCGGCCGTGCTTGCTCTTCCAGTCCTCCTTGCTGCGCAGCAGCAAGTTGCCAAACCGCGCGGAGACTGGCCGTGCGGAGCACGTGTCGATCCCACCTATTTCGATATGGCTGAAGCAACAGGCGGTCACCTGCTGTTGCTGGCGCCTGAAGAAATCGGCGACTCCGCGATGCTGCTCATAGCATTCGATGCCCATCCGCAGACGATCTTCAGGCTCGCCGGCTCGTTGAAAGCCGGACTGCACGAGTTCCAGTTACCGATCGACTCATCGGTCGAAAGCGTTGTCTTTTCTATCTCGGTGCAATGCCTTCAAGTTGCCGACGTCATTGGGCCGTCTGGAACGTCCCCAGGCGGCGACAACGTCACCGATCTCGCGAGCTTCCGGGCACAACGTATGGTGATCGTGAAGCGGCCGGAACCTGGCGTTTGGACCTTGCGTGTGTCTGGCAGCGGCATCGCTGGCATCCTTGTGCAGGCGAAGAGCGCGATTGGAATGTCGCACCCTGAATTTGCGAGCCCCGATAGTCAGACGTTCACGCATTCGCCCACCGCGGGCGCTGAAAGCGTCATGAGAATCCACGTGAACGGGAACGTCTCGGAGGTACAAGGCTCGGTGATCAACGCGGCCGCCGTACCGATTGCCAAGTTGCGGTGGCAGGCCGAATCGGAGGGGTCGTTCGTATCGCGGCTCACCCCCGGTGCGGACGCATTCAGAGTTGTGATCGTCGGCAAGGACAGCGAAGGCTTTCCATTTCAACGCATGGACTCGCGGCTGACCACGCCGACCCGGTGAGCGATACAATCCGCCTCCATGACAACCTCCCTGTCAGCCCGCCGCCTCGCGTGGTTTGTACTCATCGTCTGCCTGATGCTCCTGCACGGTGCCGACACGTTCACGCAGGTGACGGCCCCGTCAGCTGCCGTCGCCACACGTTATGCGGACGCACGAGCGCACGCCCACAGGATTGGCAACGAACTGCTGGCGCGTGGCATTCCCGGCCTGGCGATTGCGGTTGCGGTTGACGGTCGCGTCGTCTTCGCCGAGGGCTTTGGCTATGCGGATCTCGAGCAGCGCGTTCCGGCGTGGCCTTCGACAAAATTCCGCATCGGGAGTATTTCCAAGCCGCTCACCGCAGTTGCCCTGATGCAGCTCGTCGAGCAACGCAAGGTCGATCTCGATGCGCCGGTGCAGAAATACGTTCCGTCGTTCCCCGATAAGGGGACGAAGATCACGCCGCGTTTACTCGCCGGGCATCTCGCGGGCATCCGGCACTACAAAGATGATGAGTTCCTGATCGCCAAGCACTACGACTCGATCGTCGAAGGGCTCAAGATATTCCAGGACGATCCGCTCGTCGCGCCGCCCGGCACCAAGTACAGCTATTCGACCTACGGCTTCAATCTGTTGAGCGCGATCATCGAGTCAGCGTCCGGTGAGAAGTTTCTTGATTACATGCAGGAACACGTCTTCGACGCGCTTGGCCTTGTGCATACGACTGCTGACGAGAATCGCCGGCTCGTCGACGAACGATCGCGCTTCTATTCGCGCACGACCACCGGAGCTCTGGAGAATGCGCCCTACGTCGACAACAGCTACAAGTGGGCGGGCGGCGGTTTTCTTTCCACGCCCGAGGATGTCGCTCGGTTCGGCTCCGCGCTTCTCCGTCCCGGCTTTCTGACCGCCGATTCATTGAACCTGCTCTTTTCATCTCAGAAGACGATCGCGGGTCAGGCGACCAACTACGGAATCGGCTGGGGGATCCAGAAATCCCAGAGCGGTCAACGGATCTATCAGCATTCCGGTGGGTCCGTCGGAGGGACGTGTCAAATGATCGTCTATCCCGAGACACACGTCGTGGTGGCTTTGCTGACGAACCTGGGCGACGCGCTCTGGAAGATCGCGGACGTCGAATCGATCGCCGAGCCATTCGCGGGCCGGTAGAAGAATCATGTAGGGCGGGGTCTTAAGACCCCGCCTGGCGCGGTCTAAAGACCGGGCCCTACAACTTCCGCCTAAAGGCGGAAGCTACAAGAATGGTTCATTCGTACTACAAGAAAGGCTCACTCGTACCGCAAAGACACCAGCGGATCGAGTGCTGACGCGCGCCGGGCGGGGATCCAGATGGCCGCCATTGCCGCGGCAAAGAGGAGCAATGACACGACAACGAGCGTCAATGGATCGCGCGGATTGACGCCGGGAAAAATGGGCGCCGTGACATCCGCGAGGAGGACGATGAGGCCGAGTCCGGCGACGACGCCGGTGACGACCGGGATTGCGCTCGAGCGTAGAACCAGTCCGATGACGGACGCGCGCGGTGCGCCAAGCGCAATCCGTATCCCGATCTCGCGAACCCGCTGACTCACGGAGAACGACACCACCGCATAGACGCCGGTCAGCGCCAACACGAGGGCGAGCAGTCCGCCAACCGCCCCGAACATCATCAGCGGCTTCAATTGTTCGCCCTGTTGCTCGACGACAGATGCCAGCGTCGACACGGTCACTGCCATTTGCGGGTCGATATTGCGGACGATCCCTCCGATTGTCTCAGCTGCGATTTGCGTCTGATCTGAAACGCGAGCGAGTAGATACGGTGGCTGTGTCTGCTGCAGATCGAGGGGGCTATAGTAGAACGGCCCGTCTTCCTGCATGTAGCTCACACTTTGTACGTCGCGGCAGACACCAATCACCTGCTGCGCGATCGATGCGCGCGGTGTGCTCGGGCGACGATCGCCGAGCCTGAACTGATGCCCGATTGGATCCTGTCCTGGCCAATATCGTTTCGACATCGCTTCTGAGATCACGACAGGGACGATCGGCGTCTTCGCCGATAGTTCTTCGCGCGTGAAGGCGCGGCCGTGAATGAGCGGGATGCTCAGGGCGCTGAAGTAACCATCTGTGACGACCCGGCGCGCCGGATCGTCACGGAAGTCGCCGGTGATCGCTATTGGCGTTCCGTCGACTTCGCGGACGGTCGTCGAATTACGTCCGGACCACGGAGCGATTGACGCGAATGTTGTTCGCACGACGCCAGGGACATTCTGCACACGTGAATCGACCTCTTGATAGAACGACGCCGACGGCGTGTAGCCGGCCAGCACCGACGCGAACGTTACGTTGAGAACGTGTTCGGTCTCGAATCCAGGACGATAGGAAAAGAACCGCTGCTGAGTCCTCGCCAACAGGATGACCTCTGTGACCAGCAAGAGGCTCAAGGCAATCTGCACCGCCACGAGGGCACTTCGAAGCCGCGACCGGCGGGCTGACGCGGTAACCGCACCGGTATTGCCCTTCAGCGATTCCGACAGTTGCGGCTTCAACGATTCTACCGAAGGAGATAGTCCGGCGATCACTCCAGCCAGCATGGCCATCGCGAGGCCGTACAGCAGCACGTGCCAGTCAGGTTTCAGATCGAACGGCGCCTTCGTCGGGACAAGTGAGTTCCACAGGATCGCCGGAGTTCGCTGTGCGATCGCGAGACTGACGAGAGCAGCGATGCTACTCAGGACCAGGCTCTCGGTCAGCAACTGGCGCAGCAGTCTCATCCGTCCCGCACCAAGTGACAAGCGGACGGCGATCTCTCGCTGACGTGCCGCGGATCTGGACAGCAGGAGCGTGGTGACGTTCACGCAGGCGAGGAGCAGCAGGACGGTGGTCGTCCCGAGAAAAATCGTGAGAATCACGGGCGCCCGGCGACGGATGTCGGGGTTGTTGATCATGGCTCCATTGGTGACGATGACTGTCATGGAGCGGCCGGGGACATCTTGATCTGCCGTCCGCACTATTGCGCGCAGCTCGTCTTCGACGTGTTTCTGCGAGTGGTCGGCCTGCCGCCGTCCGGCGACACTGAGCCATTGCGCCCGCTGATCTGCAAAGTAGTCGTCCGATGGACGCAGTACACCGAGCATCGTGTAAGGAACCCACACATCGGACTCATTCGGCGGTCCAGGCAGCTGCAGATTGGGCGACACACCGATGACGACGAACGGCTGGCGGTTCAAATGAATCGTTCGCCCGATGATGTCGGCAGCGCCGCTGAACCGGGTGCGCCATGCCGACTCGCTCACCACCGCAACGCGCGCCGGGTTCGAGAGGTCGCACTCGTCAGTCGTGAGATAGCGGCCCATGATTGGCGGATCCGGCCGGACAACGTTGGTCACGTCGCACGTGACGAGACCGGCGCGAATGCTGCCTGACTCCGGTCCGCCGAGCGTGACCTTCATGAGACGGAAGGCCGACAATGCCGAAAGTGACGTGGCGGAGTCGCGCAGCCTGACATAGTCGGGTTGCGACATTCCCCCGTCGGAATAGCGAAGAGCGTAGTCGCCCGAATATTGAGGGAACACGCTGATGAACGTCTCAGGTTCGCTGCGCACCCAGGGGCGCAGCAGAAGTCCGTTGACCAGGCTGAAGACGCTGACGTTGAGGGCGATTCCAATTGTCAGGGTGGTGAGGATCGTCGGGCTGAGAATCGGGCTCCGCCGAATCAATCGACACGCAAAGGACACATCCCGTGCGAGCGTATCGAGCCAATCCCACAGATGGCGTTTGCGCATAAACCAGAGTGTAAGTTGACCGACCCGCGCAGGTGTAGGGCAGGGTCTTTAGACCCTGCCGACTCACCTGTAGACTTTCTACACAATAATATGTAGAATTTCTACACTATGCGCCGAAATGACGACGCCCGGATCGAATTGCTGCGCGGCACGCTCGATCTCCTGATCCTTCGCACCTTGCTTCCGGGGCCGAGTCACGGCCATGCCATCGCCAAGCACATTCAGCGGACCTCTGAAGATCTGCTGCAGGTCGAAACCGGCTCGCTCTACCCCGCGCTGTATCGCCTCGAGGCGAAAGGCTGGATTGCCGGTTCGTGGGCGTTGTCGGAGAAAGGGAAGCGCGCCCGCTATTACCGTATTACGCCACGTGGCCGACGGCAGTTAACAAGCGAGCACTCGAAGTGGAACGCGTTCGCTCGCGCCATGGGACTCCTGTTGAAGCCGCTCGGTGAGGATGGACGATGATGTCGATCTTCCGGAAGTTGACGTCGCGGATGCGCGGCGGCCACAAGGAAGCCCAACTCCGCGAGGAATTGCAGTTCCATCTCGCCGAGGAAGCAGACGAGCAGCAAGCGAACGGAGTGCCTCCGGACGAGGCCCGGCGGGACGCCTATCGCGACCTTGGAAACGTGACGCGAGTCATTGAAGAGACGCGCACGGTGTGGACGTGGACGCTGGTCGAACAGCTCGCGCAGGACGTCAAGTACGCATTCCGCACGATGGCCAAGAACCGGATGTTCACGGCGCTTGCCGCGCTGTCGCTCGCGCTTGGCATCGGCGCCAACACGGCCATCTACAGCTTCATCGATTCGATTCTCCTGCGCGCGCTCCCGGTCGAGGATCCCGGTTCGCTCGTCGTGATCAAGTGGCGGAGCAAGCCCATCGTGCGTGATGCGCCCGGTGGTTCCCAGTTCGTTCTGCACTCCATCGACGGTTCCACCTACAAGGACAGTGGTGGCGTAACCGCGAGCATTTTCCCCATGCCCGCGTTCGAGCGCCTCCAGCAATCGTCGCCGTCGGTGTTCTCGAGCCTTTTTGCGTACAAGTCGGCCGGGAACCTGACCGTCATGGTGAACGGCGAATCGCAACTCGCGGCGGGTGAATATGTCTCGGGTGATTTCTTCCGTGGGCTCGGCACTCTGCCTGCGGCCGGTCGTCTGATTGTGACTGATGACGATCGCGTCGGAGCGCCACCCGTTGCGATCATCAGCATGGGTTATTGCCGGCGCCGCTTCGGCACTCCGAGTGAGGCTGACGGTCAGCCGGTTCTGATCAACAACGTGCCGTTTACCGTTGTTGGCGTAACCGGCTCGGGATTCTTCGGCGTCGATCCGGGCGCGGCACCGGATGTCTACCTGCCGCTCCACAGCAACGTATTACTGGACAAGAGTGCGGCCAACGATAATCTGGACGCGAACTACTACTGGCTCGAGATGATGGGCCGGCTCAGTCCCGGCGTCCGCATCGATCAGGCCCAGGCAGTGCTCGCCGGCCCCTTTGCGCAATGGGTGGCGACCACAGCAACCGATCGCGAACGCGCCAATCTTCCCATGCTGCGCCTCGAGAACGGCGGCGGTGGACTCGAGACCCTCAAACGCAAATACACGAAGCCACTGTACGTCCTGCTCACTATCGTCGGCTTGATCCTGGCGATTGCGTGCGCGAATACCGCCAACCTGCTGCTCGCACGCGCCACCGCGCGCAAGCGCGAGATGGCGGTGCGGCTGAGCATCGGCGCGAGCCGGTGGCGGTTGGTTCGCCAGCTGCTCACCGAGAGCGTCCTTCTCGCGTCGCTCGGTGGTGCGCTTGGCATTCTCGTCGCCATGTGGGGTATGCGAGTACTGACGCGTCTCCTGGCAAACGGTCAGGAGGGCTTCACGCTCCACGCAGAAGTGAATTGGCACGTTCTCGCCGTGACGCTCGGATTGTCCGTGCTATGTGGGATGTTGTTCGGGCTGGTTCCGGCGTTGCAGTCTACCCGTCCCGCATTGGCTCCTTCACTCAACGAACGGGCCGCCACCGAGTCGGCGGCGCGCGTCACGCGCGGCATGCCCCGGCTGCGCCTAACGCAGGTGCTTGTCGTTGCGCAGATCGGGCTCTCTCTTTTGCTGCTCGTCGCCGCTGGCCTTTTTGTCCGTACTCTGTCCAACCTGAACTCGATTCCACTGGGGTTCGACCGCGATCGTGTGCTGCTGTTCGACTTGAACCCGCTACAGGCCGGATATCCGGAATTGAGAGCCGCCGCTTTCTACGTCGACGTGCAGGAGCGACTGCGCACGATTGCTGGCGTCAGCGGCGTGACGCTGTCGCATGCGTCGCTGTTCAAGGCCGGCAGGTCACATACGATGACGGTCAACGGTATACCGGTCACGACGGATACACGAATCCTGTTGGCGGGTCCCGATTTCTTCACGACGATGAAGATTCCAATACTGCGTGGACGTGGATTCGACGATCGTGAGCGCCAGGGCGCCCACCCCGTGGCGGTTATCAATGATCTGTTTGCCAGAACGTGGTTTCGCGACGAGAACCCGATTGGACGGCAAATCCGCGTCTTCGCGCGGCGCAACACTCCAGTCGATCTCGAGATTGTTGGAGTCGCGGCGACCGCTCGATACGGCGGCCTCAAAGGTCAGATCCCACCAGTCGTGTATGTGTCGTACGCCCAGTTTGCTTACATCCAGCAGATGACCTTTGCGCTTCGCACAACCGGCGATCCCCTGCATACCGTCGCCGATGTTCGGCGGGTCGTGCAGGGCGTGGACGCACACGTCCCGGTAATCAACATCCGGACGCAGTCAGCGGAAATCGATCAGACAATCAACCAGGAGATCGTTTTTGCGAGGTTATGCAGCGCGTTTGCGATCCTGGCTCTGGTGATCGCCTGCGTCGGGCTGTACGCGACGATGGCCTATATGGTTGCGCGCCGGACCAGCGAGATCGGCATTCGCCTGGCTCTGGGTGCGCCTCGAGGCGTTGTCGTCTGGATGATCATGCGCCAGGTGTGTTTGCTTGCCGTGGTTGGCCTGGCGATCGGCGTGCCACTCGCGATGGGCACGTCCCGGTTGATCGCGTCATTCCTCTTTGCCATGGAGCCCAACGATGCGCGCGCGCTCGCAGGGGCCGTGGCTATTCTCATGACCGCTGCCCTTGTCGCCGGCTACGGGCCAGCCCGCCGCGCCTCGCGCGTCGATCCCATCGTCGCGCTGAGACATGAGTAAGCGCAGATCCCGTCGGTGTTGGGTAGGGTCTTTAGACCCTGCCTGAGGCGCTGGTCTGACAGCCCGGGCCTAGGGGCCGCACGTGCCCCGCGCGCACAGGTGTGACCAACAATCACACGCCGATTGCGCTATCTTGTTCAAGACAAACAGCTTTGACATGGGCTCACTCCTTGCTCTCACCGAGAGCATGCGCACACTTGGACTTCTCTTCACGCTGCTCGTGGTCACGCCGCAGGCGGCCACCGATCAAAAACCGTCAGTGCCGGAAGGCACGATCATCACGTCGGCGCAGGTCACCGGCTTCGACATCGATCGACTGAGTCCTGGACTTCGGGAGGCAATCCGCAGTCTGGCCGGCGCACCGCTGAAAAAGGAACAACTCGACGCGCTCGCGGCTCGGCTCGAGGCGGAGCGGCCCCGGTATGTCGCCGCGGTGCGGACCGTCATGGAGCCGGGCGGAGAAGCACGCGTGTTCTTCGTCATGGGCCGCCAGGAAGACTCCGAGCGTGACGACAACGTCAACGGACGCTACGTCGTCGAGCAGGCGGACATCACCGGCGTGCCCGAGGCCGAGTTGACTGAGGGGTTGCGTGACGATCTGAAGGCGCTCGTCGGCAAACGACTCGATTCGGGCGACGCAGACAAACTGCAGGAGCGGATCGACCGCGAGTTACCGGGCTACGACGTCTCTCGACGCATCCAGAAGGGCGGTGAGGTCGGCCGCATCAAGCTGGTCTACGAGGCTCGCAAGAAAGAGCCGCCACCGTGGCTGCGTTTCGAGCCGCTCCGATCGAATCTCATTTATCACTCCGAGCAGGGTTGGGGAGGATTCTGGGACGTCAACATCGGTGACCGCATCATCCGTTTCGTGCCAATGTTTGCGCTCGCCAATTCCGAAGACTCGATCGAGGAAACTTCCAGTGCCGGCCTGCGCTTTGAGACGACGAAGCTCGGGACCCGCAGACTTGGCGCCAGCTTCGAGTGGTCGTGGTTCGATCAGGACTGGCGGACCCAGACGCTGGCGGCGCTGCCGCTCCACCCGGAGATCCCACGCGCTTACGACACGCGAACGACAGTGACACCGTTGCTGAAGTTTGCATTGACTCCCGATCTGAGCGTCGCCGGAGGCGTCAGCATCTCCGAACTCAAGGCACTTGCGCCGGCAGCGGAGTCGCAGATGGCGAATGCAGCCGTTGCTTCAATTGATTTCGAGCGCGAGTGGAAGGAGAAGTCGGATACGACCCATCGCGCCGTCGCCAGTTTCGGTATTCGGGCTGGTTCTCGCAGCCTCGAGAGCGATCTCGCCTACACGAGGTACCTCGGTCAGGGCACGTATCGATTTGACCTGGGACGCCATCACGTCCAGGCGACTGGCATGGCCGGAGGCATCACCGGCCATCCGCCGCTCTTTGAACGTTTTGCGCTCGGTGATTCGATGACGCTTCGCGGCTGGGACAAATACGAGATCACACCGGCCGGCGGGGACCGGATGATCTACTCGTCCCTCGAATATCGGTACACCGGACTCTCGCTTTTCCTCGACGTCGGCTCGGTTTGGGATGCAAACACCGAGAAGCACGTCCGCGTGTCCACTGGTTTCGGGTTTCACGGAGGTCCCGCGTTTCTCACCGTCGGTTTCCCGCTGAACACTGACAATCTCACCGCTATCGTTGCGCTGGGTCTTCGGATTCCGGGAGTCGGACCCCGGTGGTAGCGCCCCTCGATTCGCGAGTTCGCGTGCTCGCTCGGGGCAGGCCGTTCGGCAGGCGAGCCGCCATCGTTGGGCTGGCCTTGCTTGCCTGGCCGGTGGAGCGATCGTGGGCGCAGACGTTGACGGTCGATACTGTTGGCGACTCGCTGAGGATTCGCGCACCAGGTTTCAGTTTTCTCATGGGAGACCCACTCGCGCGATTGAAAGACGGTCGCTCGGTGCGGGTCGAACTTGCCGCGATGGTGCTACCTGCCCCCGGTAAATCGGTGGTTGCGACCACGCGACGAATCTTCGCGTTGAGCTACGATCTGTGGGAGGAACGATTCGCGGTGACGACGGTGGAGAAGCGATCTCAATCGGTCTCACATCTGGCCCTGGTTGCCGCAGAAGCGTGGTGCGTCGATCAAGTGGCGATTCCCGTCAACACACTTGGCGG
>Ga0075425_100004298_pt1 | contig 14668 bp, 16 predicted proteins | sample SoiMethybrSBSTD4_FD_75300 | JGI IMG/M metagenome (GOLD analysis project Ga0075425, IMG submission 75300) | Bulk soil microbial communities from a Populus tree surrounding site in Tennessee, USA - Soil MetaG P. TD hybrid SBSTD4 | ecosystem: Environmental > Terrestrial > Soil > Tree plantation...
GCCGTCCCGGCGGTATCTCGCTCTATCCGAGAATTCACACCGGCGGGGACACCGGCGCGGATCCAGAGCTTTACCGCGACAAATAGTGAGCGAATCGCATGCGTAAGCCGAGAGGGTTGACGACGGCGAACTTCAATCTTCCATCGTCGGTCTTTGCTCAGTACAAACAAATTAGGTTTTTTTCGCAGCCCCTTAGAAAAGATATCTTACGTGGCTGCATTTCCGTTTTTGCCGGCTTACTGATTTGGGAAATTCTCGCCCGGCTCCTCTTGGAAAACGAACTATTGATCCCGCCGCCGAGCAGTGTGCTCAAGTCGTTCTGGCGCCTGGCAGTTTCCGGTCAGCTCAACAAGCATTTTGCCGCCACGCTGCTCGAGTTTACTTATGGCTTCGCCACCGCGACGATCGTCGGCATTGTCGTGGGCTATCTCATGGGTATGCACCGATGGTTTGACGAAGTCATGGACCCGTGGATCGCCACACTCTATTCGATCCCGATTATCACTGTCGTGCCTTTGATTATCATCTGGTTCGGCATCGGCATGGTTTCCAAAGTGATCGTGGTCTTCAAAATCACCGCCGTGGCGATTATTCTGAATACCGCCGCCGGGATTAAAAATTTGGATCCCATCTGGCTCGAATTGGCCAAATCGCTGCGCTTGAGCCGTTGGGAAACGACGTATAAGATCCGCTTCCCGGGCGCTTTGCCGTACATCATCACTGGTATGCGTCTTGGCGTCGGACGAGCTTTGCTCGGAGTTATCGTCGCCGAGCTGATGGCCGCAAACGCCGGGTTGGGATATCTACTGCGGGACTCGTCGGAAACTTGGGACAGCCCCAAATTATTTGTGACGGTCACGTTGCTCGCCGTTATCGGACTGGTCAGCTTCAATCTGATCAAGCGCCTGGAACAAAAAATTGCACCGTGGCGCCAAGGCGCGGAATGGACACTGGAATAATTCCCCGCGCATCTTCGAGATGAACGAACAGCGCCGCACGCTCAACGCGAATCTGATCAAAATCGGCTCAATCGCGGCCGGCCTCCTCCTCTGGCATAGCCTGGCTGTCTACGCCATCAATGATCCGTCGCTTTTGGTATCTCCGATCGTCGTGGCGCGCGCGGCCTATGAGATGCTCTTTGTCACCGGAGAGCTCTATCCGCATCTTTGGGCAAGCTCGTGGATTTTCTTTTACGGTTTTGCGCTGAGCATCGTCGCCGGAGTGCCTCTTGGTTTTCTGATGGCGCTCAGCTCACGCCTGCGCGATTACGTCAATCCCTGGATGGCGACGCTTTATACGACCCCGCGCATCGCGTTCGCCCCGGTTCTGCTGCTTTGGTTTGGCATTGGCGGCGGTTCGAAAGTGGCCATCGTCTTTTTGGGATGCGTCTTTCCGATCCTGATCAATTCCTATTACGGTATGCGCGTGGTCAATCGGGAATACGTCGAGCTCGCCCGCTCTTTCCGCCTAAGCTCCCGGGCATTACTTGTTAAAATCCTTCTTCCCGCTTCCGTTCCATTCATTCTTGCCGGTATTCGACTCGCCATTGGCCGCGGCCTCACGGGCGTCGCGATTGCCGAATGGTTCGGTGCCACGGAAGGACTCGGTTATCTGGTTTTCTTCGCGGGGCAAACCCTGAATGTGCCGATTCTGTTCGTTGGCGTCGCTGCGTTTGCCGTATTAGGAATTCTAGGATTCGAGCTGGTGCGCCGTTTTGAAATTTACCTCACGCCCTGGCGGCGGCAAGCGCAGGGAGGATGAGAATGGCGACACCGGTACTGGAGCTGAGAAATCTCGCGAAGGAAATACCGCGACCTCAGCGCGAGCCCTTCAGGATCTTCCAAAACGTCAACTGTTCTCTACGTGATGGCGAATTTGTCAGCGTCGTCGGACCGAGCGGCTGCGGCAAAACGACCATGCTCCGGGTGATCAACGGCCTGCTACCGCGCACGGGGGGCGAAATTCTCATTGACGGCAAACCGTCCGAGTCATTGGACCACGAATTGGTCATGGGGTTTGTTTTTCAGAGCGCTTCCCTTCTCCCCTGGCGCACCAGCCTCAAGAACATTTTGCTCGGTCTGGAGGGGCGCGGGCCCGAACGAAAAGAATCGGAACAAATCGCGCGCAAATATCTCGAGCTCGTGGGCCTCTCCGGTTTTGAAAACCATTATCCCCACGAGCTTTCGGGCGGCATGCAACAGCGCGTCAATCTCGCGCGTGCGCTGGCGGTAAACCCGAGAATTCTTCTGATGGACGAGCCCTTCGCGGCCCTCGATGCGCAGACCCGCAACTTCATGCAGCTTGAGTTATTGCGCATCTGGCGGGAGACAAGGAAAAGCGTCATCTTTGTCACTCACATGATCTCCGAAGCGATCTTGTTATCCGATCGGGTGCTGGTATTCAGCCACCGTCCAGGCACGATCCGATCTGAATTTCCCGTCCCGCTCGAGCGTCCAAGACGGATGGAGATGCGCTCAGATCGTACGTTTATCGAGTTAGAAAATGTGGTCTGGAAACAGATTGAAGAAGAAGTCAATGCCTCGGGCGGCTTTACTCAGATGTAATTTCAAGGAGAAAGAGGATGCCTGGCATGAGATATTTGAGACGATTTTTAAGTTTGGCAATTGCCTTTGTGGCTCTTATGGGCGTAGCCCATGCGGCTGATGGCGGAACATTGAAAATGCGCTTCACCCAGAGCGGCAATACGTCATCGAGTTGGCCGCTCTACGTCGCCGAGCAGAAAAAGATCTTCGAGAAGAACGGTATCCAAGTGGAAGTCATCATTATCCGCGGCGCGACGAATGTCGTGCGTGCTGTGCTTAGCGAGACCATTCCCATCGGGCGTATCAATCCCGATTACGTGATCGGCGCCGCGGAAAAAGGTGCCAAGGTCAAAATCATCGCCGCCAATATGGAAAAAATTCCATACGACATCTATGCGCGGCCGGAAATCAAAACTGGCGCGGATTTGAAAGGCAAAACCCTCGGTGTGAGCACCTTGACCGGGGGCACGACTCTGATGGTGCACGAGGTTTTGGAGAAAGCCTACAAGCTCAAAGAAAACGATTACAAGCTTTTGGTCGTCGGCACTTCGCCGGAGCGCTATGCCGCCCTCAAAGGCGGCTCGGTGCAAGCTTCATTCATGGGGCCACCATTTACCTTTCGCGCGGCCAAGGACGGTTTTCGCAAGCTCGCCAACTTCCACGAATATCTGGGTCCGATTCTATTCACCACGGATTTCGCCCATGCCAACTATCTCAAATCGAACCGTGCCGAGGTCGTGCGTTATCTGAAATCGATGATCGAGGCGACCCGCTGGCTCTACGAACCGAAAAACAAGGAGGAAGCCATTTCAATCCACATGAAGGTGCTCAAATCAACGCGCGAAAGCGCTGAGGATGATTACAAGTACCTCGTGCAGGATTTCCAACCCTTCCCGAAGGACGGGCTGGTCAGCAAGGTCTCCTACGACAAGACCATGGAACTTCGCGCCAAGGAAGGTCTTTATCAGAACAAGAAAATCCCGCCACTCACCGAGTACGTCGATAATTCCTTCATTGACGAGGCATTGAAACAGATTGGCAAATAGAGCAAGAAAACAGGATCACATTCATAGAAAGGCTTTTATTCAATGAAACGGGTTTTTCATTATCTCATGGGCATGTTTTTCATTGCCGTCGCGCTTGCGACACCCGCGTCAGCGCAAACTCTTAAGAAGATTCGTATCGGCTATCCGTCGTTGAGTTTTCGGCAGTCCAACGTCTGGGTGGCAAAAGAAGTGGGGCTGTTCAACAGGTATGGATTGGAGGTCGAGCCGATCTTTTTGCGTGGCGGCCAGATCGCCACCCAGGCGCTTGCCGGTGGCGATCCGCCCATCGTCAACATCGGCACGGTGGTGCAAGCGGATTTAACCGGATTTGATCTCGTGCTCGTCGCCGCAGTCGAAACGACCTACGATCAAATCGTTTTTGCCCGACCTGGCATCACGAAACTCGAGCAGCTCAAAGGCAAAAGGTTCGGGATCAGCGGCTTCGGCGCGGCCACGAACTATGCTGCCTTAATCCTGATGAAACATTTGAATTTTCAGCCGAAGGATCTCACCCTTTTACCGACCGGACCCGACGCGGAGCGGCTCGCCGCCATGTCGGCCGGCAAAATCGACGCAACCTTTTTCACCTCGTCTTCGGCGGCTCCGGCGCGCAAGGCGGGTTTTGTCGAGCTGCTGCAGATTGCCGACCTCGGTGTCGAAGTTCAGGGGAACGGCTTTGCAACCTCCCGGGCTTATGCTCAGAGCAATCATGATGTGGTCAAGAACGCTCTAAAGGGCTTTGTCGAAGCGATTTATTATATTTATGCGAACAAAAAGGAAGCGCAGCGCGTCTTCGCGAAGTATATGCGCACCAACGATCCGGAAGTTCTCGAGGATTCTTACAATGGCTACATCCATTCGATCCCGAAAAAACCCTACCCGACTCTGAAAGGTATCCAGTTCATGCTCGATATGCTGGCGGAAAAAATGCCCCAGGCGAAAGCCGCGAAGCCGGAGCAGTTCGTCGACTTGAGCTTTCTGCAGGAGCTGGAGAAGGAAAACTTTTTTAACGAGATGGCAAAACGCTATCCAACCAAATAAAAGACTGGAGTGACGGAGTGATGAAGTATTGGGTCGACAAGGAAACCAACACTCCAGTACTCCAATACTCTAACCTTTTAACCCAGGAGGCAGAACCATGGCACGAAAGATAATCCAACCGAAGTCCCTGAACGATCCTCGCCCGCGCTACAGCCAGGCTATCCTCAACCAAGGCGGCAAACTGCTGTTCATTGCCGGACAGACCGCTTCGGACAAGGACGGCAACGTTGTCGGGAGAGGCGATATCAAAGCGCAGACCGAGCAGGTTTACGCCAACCTCAAAGCGGTGCTGAAAGCCGCCGGCGGGAGCATAGATGACCTTGTGATGACCACCACCTACATTGTGGACCGCGAGTATCGCGAAGGTTACAACGAGGTGCGGCAACAGCAATACAAGAAAAATCCGCCGACGAGCACGCTCGTAATCGTCAAGGGGCTCGCACACCCCGATTATCTGATCGAAATTGCGGGAATCGCGGTTATCTCTAAGTGAAAGTCACCGTTCTCGACGATTACCAGCGCGCGTTTGAGTTGACAGACGCGATCCAGCGGTTGCGCACCAAGGCCGAAGTTCAGATCCTCACAGATAAACTGCCTACCGAGGCCGCGCTGGCTGAGACTTTGCGCGGCTCGCAAGCAATCATTCCGGTACGCGAGCGCACCAAATTCACAGCATCGCTTTTCGAGCAGTTGCCCGATCTCGAATACATTTCTCAGACCGGCAACCACGCGTACCACGTGGATATGGAGGCAGCGACCCGTCGCGGTGTTGTGGTCAGCCTCGCTCCCGGCGGCAACAGCACAACCGAATTAACTTTCGGCCTGATGCTTGCCGTGATGCGGCGCATTCCTCAGAGCGATGCCGCGATGCGCCGCGGCGAATGGCCGCTCGTGTTGGGGTATGTGCTCAAGGGAAAGACTCTTGGAATTTTGGGCTTAGGCAAAATCGGGACGGAGGTCGCTGCCGTTGCGCGCGCTTTCGGTATGAATGTAATTGCCTGGGGCCCGACCCTGACCAAGGAGCGTGCCGCCAGATCCGGTGTGACATTCATCTCTCTTGAAGAGGTGCTCAAAACCGCTGACGTGATTTCGATTCACCTCGCGCTTTCGGAGCAAAGCAAAAATTTACTTAACGAAGCACGGCTACGACTAATGAAAAAATCAGCCTATCTGATCAATACGGCACGTGGTGCGATTGTCGACGAACCCGCGCTGATCAAAATCCTCAGAGAAAAAGCCATTGCCGGCGCCGCCCTAGACGTTTTCGTCCAGGAGCCGCTGCCCAAGAATCATCCGCTGCCCGAGCTCGACAATGTGGTGCTGACGCCGCACTTGGGATGGCCGACGGATTCCGGCTTCGAAGGGTTCGCTGAGAATGCGGTGACAAATATTCTCGACTATATGGAAGGCAAACTAACTCGCGCGCTCAATCCCGAAGCGCTTCAGTACCGCCACGCTAGGAATTGAGCTTTACTGCCGCACTGTGCTCCATTCGAGATGGTCAATCGGCGCGGAGTGTGCCTTGATAAAAAACCTTGTTGTCTTGATCAATGAACTCGAGCGATGCCTTTCCCGGTTCGTTCTTCGGGTCGACGGTGATCTTCCCAAAATTGAAGTTTTCCGCCAGGAAGAAGTCAAATCGGCGCGCCGTCCCGTTGGTGATTCTGTTGAGTGGAGCACCAAGCGGGCCCGCCGTGATGTCTTTGATGCCACCGCTCTTGGGAATGTTGGTGATCGCGGCGTAGTGCATGTCCGCGCTTAAAAACACCACGCCGCGAATTTTTTTCTCGTTGATGTACCGTAAGATTTGTTGCCTTTCCTTTGGAAATCCATCCCAGCGATCACTGCCCCCGCCGGCCATCGTCACGCTCGTAGCAATGAATTTGAACAGTGCCGGCGATTTGGCGATTCCATCGAGGAACCATTCCCTTTGTGGATCCCCTAACATCGTGCCTTTCTTCAAGTTTCGATACTGCCGAGTATCGAGAATGAAAAGCTCGACGTTCTTACCCCAGCGAAAAGAACGATAAATTCGCGTCGGGTCGCCGGCGGCGTGGCGAATCGGCCAGTAATCCAAAAACGCGCGTTGACCGATCGGCGCCAGCGGCTCGCCCGGCAAATAGTTGTCCGTCACTTCATGATCATCCCAGGTGACATAGACACTGGTTTGATTGAAACAATACTCAGTTGAGAGGTCATCTCGGTTGGTCCGATATTTCTGCCAAAATTCCTCGAGCCGATGCGCGGTTCCGTTCCGATCCGCATAAACTGTATCGCCCAGGTGTAGGAAAAAGTCGGGCCGCTGTGCTCGCACCGCATTCATGATCAAAAACGGCCGGTAACTTTCACGCGTATCGCCACTGAAGCAAAAAACTACCTTGGAATCAGCACTCGGCGCGGGCGCGGTAACAAAGGTTCCGACCGCCCCTGGTTTCTTTCCCACGACCGCGGCGCGATAGTAGTAGCGTGTTGCCGGCTGCAGATCATCGAGCGAAAGCGTCGCGGTGTAGTCCGACTCGGGACCGACGGCCACCGGCTTGGTCAACTTGTAGTCCATTGTCATATAATAATCTGTTGCGTACTGTACCGCGGCTTCACTACCGGCGTCGGCGCGCAACCAAACCAGCGCACTCGTATCGGTCACATCCCCGGAAAAACTCCAGAGCGACAAACCGGTGGTCTGATCCGTCGGGGTGATCTCAGGCGTGCAGCCAAACAGCGACGGCACCGAGAGGCTCGCGCCAGCGGCGATTTTCAAGAACTCTCTTCGCTTCATTGAAGACTAGCTGTGAAACTTGTTCCAGGCTATTTCGCAGAGCCAACCGGCGAGAAAGGGAAAGAAGAAGCTCACGGCAAATCTGACAGCGACGACCTTAGGACCCAGAAATGGAATTTCCCACATTATAATCCGTTGCAATCCAAATAGCGACCACGCCGTCAAATAGGCGACCAACGATCCGACGCCGACTCCCATTTTATAGAACGAACCATGATCGGAAAATGGGTCATTGGGCCCTGGAGTGACGGATATTTCCGCTCGAAAAGGAGAAGCCCGCAAATCGACCAGGCTCAAATGCTATCGGGGCTTTAGGGCTTGACGATCAGGGATGATGGATCCTCTTCCTGTTTGGCCTTCTCCTGGGAGAGCAAGACCGCGAAGCTTTTCTGCACGAGCCCGGTCAGAAACGAGACGTCCAGTGGCCCCGGATCTCCCTCGCCGACTTGAAGAGCAACTGCCAATGAAAGTTTGGCGACCTCGGCCCGGCGCGTCTCGGCAAAAAAGAGCGCCATGTCTTCCATGCGACGTGTGAACGCTCGGCCGTCTTCACCGGAGCACAGCGTCTTTACCGCCTCGCGCACAATGGCGCTCATGCGCTCTTCTTTTTGCAGTGGATTGAGCACCAGCCGGCTAGTCTGCGCTTCTTGAATCTGTGTGAGAAATCGCTGAATCCAGTCATCGGTCAGCACCCAGTAGCGCAGCTCCGGCTCATCCAAGATCCGTCGTGATTGTTCGCGCCAGGGACCTTGCCGTACCTCTGCGGCATCGATTTTCCGATAAATCGGATGGGTTTGTTCCTTCGGCTTTTCGGTTCCGATGATCGAGCGCAGCTCATAGAACCTTTCCAGTCCGCTTTGACCGCGTGCCTTGGCCTTTTCATACCCTTCGTAAATTGCCCAATCAGCAAACTCCCACGGAATCGGAATCATACTGAGGCTGTGTTGCCGCTGAAGTTCCTGAAACGTTTTCCGCATCTCTTTACGCCGCAGGTGAGCGCCGACGATCCGCAACAAACCGTCACGATCGTGCAGCATCGTTTGGATGACTTGCACTCCGTGCCCCGGCTGTACCTTGGCGAGCCAAATCAATCGGCCGCCTCCCCCATCGACGGCTGACATGTAGGCTTCGGTGTCCGGCTCGTGAGTGAACAGCGGCGCCGGCGCCGCTTGATGCCCCACCCTCTCTCGCGCCACATCAAGACCGCGTTGTGATAATTTGAACAGCGCTCGCTTGATTTCCTTCTTGTACTCCTTGTCGCTCGTGTTGCGGTCGATCTCGTCCAGAGCATCGAGGGCCGCGCGATCGACAGTTTTCCCCAATGAATAGATCACCGCTAGGTCGCGTTCTCGTCCGATGCCGAATTGACTCTTAAGACTCTGTACCTGCGCCGAGGCGTCGCCATCCGGAATCACTCCTGCTTTTGCAAGTTCCTCGAGGCCGCGCTTCAGAATCTCGTCAGAATGTTTTTTCTTTGCCAACTCGGTACTATATAGGGGCGCAGCATCCTGCGCGCCCTCAGGATCTATAGCTTCGTCAGATCCGAAATCTTTCCCGGCCTGCCGGCGTGCGCAAAGTTCGGCCACTCTTCGACCTGCGCATCGTGATAGTTTTCGCGGTACCACTTGGCGATTTCACCCGCCGGCGCGAACCACACCTTTCCGTGGCTTTTCGCGTAACGAATGAATTCACGCAACAATAACGCCCGAAACGGCCGTCCGCCGACAAACGGATGATTTCCCCACATCATGAACTTCGGATCTCTCTCCCCTTCCTCGTAAAGGCAATCAAAGCAGTCCTTCCACATCTGCAACAGATCCCGCGGCGTCCTGCCGGCGCGCTGATAGCTCGAATAGTCGTTCAAATCCTGAAAATAGGACAGCACCGTCAATTCTTGTTTTTTTATTTTGAGCGTATAGGGCGTCTCTTGATGCTGCGGATCCATCCAATAGGTGTAGCCGAGCTCCAGAATAATTTCCGGCGTTGACGCGCTCGGCGCGACCCCAGTGGAAAGATAGCTCACGGGCGCCTTACCGACGACTTGTCTCACCGCCTCAACGGTCTTCTTGAGGTCCTTTTTCTCCTGGTCACGCTTTTTCATGTAGCTGTAATCATGGATCCAGGTTTCCGTACCGACTTCGTGTCCCTGTTCGGCGATTTCTTTAAAGATCTTAGGAAAATTTTGCACCGTGATACCGGTCGGAAAAAAGCTCGTTTGAATTTTTTCGCTCTCGAACACCTCCAGCATTCGGTAGATCCCGACCCGTTCACCGAACTCGCGATCCGTAATGATCGCAAGATTGCGTTTCGTCACCGCGTTGCGTGGAAAACTGCGTCGATTCTCCTGCTGCAATGTGTTGGGCCCGCCGAGATCCTCTGGCCAAGTTTCGAAGGCGACGCACGGCGTGATCGCGATACGTGCGCCATCGGGCCATTTGATCGGTTGTCTCTTCGGTCTGACTTTCATCCTGCCTCCTGCTGAAAAAATTTCTTTACTCATGCCACAGTTCAAAGTGGTTTCCAAATCAAGTGATGCACCTCATCATTGCCGGTTTGACCTCGGACGACTCGGCCGCGCCCCGCGTGCCACCTTGACTTGCGGTAGGATGCCGGCTAATTGACTCTATTGAATCTTCTCGAGGAGGAAGGGTTATGGCTGATGCGAAAATGATCGAGAGCCGGGTCGACAACGGTATCGCCCTCTTGGAAATCAATCGACCGCCCGTTAACAGTTACACGACGGAATTATTGAAGGAATTGGATGCGGCGATTTTGGATGCTCGTTTCAACGACGACGTGCATGCGCTCGTGATCACCGGAAAGGTCGAAAAGTTTTTTTCCGCCGGCGCCGACATCAACATGCTCTCGAAACAGTCACTCGGTTTCAAAAACAACTTTGCACTGCACGGCCATGAAGTCCTGATGCGCTTGGAAAACACGCCCAAGATCGTCATCGCGGCAATCAATGGCCATGCGGTCGGCGGCGGCTTGGAAATCGCCATGGCATGCGACATCCGCATCGCCAAAAAAGAAGGCGGCCGCTGCGGTCTCGCGGAAATCAATCTCGGCGTGATGCCAGGAATGGGCGGTACCCAACGCTTGCCGAGGCTCGTTGGCAAGGCGCGCGCGATGGAACTCTGTGCGACCGGCAAAACGATTGCGTTCGAAGAGGCGCTCGAGATGGGTTTGATCCATTATATTTACGAGAAGGACCATTTCATGGACGAAGTCCTGGATTATGCCCGGCAGTTCGTGGTGCCGAACAAAAGCAGTCTGGCCGTCGGCAAAGTCAAACGTGCGATTCAAACTGGACTCGAGCTCTCGTTGCCGGACGGGCTGGCCTTCGAGCGCGAGCTGCTGGCGCAGACCTTTGGCAGCGAAGACGGCCAGGAAGGCGTCAAAGCTTATCTCGAAAAACGCACCGCACAGTTCAAAGGAAAGTAGTAGCCAGTATCTATTGAATTAGCGGTAAGTGAGCTAGAGCACTAACTCACGGTTACAGTAACTCACCAACTCACTATTTGACTATCTCACTATCGGAGGTTTGCTCATGGCCAAAATGTTTATCGGCGGCGAATCCGTCGATTCGGTAACGAAGAACACCACTGAAGTTCGCAATCCCGCAACGGGTGCGACGGTCGACACCGTCCCACAGGGTAGCGATAAGGACGTTCAGCAGGCTATCCAAGCTGCCGAAGAAGCTTTCAAAGTGTGGTCGGATGTGTCACCCGAAGATCGCGGCGTCGCCCTGATGAACGCCGGCGAGTTGATCAAGAAGAACAGCGGCGAGATTGCTCAATTGCTCACCCAGGAACAAGGCAAGACCCTTTTCGAAGCAGGATTGGAAATTCACCATCTCGTGCATGGCTTGGAATTTTATGCAGGACTCGCTTCCAAGGTGCGCGGATCCCATGTGCCGCTGCCGCAAAAGGGCGCCTACGGCATGGTCGTACGCCAACCGATCGGTGTTTGTGGCGGTATCGTGCCGTGGAATTTTCCGCTGACACTTATGGGAACTAAGCTCGGCCCCGCGCTTGCCGCCGGCAATACGATTATCATCAAACCGGCGAGTACCACGCCGCTGGCAACCATTAGAGTTATCGAGCTCATCGCTCAGGCAACCTTCGGCGAGGGCAAAGCGCAAAAAGACTTGCCGAAGGGTACCGTAAACGTTGTGACTGGGCCGGGCGGTAGCGTCGGCGAGGAACTTTTGCGTAACCCGCGTATTCGCCGCATCGCTTTCACCGGCTCGACACCGGTGGGTCGTCATGTCATGGAAGTCGCCGGACGTGAAATAAAACGCGTTACATTAGAGCTCGGCGGCAGCGATCCGATGATCGTCATGGAGGATGCCAATTTAGACTTGGCCGTAAAAATGGCCGATGTGGGGCGTTATTTCAACTGCGGCCAGATGTGCCTTGGCGTAAAGCGACTTTTTCTACAGGAATCGATCGCCGATAATTTCCTTGGCGGTCTGGTGGAAATCCTGAAGAAGAAAACCGTTGGCAACGGCGCCAATAAAGAAACCCGCATGGGCCCGATCCATCTGGGTTCACAACGGCAGGAAGTCGAAGAGCAGGTTGAAGATGCCAAGAGTCGCGACGCGAAAGTTCTTTTCGGCGGCGAACGACCCAAGGGCGCCGACTTCGATAAAGGCTTTTACTATCTTCCAACCCTAATGAGCAATGTCCCTGACGATGCACGGATGACCAAAGAAGAGGTTTTTGGCCCCGCGCTGCCAGCCTATACGTTCAAAACCCTCGACGAAGCGCTCGAAAAAGCCAACGCGTCGGAATTCGGCCTCGGCTCCTCGATCTGGACGAGAAATTTGCTGCACGCCAATAAAGCGATCGACAAGCTTCAGGCGGGAAATGTCTGGGTAAACTCGCTTCACTACGGCTATGATGAGCTCCCGTTTGGCGGGGTAAAATCCAGCGGCGTCGGCCGGGAACATGGTCCCGAGGCGTTGGACTACTATCTCGAACCCAAGGGTGTCGTGATCGTCAACGTGTAACGTTCGCAGACTCGAGTGATGGAGTACTGGAGTGTTGTGTTTCCGGCCCATCATTCTACCACTCCAGGACGCCAACGTTCGAGCGTATTTGGGTTGACAATCCAGTCTCAGTTCAACTAGCTTAGGCTCATCTCGAAGGTCCCACCGGAGGGAGCTCATGTTTGCACAAATGCGGCATATGGCGATCGTAACCAGCAATGCGAATACCGAAGGCGATTTTTATCATGACGTTTTTCAAATGCGAAGATCGAGCCTGCAACGGGCGGGGGGAGCGGTGGTGGTCGGCGACGGTTATGTGGGATTGAACCTCAATCCCAGGGCGCCCGGCCGCCAGGCCGGCTTCGACCACTTCGGGTTTGAGGTGCAGGATGTCGAGTTGGTTTATTCTCGCATGAAAGAAAAATATCCGAAGATCGAAGTGCTCAAGCGGCCCAGCAACCGGCCGTTTGCCGGCATCAGCACACATGATCCAGCGGGAAATGTCTTTGATCTTTCGCAGCTGAATATGGATAACCGCCGTGATCTTTATACGGACAAAGTAGAAGAGCGCAAACGGCACATCGGACATTTCGGGTTGCGCTGTGTCGAGCCCGAACAATGCGCAGAATTCTATCGCGAAGTATTCGAGTTAACTGAACTGGAAAAGCCTTCCGGCGACCCCAATCACTATCTTTCGGATGGCAGAGTCACTCTCGCCGTCATGCCGTGGAAGATCGCAGATTTTTACGGCTCAGGAATCGAACGCCCAGCGCTCGATCATATCGGATTCAAAGTGGAAAGCATGACCGCTTTCAAAGCCGACTTGGAAAAAAGCGCGCATCTGCTTCCCCACGAAGATCGCCCGGAGAAAAATCCCGAGCGTGACGTTCGGCAGAAGCTCCTCGCCACCTGCTGCTTCGGCCAATTCCAACTATCGGATCCGGACGGCGTGCTAATCGACGTTTCGGAAAACTAAACCCGGTTAGGAGTGAGGGGTAAGGAGTGAGTGGAATTCGTTTTACTCCTCACCCTTCACTCCTCACGCTTCACGGTATCTCGGCGCTTACTCCATCGGCCAGCGATCAGCCCGAGCGCGATTAAACCGATAAAGTAGGCGAAGGCCGGAATCATGGCCTTGGTCGGAGGCTCCAAGGCGCTCGCGGAAATAATTTTCTCGCTGCGTATCGGCGTGCTTCCCGCTTCCTCCCCAATGGCCACCAGACGGTATTCCGCGCCATCGGTAAACTGAAAATTCATCGCGAACTCGCCGGGAACGGGAATCCTTTCGACCTCGAAAACTGTCTTGGCTTTTTCCAAGTGCACGATTGCGAGTGAGAGCAGCACCCGCGACGGCGCTGGATCGATGTGATTCTTAAACCGCCAATGCACCAGCGTCGGCTGGCCGACCCTTGCCGGCCCTACCTCCAATGCCGCGCCTGCGTCGTTTTCGCTGGAGTTATTATCGGCGCGGGTTCCGGATGCCGCGAGCAGCGCGAAGACGATGATGACAATTCCCTTGGGCGCGCTGGTGAATACCCTACCGGCAATAAACCCTAAAAAAAATAAGCCGGTCGAAAAGGCCGCCAACGTGCCCCACTTCTTTTCATTCTCACGCACATTGAAAGTAAATTGCTTGCTCTCTTTACGCCCGTCTGCCGTGCTGACATTTACCGCGAGCCGATACTGGCCTCGGATCGGAAACAGATATTTCCAATTGGCGCGGCCTCGGCGCAAATCCAGTTGCATCTCCTGGAGACGCGTACCTTCCACCCAAGGAAAATCGGTGGAAAAGAAACCGCCGGACCGCGGAGCATTGAGCCGGATCGTCACAGATCCATCCGTCAGCGGTCGCCCGTTCGCGTCGGTGACGAGTAGCGACATGGTCGCGGGATCGGCGTAGGGACGAAGCCGTTCGATATTCGGTGTGGTTTTGAAGTAGATGTTGAGCTCGTCGGCCCGTGCCGGTACAACGAGCAAAAAGACCGCCGTGAATGAAGCTAAACTGATGATCCTAATCAATGACAAGGAACAACGGCCAAGGCGTGACGGACGTTGTGCAACGTATCGTGCACCGCGGGGTAACTCGCACCCAGAGCAAAAAACAGCGTGGCACCACAAACAAATAAAAAGATACCGGATTTGATAAAAAATGAAGCCTGTTCGGAAACGACTAAATTGAGCCACGCATTGATAATTCTTTCCACGCTGTTGCCCTCCCGAATCAATTTTATCATCATACGATCGGCGTGCTGCTGTCAAGAGATTGTAA
>Ga0075425_100004299_pt1 | contig 14667 bp, 13 predicted proteins | sample SoiMethybrSBSTD4_FD_75300 | JGI IMG/M metagenome (GOLD analysis project Ga0075425, IMG submission 75300) | Bulk soil microbial communities from a Populus tree surrounding site in Tennessee, USA - Soil MetaG P. TD hybrid SBSTD4 | ecosystem: Environmental > Terrestrial > Soil > Tree plantation...
ATTAATATAGCTGCCATATTGGCTATAGAATTTTTGAAATCTCGTCAGATACATTATGATCTGTGGAATACTATTATAAGACCTACTATGCGCGTCCATTTCCGTTCCAATCCCAAATGACGGCGGTTTGACGGCACGTCTGACGAATACTTATAATCTTCTATAACAATATTCTATTATTGTCCATTCCTATGATGACTAACTCCTTAATTTTATTATAACAACTTATTTCGATCACACCAAATAAATAGATATTCTTACTAAAGTGTCTATTTAAAGGAAATTTACAAAGTAAAGGGAAATTTACCAAAAGACGACCTATCTATGGGCTGCTCCTGCAGATGCTTGTCAACCCTACCAAGTTGTCGAGATGTTTCAATCATGTATTTGTTATGTACCGACGTACATGGTGTTAAAGACTTGTATATAGTATCCCTTGTACAATTTCCCCACCACTGACAAATTATGTATGTTGCCTCCGAAATTTACCCAAATAATTAGATCGGAGGATTTCCAATTTTTCGTCTAATGCCTCTTCTGTCATGATGTTTCTTGTCGTTGCTTTCGTCGTTTTTCTTTGTAGCCATCATCTGGAGATGACAAATCAATAAGAAGGTTATTCTGTCACAACCATTAACCTACCGACAATTCGGGAACGCTGTGATTTTCAAGGTGTAAATAGGTTTTCGCATATACCATCATCAATGTCATCCCAAATAACTGGTCCATTTGAGTGTGACATTTAATTCTAGAGTAGATCTTGGTCGCCACAATCTTGAAAAGCATAAGACAACTACTTTATAAAAAATGCGACTTTAGTATTACAGAATATACTAAAACTTTTTAGATGTTTGTGGCATCGAAGAGGTTATAAGCGAATTCAGTAAGTAACCCTCTACGATGCTGTGTCAGAGACGCAGTGTCTGATTATTTATATTTAATAATGTTTAACAGCTATTGCTGATTTATTCAGTATGGTTAGAAAGCACATAATATCATCTTTAATTTTTCGTAAGTTAGCGTACTTTAAACTTCTCTAATTCAGCAATACTTAACTTCAAGAATACTTCAGCACCATTGAATGCATCGACTTCTGACTTTGGTATGTTATATTCCTTTCTTGCCCCCTCTGTGATTATCACGATTGAATCTTCATACAATGCATCGACATTACCAGCGTCCTGTCCATCTCTGGATCTTACATTTTTGTGCACTATTCTATCCCAATCCAACACAGGAGAATCTTCACCTGGCATATTAAAAGAATGGATGCTCAGCTATTATAATTTTTTGTGATAAACGTACCAGCAGCCCCTTCTATTGGGATAGATATTGACTCATTTTTATAAAAGACCGCTAATTCAAGACAATATTATCCATTCTCTAGTTTTGCTATTATCTTTAACACTCACTCCATTGTATTGATTCTTATTATATCGTTACGGTCTGCAAGTCAAGATAATAGGCGATCAGTATGATTGCCTTCTTGAGCATGACTTTTCATAAGATTAATCTTAAGCTTCTGAATCTCATTTAGGAGTATAAATCTTGGTTCTTCTAGTTGATTCAATATGCTATCTTTTTTAGTTCAGTTATGAAGTTTTCCCCCGGATTTCCTCAACAAATCACAATCAACGGATTTTTCTCTTTTCTTTTAGCGTAAATGATTAGAATAAAGCAATTCTATTTTAGGATGTCCTTTTGGTTTTGAAGAAAATCAGAAACGATTCTTCTTTCTCTAGTCTGTGATAGTGTACATATGCTGATAGCCCGAACTAGTCTTTCGCGGAAAGTTATATCTCCGGCTTAAAAGAGAGATTGTGCATACATGACTATTGCATTGACAACTATGGCAGCAGTCAGTTTGGCAATATTAGTTTACATTGTTGTAGTCATTACAGGAACATATACTACTCAGAACATATCATCTATTAGTAATACTACACTTCCTTAGCTGAACAGGCAAGCTTGATTCGGCAATGAGTCGACAATAGCTAGAAGTCTAGATTACGTTCATAAATCAGACATCAGTATTGCAATTTCCTCTGTAGTAGGGGCCCTATCATCTGCAAATTTTCTTGCCCTGGGGAGCCCCCTTGTAATCTTCTTCCATGGTCTCTAGATATATCATTCATTTCACAAAAAAGCTTGAATTGACGTAATTTCTGAGCGTAGCTCCTATAATCTCTTTGCGTTCTACTCTTTCTTTATAGCCCCCATATGTTATCGTTCTTTGCCAGTTGAAAAAATGTCTTGCAGCTTGGTAATGGTCTATGAATCTATGAATCGAAAGAACCTGTCAAGGCTGGAGATATATTTCTCCCTAGTTTGAGCTGCATTCATAGCAAAAACGAATGCGCTATAGGGATCCAATTCCAATTGCGTTTTCAACACGGGCCCAGAGGGATTTGAACCCTCGACCAACTGCTCCGCAGGCAGCCATTCTATCCAAACTGAACTATGGACCCTGCTAAGCTTATCAAATATAGAACCTTATATATGAAGTAACAGCAATTTGATTTATTTCATCTTGCAATGAATGTTTTCGCGTATGAGATCAGATCTATTCAATGGTTTGAAAATTAACAACAACTATTGGAATTGATTAGTGCAAAACTATTAAACGGCATAGCATATTCTAAAAGTTAGCCATAATGAGGGAATCATTTGTTGACGATGTTGAAAAGAGGATCCTCCTTTTTGATGGAGCAATGGGAACTGAAATCCAAAGCTTGAATCCGAACTTGGATGATTTTCCGCAAAACAAGGACGGGTTTAACGATGGGCTTTCACTAAGCAGACCGGAGTGGATCAAGCAAGTTCATATAAACTATCTGCATGCTGGTGCAGATTGTGTTGAAACCAATACTTTTGGGAGCAACATGCTAAAACTTGCGGAATATGGTTTTGGCGATAGAACTGTTGAGTTTAATAAAAATGCAGCTCAGCTTGCAAGACAAGCCTGCAATTTATTTTCTGATAGACCACGATACGTAATAGGTTCAATGGGCCCAACAGGATATCTTCCAAGCTCCGACGATCCGGATTTAGGACAAAAATCACTCGACGATATAAGAATGGCGTTTGAATTGCAGGCCGAGGGGCTGATCCTGGGTGGTGTCGATGCCTTACTTATCGAGACAAGTCAAGATATTCTTGAAGTAAAACTTGCAATCGAGGCATGTCGCAACGCGATCGAAAAAACGAACCCTGTTGAGAGAATTGGGATTATAGCTAATGTCACGCTTGACCAGTACGGAAAGATGCTGCTTGGAACTAACATTCAGTCAGCGTATACTACAGTATGTGACATGGGAATCGACGTATTCGGATTGAATTGCTCAACCGGACCAGTTGAAATGGAGCCTAGCGTTAGATGGCTTAGTGAACAAAATGAATTACCCATACTTGTGATGCCCAATGCAGGAATGCCACAAAATGAGGGTGGCAAAGCACTGTACAAAATGAGCCCTAGGGAAATCGCAGATAAGTTAGAATATTTTCTGAATAGTTATAAACGTGTTCGCATCATAGGGGGATGTTGTGGGACTAAACCAGCCCATATTTCTGAACTACGGACAATACTAGATAGGTATCAACAAGAACAACAATCAATAGCACCACGGCGGCTAGATGGTAATAGTATATCGTAAGGTTTTAGATACGATTTAGCTCAATGGACACCTGGTATCTGATCAAATGAGGAAAAATATAGCTAGAGTCAGTTCCGCACTAAAGGCAGTGGAACTTAGACAAGAGCCACCGCCTTTAATAATTGGCGAGCGGCTGAATACACAGGGCTCAAGGAAAGCCAAGGAGATGGTTCTTAAGAACGACTTTGAAGGACTTGTAAATTTAGCAAGAACTCAGGTTGATGACGGAGCTCATTGTCTCGACGTCTGCGTAGCTACTACTGAAAGGTCCGACGAATCTGATTTTATGAAGACTCTTGTCAAGCGACTCAGTCTAGAGATAGAGGCTCCCCTCGTTATCGATTCTACTGATCCGAAGGTGATCAAGACTGCTTTGGAACAAATTCCAGGTAAACCTATAATCAACTCTATTAATCTGGAAGGCGATGGGTCAAAGTTCCATTCATTAGCTCCGTTGATGGTAAGGTATGGTGTTCCTGCCATAGCTATGTGTATTGGTCCAAATGGCATGGCGAAAACCACTCAGGAAAAACTTGAAACTGCAAATTTACTATATAATACGGGTAAGGCCTATGGTCTTCAGCCATGGCAATTTATCTTTGATGTCCTAACCTTTACTCTTGCCACAGGAGAATCCGAATTCATGAATTCAGCTAAGGCTACACTAGAAGGAATACGCTTGGTGAAACAGAATATTCCGGGCTGTTTTACAACACTAGGTTTGAGCAATGTTAGTTTTGGTCTTCCCGCCAAGGTTAGAAAGATAGTAAATTCCGTGTTTCTATATCACGCTGTCAAAGCTGGACTTGATACTGTCATCATCAATGCTAAAGATATTATTGCCTATTCAGATATCGAAGACGTTCAACGAAGACTAGCAGAAGACTTAATCTTTAATAGAAACTCAAATGCCCTAGGAGAACTGATTTCATATTTTGAAGAACTGGAGTCCAGGTCGTCTTCATCTTCATCTTCTTCTTCTTCTATTAAACCAACAGATGTTGACCCACGGTTAACCCCTGATCAAAGATGCTATTTTAGAATTGTCAATAGATTGAAAGATGGCATTGAGCAGGACGTGATTGAGGCAATTTACAGCAGAGTTAAAGGCTCAGAGAAAAACGAACTCATAGAGGACCGTCAAGAAACTAATATTACGTTTCAGGCATCAAAAGAAGATTTTCATAATGCAGCAGTTCAAACGCTGAACGGAGTTTTGCTACCTGCTATGAAAGAAGTAGGTGACAAGTTTGGATCAGGAGAACTTATTCTTCCATTTGTGTTAAAGTCCGCAGAATGTATGAAGGCAGCTGTTGCCGAGTTGGAAAAATATCTGATTAGACAAGAAGGAGTTAGCAAAGGCAGAATAGTGTTGTGTACAGTGTACGGAGACGTTCACGATATAGGAAAGAACTTGGTGAAAACTATTTTTGTAAATAACGGATACACGGTTTACGATCTTGGAAAGCAGGTACCCCTACAGAAAATAGTCGAGAAAATTAAAGAAACGAATTCCGACGCTGTGGGACTATCTGCATTGCTTGTTTCAACGTCAAAGCAAATGCAGTACTTCATAGAATATGCTAAGCAAAACAATCTAAATATCCCCGTATTGTGTGGCGGTGCTGCGATTAATAGTAGCTACATAAACAGAATCGCAACAGAAGCAGGAATTTACAATTCAGGTGTGTTCTATTGCAAAACTGCCTTTGAAGGTCTCAAAGTTGTCAATTCCCTTATGTCACAAGAGAAGGAGCAATTCATGTTGGATTGGCAAAGGAAAACAAAGGCTTGGGAAGATAGGCAAATCCAGGCTGCACACCATCCCGAAAGCTACAAGATTGTACCTCCAGTCAGCAATATAAAGCCAATCCCACCACCTACTCCACCTCATATTAACAAACAAGTAAGGTTAGGATCATGTGAAATCGATCTTAATAAAGTGTGGAACTACATTAACAAAAAATCTCTGTTTGTACTCTCCTGGGGAATACGCGGGCAAGCTGCTCATGATTTCACAAATGAAGCCGAAAAGCTGTTTTTATATTGGAAAGAAAAGGTCCTAGACGAGAAATTATTTGAACCTAGAGCAGTTTATGGCTACTTCAGCTGCCATAATAGGGACGGCAAGTTATCGATCGATCCCCCCATAGCGACGGAAGAGGAAGTCATATTTGAATTTCCGAGATCATCCAAAGAAAAACATCTGTGTTTAACGGATTATTTTGGACCAGATGATATTGTGTGCTTTCAGGCCGTTACTGTAGGTAATAAAGTCACGGAGATTATTGATGAATGGAATAAGCAAAATAGATATACTGACGCATATTACTTGCATGGATTGGCAGTAGAGACAGCAGAAGCCTTGGCCGAGTGGCTCAATTCCATAATAAGATCTGAGCTTCAAATAGGCCATAATCGTGGTCTGAGGTATAGTTGGGGTTATCCTAGCTGTCCTGATATATCTCAGCACCATCTTGTTTGGAAGTTATTGCATCCTGAAAAATCAGGTATGAGTCTAACGGAGTCTGGACAAATAATACCTGATCAGTCAACCGCCGCGATTATAGTGCATCACCCCGACGCAGAATATTTCGTACTATAAAGCTTGATCGTCATTCAGATCTTATTATGTATATTACGATCTACTTGACATTGGAAAGACATATAGTATTACATTGTAGTCGGGACAAAATGATTCTTCTTGTTTGGTGTATCCATAATATTCATTTTATTGCAAAGTATTCATTATATTATGTTCTTCTTAAATCTATTAGTGTATATTATTTAAAATGACCATAAATTGTTTTGCCTTAGCATGTGCGATAGATAATTCCCCCCCTTATTTTACCTACGATGGTAACACCATGCTAATTATCCAATCGAAAAGCCATGCCAAATCTAAAATCAATGCATTTGAACATATCGAGGCTTTTATTGAAGCTTTAATTTCACATGAGTCTATTCACGTTGTAATAAAACAATTAGTAGAAGATCAAAGTATTGCTGACTCGTTGGATGATTTAGAAATTATAGTAGAACGTAACAGGATGAGGTTTCAGGTTACTATAAATAATATGTTTTTCGCAACTGATATGTCTGGTATAGTTGTTCCATAGAATTGGACTGAGTGAGACAGCTATGGAAAGAGCGTATCTTAGGGAATGCTAATATCATCCAGAGATTGTTCATCTTATCGAGAAATAAGCGTGAATACCATTTGTTTTAATAACGATAATATTGGCGCAACATGCCATATACTTTTAATTGTAATTTTATTTTTTTACAGGAATGCAAAAAGATTAGATAATAGCTGTCATCAATATACTGATTAGATGGGTAAAAAGCCAAATATTAATAACATCGATAATGATGGATTTGAAACTACTTATAATTCGAATATTCCTAAATACTCACTTGAGAACACTGAACAAACTTTTGTTGAGCTCGCTAGCGAGCAGAGACTTTCAATACTTCTAAGACTTGCTGAAGCCGAGATAAAACTGTCCCAGCTTGCAAAGGATCTTGGCGTTACTATGCAGGAAGTTCACAGAAATGTTAACCGGTTAATGGAGGTGGCCTTGATAAAGAAAAACTCTGAAGGAACTTTTTCTTTAACGACGTTTGGTGATACAATCATAAAACAAATCCCTGCTTATGACTTCCTTTCAAGGAATAAGGAATACTTTTTGGATCATAACTTAGGAGAAATTCCTATGAAATTTATACATAGGATAGGCGCGCTAAACAATTCAGAGTACGTTTCCGGGCTAGTAGCTGTTATTGAGCGCTGGAAGCAGCTGTACAATGAATCATCCGAGTACATATATGGTATGGTACCACAAATACCGCTAGAATTGATCGAATCAGTGATACCAAAAATAAAGAACGACGGGGTTAAATTTAACTACATACTTCCTCAAAAGGCAATAGTACCCAAGAGGCGCACTCAACTCCTGACACAATCAGGATATTATGATTTGTTAAAAATGGAGAAAAAAGTAGTAGACAGAAGAATGGTAGATAGAGTGCAAGTCGCAGTAGTGTTAAATGAAAAACAAGCAACGTTAATGTTCCCCACAGTTAAAGACAAGATAGCGGCAGATATGAATTCTATGTTCTATAGCAGAGACGATTCATTTTTTCATGAATGGTGTTTAGATTATTTCAGATATTGTTGGTACAATTCTAAGCCATTTGATGAGACTAAATTGCTGGAAGTTTAAATCGTCCGAATTGCTGCAAAATCATAAAGCCGGTAAGAACGCTCATGGTGTTGTTCTCGAGAGGAGATTAGAACATAGAAAAGGCTAAGAAAAAAACAAATGGAAACAAAACTGACTCGACTCTTGGACCTAGGATAATGAATAATCTGATTGGTCTTGCTAAATGTAGTCTGTAATTTTGTAATTCTTGTTTTCTTGTATCAGCCGTCTTATTTGTTTTTTTTCTGAGCAATGATGGAGATCGCTCAGATTTCGCAGAAAATCTACTTCATCCTTTAGGAATGTAACTTGATCGTCATTATACAATTCACTGTATGCTAGTTTTTGGTTTAGTCTTTGCATATCAGTGATACACTGATGTATTCTATCTATCTTATTAGTTATACCATTGTCTAACAAGATTCTTGCAAGTCGTCGCTTTTTTATATTAAACATGGGATTGATAACGAGCTTATCAAATACAGAGAGGAGATCAAAATAATCTTCCTTTCCACTATAACCTATAATCGTGGCAGGGATCAACTTCGCTAGTTTTCGCTGTACTGCTCTTTTTGAGTGATTTTCATCCAAAACTATTACTGACCTCCCGAATGTTAGAATCGCATTGAGAATTTGGCTTGGCAATCTCTCATCTAAGATGTCGTCATCAGATTTCAGCTCCACTGGATAGAACCGAATAGCGTCTATTCTGCAGCGTTCAGTTCTGGCAAATTGTGTTAGCAACCCGCTCCTCATTAGAATATTAAAATATTTATCATAGGATTCGATTGAATCGTAAATCATATTATGCTTATGATTATAGTTTTTCTTGTCTATTACCGCAATTACTAGATCAAAGCTTCGAAAGTATCCTTCATCTTTTATTCTAATGTCCGTATCTGCACTTGCAGACGATGGAAAAAAATTGACGGCGTTACTAGCCCCTACGCTATATTGTTGATTGTTACTAGTATCGGCACCGTTACTTTTAATGTGACCCGATCTGACGGAGCTTATAAACAGTTGCTTTAGCTCTTTTTCATTCATCCACAATTCAGCTGTTCTATATACGAATATTTATCTTCTCAGAACAAATTAAGTTGCTCCGTTACGCTTAGGTATAATACCAACGGAGGTAAACACTGTGTGAATACTAAAATCATTGAGAAGCCTTGCATGCCCTCTTCATTTCGGTGACATAAGAATGTAACCTTTCAAGCATGTTCTTGTGGTTACTTCTGTTTGACTTCACCTTCTTGACAATTGCGCTACCTATTATTACTGCGTCCGCGCCGGCCTTTATCATCGATCTTACATGCGACGGTTTAGTAATTCCGAATCCGACGACTACTGGAAGACGAGATTCAACGATCCGTTTAGTCTGTTTTATTGCATATAATGTATAACCTTCGAACGACGTGCGTGTACCTGTGATTCCGTATACAGATACTACGTATACAAATCCTGATGATCTATTGATAATATTATTCATTCTTTGCGCAGAGGTATTTGGAGAAACCAAAAATATTGTTACTAGTCCGAGCCTTGATGCATGTTTAATGTAACAATCAGACTCTTCAACTGTCATATCAGGTAAAATAAATCCATCTATTCCCAATCTCTTAGACCTTATCATGAATTTTTTAAAACCCTTTTTTAATAAAATATTTGAATATGTCATAACAAGTATTGGCAGGTCAGGAAATCTCTTTCTAATGCGGTGAGCTAGCTTCAAGCATTTATCGGGTGTGATGCCTCTCACTAGTGCGTTATATGATGCTTCCTGAATAATTGGACCATCAGCTATAGGATCTGAGAATGGAATTCCGATCTCTAGTATATCTGCTCCGGCAGATACAAGGGTATTAACTATGCGTTCAGTAGTATCGATATCAGGGTAGCCCGCTACCACATAGCAAATAAGTGCCCGTTCATTTCTTATTGACAAATCGTGAAATTTCCTGACAAGTCTATTATATCTAAGATCGATTACCATGTTTTTTTCGTCTTATTTTCGCAGTTCTTTTTCTTAGATAGTCTAAAACAATCTCTACGTCCTTATCTCCACGTCCAGATAGTGTGACTATGATAGCATCATCGGTATGCATTTTTCTTGCCAATTTCATTGCATATGATATGGCATGAGCAGGTTCGAGCGCGGGAATTATACCCTCAAGCTTACAGAGCTTCAAAAATGCATCGACTACATCTTCGTCTAGACATTCAACATATTTTACTCTTTTTATGTCCTTCAATAAGGCATGTTCTGGTCCTACGCCCGGATAATCGAGTCCAGCAGAAATGCTGTGCGTTTCTGTGACCTGCCCAAATTCATCTTGGAGAAGGTATGTTAACATTCCGTGCAATATTCCTTGTGAACCCGCAGTCAAAGTTGCAGAATGCTTTCCTGAATCAATACCCTGGCCACCGGCCTCGACACCAAAGAGTTGAACTCGGTTATCATCCAGGAACGGATAGAAAGTTCCAATAGCGTTACTGCCTCCTCCAACACAAGCGACAATAGCGTCTGGCAATCTATCGGATATTTTGTAAATTTGTTTTTTAATTTCACGCCCGATTATACTTTGGAAATCCCTAACCATCATTGGATAAGGATGAGGACCTACTACTGATCCTATAAGATAATATGTATCTCGAATATTAGTAATCCAGTCTCGTAATGCTTCATTAATCGCATCTTTTAGGGTTTGCGATCCGGACACTACCTCGTGTACTTTTGTGCCAAGCAATTGCATACGGACTACATTAGGACTCTGTCGACGTATGTCCTTCACTCCCATATAGACTTCCGAAGCCATCCCAAGCACTGCAGAGGCAATAGCAGTCCCTACACCATGCTGACCGGCACCTGTTTCTGCAATAATCCTTTTTTTGCCCATACGTTTGGCCAACAATGCTTGACCCAGAGCATTATTAGTTTTGTGAGCCCCTCCATGAAGAAGATCTTCTCTTTTTAGATATATCTTTGCGCCTCCAATATGGTCGCTCAGATTCTTGGCAAAATAAAGTGGCGTAGGACGGCCAGCATAGTTTGTTAGATAGTACGAAAGTTCCTTTTGAAATTCTACATCCAGCTTGTGTTTTTCGTAAGCCAGTTCGAGTTCTTCTATTGCCGGAATAAGAGTTTCAGGAATGTATCTTCCCCCGTACTTTCCAAATCTGCCGTTAACTGGGTCACTATGTTTCATATTTGGACATCTTTATTTGTTCTTTTCAAGGCCTATTAAGACATTCGCAATTCTTTAAGTCTTGAAAATTTACAAAAGAATGTCATCCGTACAGAACCAATATCACTATAATGAAAGATAGAGTTCCTCAATTTTGGAGCCTATGTCATTTGATTCCATTATGCTCGTACCGACTAAGAAAGCATCAGCGCCAGCCCTTTTCAAAAATCGAATTTCATTTGCATCATATATTCCACTTTCACTTATAACAATATTCTTACCCTTTGAATACTCATCAAGCAACCTTTTGGTAGTATTAATGTCTATGTTAAGGCTGTTCAAGTCGCGGTTATTGATGCCTATCAAATTATTCTTGTTGTCTTTATTCATCTCTACTGCTTCATAAAATTGCCGTTCGGAATGAACCTCGATTATAATCTGCAGTCCTTTTCGATGAGCATATTCTGTGAATCTTTCTATGCTCGCTTCTGCCAAACTATGATCAAAAATGGATTTTATCAAAAGGATGCAATCAGAGCCAATTCTTTTCGCCGCGTCTATTTGAATTTCGCTAACTATGACATCCTTCATAAGCAAAGGCACGCTTACAATCTTCCGAATCTTAGCCAACTTGTCTATCGAACCATTGAATAAGTGAGGCTGAGTGAGGATTGATATACCGATCGAGCCTGCTCTCACCATCGTGGTCGCGACTTGTGCGATGTTTATTTTGCTTTCATCGACAATTTGTCCTTTAGACGGAGATGAAAACTTGATCTCTGTGATAAGTGGGGCGTGGGGACAGGAAAGAATCCGTTGTCTCAGATTAATCGGACTATGAGTAGAGAAATTATACTCTTCTGATTCGTACGCTCCTTCATCCAATGCTCTATAAGAATTGTCGGCAAGTGCCTTTAGCGCAAAATTTTTTCGAATAAATTTGCTCATTCAATAAGCCAACATGTAATGATACACGAATTAGTATATAATCGTACAAGAATGGCTAGACCCTAAAACCTGACTTAGTAAACTCCTGCTATTCTATATGAACCGGTTGCATTATATTACTTCTAGGAAAATCATTATCAAGACCTGCCTATTAGTACAGTCAGGTGTGTATGCTTCCGAATACAGTCAGCCGCACAGAGATGTTAGGTTTGACCTCTAGCACAAAAGAAAAAAGCGACGGCAAATCCAAGACAAGACGAAATAGTTATTCCTTATCTTCAAGTTCACGCAGTACTGCCCTACGAACAGCAGGTATTTGGTTTCTTATGACTAAGAATAAGTCCGCCATTTCGTCTCTATCTAGTTGCCGACCATTTTTAGCTACAAAGCGTTCTGTGAATCCTCCTATAACCATTCCACAAACTAATCCATATGTAAATTCTCCAACATTACCTTGACTTGGAATAAGCCTTCGCGCAAGATCAGTCCATAATTCTATTTGTCTTATTGTTGATTTGACATTGGATTCTAACTCTTTTCTGTCTTGTATTCCGAGAATCATGATACAGGTATACTAGTTGAGTGCGCAACTAAACCTTTGCGGTGCTACAATCTGCTTCAGCAAAATTTCATAATTGGAGCTCTAAGACTCAAAGAGCCACATTTTTTCGCTCTTGAGGTATAGGTAATAAATATCCGAGTTCCGCTGGTCAGGTAGCATTAGGGAACCGACGGCTTGTTCAGTTTAACTGTGCATGTGCGCAGTTATATATTCTGATGATGCTATTAAGCATGATTGATATGCAAAGGTACATGATATATTTAAAGAATGATTCTCATTCTCCCAAGGATGCTCAAAATTTATTGTTAAAAGCAAGATCTCTTCTGGCAGCATCCGACGTGGTTATACGAGATACACGGGTTTCTGAATTTAACATAGAATTTGATACAAGTATCCCAAATAATGGCCTGATGAAAGAAGTAATCCGTATACTTACATCAATTGCACCTTTTTCTGAGTACGAGCACATAGTAGAAAAGAACCTGCCAACGGAGAGGGCCATTGAGTACGCTAGGTCTTTGTTTAACGCACAAAAATATTGGTTAGCGCACGAAGTTCTTGAATCTGTTTGGAAAAGCGCTCAAGGAATTGAAAAGGAGATCTTAAACGGGATCATACTAGTCGCCGCTGCATTCGTCCACGAAGAAAAAGACGAAGCAGATATTTGTATTTCAATACTAAAAAGGGCAAGCAAAAAATTAGAAAAAGGTGCTGGCGATTACCGCGGTATAGATATTGATAAACTAAAGCGTGATGTTTTAAAAATAATTCAAAAAGGTCCAATAAACCGCTTTCAAATCTAGAGCTATTTTTTAATTTAACATAAATCCGACAGACTTTATGGTTACTATTCTATGCCGAAGAGAAAAATCCTATAACAGAAGTGCGCCATAGGATGTAGTTGAGCATGACTTTTCTGCTATTTTTAGTCTTTAAGTCTCCTCCTTCTTAAAATTAGTGCAACTATAACGAGAACTATTAGAATAGATAGCATTGCAAAAAATGTAGCCTCATCTCTTACAGCTCCTTTTGGTAGGATCGCAAATAAAATCAAACAAACGATTAGCTGTACGCTCATCCTTAAAGCTAATCGTTATTTGGTGTTATACTTCAAGCTTTGGGATGATAGCCGCATTATAGGATTGCATACAATCATATCACGAGCTAGCCAAGGGACCTAAACAAGCAGATCCGTCACACGAGCAAAATGACGAAACTATTTTCTCGAAGCTAAACGCACTGCCTATTAAATCTGCGATTATGAATGTGCATATGTATAGAAGGTGGGGAAGGGATTCGAACCCTTATAAATTCGCTTTCAGCAAATATCTGACTTCTGCAGGCGAACGCATAACCGCTCTGCCACCCCACCGAGAGAAGTGCTCGCTGTTCTAGCCCTAATAGTTGTAAGTATTCTAAATTTAAAGCATTAGGTATACATCTCGGTTTGCTTCCTCATAAAATTTTACAGGGCCCGTGCAAAGTAAGAGCATGGAAATGCTTTTCGTATTGCGAATCAAATTTTCAATACATTTTTGGCAGCAAGACGTATGTCTTCAGGCTTTATTGTCTTTCTGCCCGCATGAACTGACAAATCTACCGCCTGCGTTGCAATTCTAATAGCCACATCTTCAAGAAGCTTTCTTAGCTCATCTGCTGCGTCATCGCTAACTCTCTCTGCACCGGATTTTTTGATCACGCGATACATTGCTGCTAGGCCTAGCTCAGGATTAGATGACATACTATCAATGAAGAGAAGGGCTTTCTAAAAAATATATTCGTCATATAAGAAAGATTTATTGGACCTTAGTCAAGTCAGTGATTTGAACGGCCAAGAACCGGCATAGGTGTCTTGAATTAATCTCCTTCCAATTCCATTATACTAAACGGATTTATGTCACAAATTAACTAAGTCTAACGTATCTTTGCAGCCATTGCTTTTTGACACTCATATTCACCTAACAGACAGCTCCTATTGTTCGTATTTAGACGAGCTTCTTAACACATTCAGAGCAATGAGGATTAATGTCTGTTCAGTTTCAGTAGACATTCGAACCTCTCTTAAAACATTCGAGCTCTCTGGCGAGGCCTTCGACGATATAGTCACTAAA
>Ga0075425_100004301_pt1 | contig 14667 bp, 11 predicted proteins | sample SoiMethybrSBSTD4_FD_75300 | JGI IMG/M metagenome (GOLD analysis project Ga0075425, IMG submission 75300) | Bulk soil microbial communities from a Populus tree surrounding site in Tennessee, USA - Soil MetaG P. TD hybrid SBSTD4 | ecosystem: Environmental > Terrestrial > Soil > Tree plantation...
GAGAGCGCAGTACCTCAACGGGCAGTTGCCGGCGGCGCAGGCTACTCTCCAGCAAGCTCTCGCTGCTCACAGGAGCGATAACCTGGCGCGCCTTTATCTGGGTCTGACTCTGGCGAAACAGAGTGATCAAAAAGCAGGTGCCGCTGATATTCAAAGCGCCTTAAAAGGCATGAACGATTTCCTCAATTACATCATCAATACTTTCTCGAATTCATTCGGTTCCTTCTACGATCAAAGCGGCAACCTCAGAAAATCGATCGCGGCTAATCAAACGATCCTCGCGAGCGGTAAGTTTGATTGGGCAACACTGATCGCGAACTGCGAGACACTGGCGATCAATTACGAGCAAGTTGAGGATATCGCGACTAACGATCAGCGCCAGTTCCAAGAGATGAATCGACCGTGATGAGCAGCTCTAGCGGCAGTCGGTGGAAGGAACAACAATACTTTCTGCTCCGCTGCACCCTCACCCCAGCCCTCTCCCAGTGGGCGAGGGAGTTGGTTGGGCACGAGATGTGATCGGAGTCGTTCTCGTCTCGACAGTTTGAGACATGAAAACAGAAAAATAGCTGAAAGGTGGACTATGTTCAGAGAAACGGGAATGAGGCTGGCCAAATTACTCGTAGCGTTCGCGCTGCTGCAGAGATTTTTTGTGAGCAGCGAAGTTCTGGCGGGCGAAGCGGCGCCTACGCCCTACTCGGGTGATATCTGGAATCGCTCGACTCTCACCGGCGACTGGGGCGGACTACGCAACGAATTGGCCGCCAAGGGTGTAACGCTCGACGCGAATATTACGCAGGTCGGGCAAGGCGTCGTCGGCGGCGGGAAAAGTGGCGCGTGGGAATACGGCGGGCGCGGCGACCTCACCCTCAATTTAGACAGTGGCAAGCTCGGTTTGTGGCCCGGCGGTTTTTTTAATTTCGAGATGGAAGGTAATTGGGCGTCCCCAGTCAACGCTAAAACTGGCGCGCTCATGCCGGTAAACAGCAACCAACTTTTTCCACTGCCGCCCGGCGATATCTTCGGCGTGTCCGCATGGAATTTCACGCAGTTTCTTTCTCCGTACTTCGGGCTGGCGATTGGCAAGTTCGCCACCATCACCGCAAACTCTGGTGATATGAATGAGTTTGCCCACGGCAAAGGCGACAGCAATTTTATGAATATGGCCTTCAACGTTAATCCGCTTGTTGCTTTCACCGTCCCTTATTCGACGCTAGGCACCGGACTAATCGTATTACCCACCAAAGATCCCAAGGAGGCGGTCGTCAGTCTTTTTCTGATGTCGGCCAGCGGGAATCCCACCAATTCAGGCTTCGGTGATCTGAATGACGACAACCTACTTGTAGCCGCCGAGGGTCGGGTGAGAACGGATTTTTTCGGTCTTACGGGGCATCAGAGTTTCGGCACGACTTTTTCCAACAAAAAGTTCACTTCGATCGATCAGAGATTGGACAGGGACACGATCGAGAACGGCGCGCTTAAGGCAGAGAAAGGTTCTTGGAACATTTACTACAACTTCGACCAGTATCTGTACGAGCCCAAAAAGGGCGTGGACCGTGGAGTGGGTCTGTTCGGACGGTTGGGCGTTGCCGACGGCAATCCGAACTTCATGAAATTCTTTAGCAGCTTCGGCATGGGCGGCAAAGGAATGTTCGAGAGCCGGCCCAACGACAAGTTTGGTGTGGGTTTTTACTTCATGAATATAAACAACCCGACCATCCAGGGTCCGTTTCAGACGAGGAAACTTTTACGAGACGAGTACGGGCTCGAGGCTTTCTACAATATCGCGATAACACCATGGCTACAGCTGACACCGGACTTGCAAGTTATCCAAGGGGCGCAGAAGGACAAACTAACCCTAGTCCAAGGCCCGCTGGGGCTGTTGCCTCGCATTGGGAGAAACAGCATCGGCACAACGACCGTCTTAGGAGTGCGACTGCAGGTGATTTTCTGAGGAGGCTGGGGATCAGGAGTGACAAAAGCACGGGAGTGCCGGCGTCGAGCAGTGAGTCCTGTGCAGTATCGAGGGATAAATCAGGAGCGACAGGTTTAAAGGTTGTTTCAGATTTCGGGCGTCAGTTCGGATACAAGAGTTCACAAGAAGGAGAGACAATCATGGACCCAGGACATTTTTTAAGGCGAATGTTTGCGGCATGCGCGGCAATTTTTGTGGTCGCGGCGATCTGGCCGCAGCTCGGTCGCTCGCAACCGACCGGGATACAGCCTGAGGCGGAAAAGTTGCTGCGGCGCATGGGCGACTATCTTGGAAGCCAGCAGAAGTTTTCGGTCAGCACGGAAAACACCATCGAAGCGGTGCTGACTTCCGGTCAAAAGCTGCAGTTTGATAACCCGGCGACGGCGATCGTTTCTCGACCGAACAAGATGCGCGCCCACCGCAAGGGCGACCTTACGAATCAGGAATTCTTATACGACGGCAAAAGCCTCACGCTCTACAGTCCGAAGGAGAAGTTGTACGCCACCACGGCGGCGCCGGCGACGCTCGAGGAAATGCTCGATTTCGCCCGGGAGAAACTCGACGTGATCGCACCCGCCTCGGAATTTCTCTACAAGAACGCTGCGGACAAGATGCTCAAGGAAGCATCCTCCGGTTTCGTCGTCGGCCAGAGCGTAATTGGCGGCGCCAAGTGCACACAGCTCGCCTTTCGCGGCGGCGAGTTCGATTGGCAAGTGTGGGTGGAGAACGGCGCCAGGCCCCTGCCGCGCAAATTCATTCTGACCTCGAAAAAAGTTACCGGCGAGCCGCAAATGACTGTGCTGGTCAAGAGTTGGGACTTCGCGCCGAAATTGACGGATGCGGAATTCAGTTTCACACCGCCAAAAGATGCCAAGAAGATCGACTTTCTCATGCTCACTTCGGGATCGGCGAAAGCGAAATAGATCCGCAAGCCCTGAGAGTCATGAGTTCAAAAAAAATCTACTCCCGCCAAAGGTGCCAGGCGCGCGACGAGAAACGGTTTGGTTGCCCAGAGCTTTGCGTTTCTTCGACGTCGCTCAGGACCTGTTTTGCGGGAGGTATTCCGGTTTCGAAAGGAGTGGATCAATGAAACGTTTATCGCTGTCTATTTCGCTGACGGTGACCTTACTGCTCTTCATCGCTGCGTTTGCCGGGCTGTCCCCATTTAAATTTGGATTCGTCGGCGATGCTCAGGCCATCATCGGTATGCCGTGGACACCGTTATCCTTCGCCGGCGTGGCGCGCCGTTCCATGTACCGGACAGCTGTCTATAATGCCGCCGCGGTCAATGCAGCATCGTACAATGCCGCTGCAGCGAATTATGCCTATGCCAATGCCGCTCAGGCGCAGGCGTCTGCGGCGAATGCCGCGGCTGCACAAGCGGCGGCGGCTAATGCTGCTGCGTCAGCGGCCGCAGCCCAAAAAGCCGCGGCAGCCCTGCCGATCGGCTCGACGGTGCCCTACCTGCCGCCGAACTGCTCTTCGACGGTGATCAGTGGAGCAAACTATTTCAACTGCAACGGTGTCTACTACAAGCCCAGTTTTGAAGGGAACCACATCATTTACGTCGTGTCGCAGCCGTGAGGTTTTACCCGAGGAAGCTACTTATGTTTTTACAGTCGATCGGAAGGAAATATGCAATCCTCGGTCAATTCCATACGATGCCGTGGCGCTCTCTGGCGCGCATCCTCACACGATAATTTTATTTGGCCGTGGCGCTGCAACGGGAGGACTTGCCGTCGCTGGAGCGATCGGCGGCACCACGACGATTGCCAATGAAGCCGGTTTCGCCACTGTGCAACAGGATGCTAAACGCACTGCGACTCAGATCGCCGACCGAATCGCCGATTATTATCGGACGCAACGGTGGAGTTATTAAAACGAGCGACCGTCCGATTGGTGGGCAGAAACAATTAACCGGTAATCAATCGAAAGGAAAACAAACAACAGATGAAACAGATGACGGTAGCCATTAACCTGAGCAAGCTATGCGTGCGCATGGTTATTCTTTTTGGAGTCTTAGCATTTAGTCTGACCGCGTGCGGTAAGAAGGAAGAAGCGGTCGACACGACGAAAGAAAAGGCAGCCACTGACAGTAGCGCGAACGAAAAAGAAATGCTTTTGGCTGCCGTCGACGCATACGTATACGCTTATCCGCTGCTGACTATGGAGTACACGCGCCGAGCGTTGACCAACACCGTGGGAACCAAAGCGCCGATGGGCCAGTTCGTGCGGCTGAGGACATATCCTGACGCTTCGTTCAAAGACGTAACCGCGCCCAACGCAGATACGCTCTACACTACAGCGTGGTTCGATGTCTCGAAAGAACCGTGGGTTATTAGTCTTCCGGATATGAAGGGGCGTTATGCGTTGTTCCCGATGCTTTCAGGCTGGACCGACGTCTTTCAGGTTCCAGGGAAGCGAACCACCGGCACGGGACCACAGAAATACGCGATCACAGGCCCGGGTTGGTCCGGTACGCTTCCCTCTGGAGTAACCGAATACAAATCTCCTACGGGTATGGTGTGGCTGCTCGGGCGCATTTACTGCACGGGCACGCCGGAAGACTATAAAGCTGTGCACGCGCTGCAGGACAAGGTCACTGCAGTGCCGCTAAGCTCTTACGGGAAGGCCTACAAGCCCGAGCCGGGAACCATCGACGCGAGCGTGGACTCGAAGAAGTCCGTGCGTGATCGGGTGCATGAGCTCGATGGCAATGCCTACTTCAAACTCTTTGCCGATTTGTTAAAGACCAATCCGCCGGCTGCCGATGATGCGCCTATGGTAGCAACCCTCGCCAAGATCGGCATCGTGCCGGGGCAGAATTTTGATCCATCTAAACTAGATCCGGCCGTCGGTAAGGCGATCACCAGCGCGCCCAAGCCGGCGCAGGAAAAAATCATGGGCCATTTCAAGGAAGCGGGGACAGCGGAGAACGGCTGGATCTTTACGACCAAAGCCGGCGTCTACGGCACCCAGTACCTCCAGCGGGCATTCGTTACCGCGATTGGACTCGGCGCGAACCGGCCACAAGACGCTATCTATCCGACCTCCGAGACCGACGCGGAGGGCAAGCCGTACACTGGCGCGAACAAGTACGTCATGCACTTCGACAAAGGCGAGATGCCGCCGGTTGACGGCTTCTGGTCATTGACGATGTATAACGGAGAATATTTCTTCATCGATAATCCGCTGAACCGCTACAACGTCAGCTCACGGAGCAAGTTCAAGACGAATCCGGATGGCTCCGTGGATGTGTACATTCAGAATGAATCCCCTGGAAAAGACAAAGAGGCGAACTGGCTGCCGGCGCCGAAGGACAAGTTCATCCTGATGCTGCGGCTGTACTGGCCGAAGGAAAAGGCGCCGTCGATCATTGATGGCAGCTGGAAGATTCCGCCGGTGAAGCAAGCGTCTTGAGCGAAAGAGTGGCGAGAGGTCGAGGAAAGCGATCGGTGGTCAGTAAACAGTGATCGGTGAAGTAGGTTTCGGGTTTCAGGATGACGGCCGTCATTGAACCGACTCCGACCTGACCTGACACCCGACTTGCATAGCGACATAGAAAGACAGATCACCAGTTCAACTGCGACGAAACGTCGCTTTCCCAGCTCGGCCAAGACTATCGGGAGTGAAGGATTTTTCGAAGAATTAGGGAGACGTCAAAATGATAACAAAGATCGTGAGACATGGATTCAAGGGGCAACATGATTAAGCGACAAACCGTCTGGCGATCGTTGACTGTCGCTGTCGGCGTAATGGCTTTGATTGTTGGTTTAGCCGTCAACGGACACGCGCAAAACGCCAAGCAGGCTGTCACAGACAAGCTCGACCGCACAGTCTTGCCGATCCCTGAACCACAGCCGCCAACCATCACGGAGCTCGACGCGCGCAACGTAAAAGCGCCCGCGCGGTTCGAGGTGAAGGCGCCCAAGGGAGCGCCGAACGTAGTGATCGTTTTGCTGGACGACATCGGCTTCGGACAATCGAGCGCTTTTGGCGGACCGATCAAGATGCCCACGCTCGACAAACTGGCAGCCGATGGCCTGCGCTATAACGGTTTTCATACCACGGCGCTTTGTTCGCCCACTCGGACTGCGCTCCTGACGGGCAGAAATCACCACGTGAATAATGCGGGCGCCATAATGGAGCTCGCCACTGCTTTTCCCGGCAATACCGGCATCCGCCCCCAGAACGTGGCGCCTCTGGCAGAGATGCTGCGGCTCAATGGCTACAGCACTGCTGCGTTCGGCAAATATCACGAGACACCGGCCTGGGAGTTGTCAGTCTCCGGTCCATTCGACCGCTGGCCGACGCAGTCGGGATTCGACAAGTTCTACGGCTTCATCGGCGGCGAGACCAATCAGTGGGCGCCGGCGATTTTTGACGGAACCGCCCGAGTGGAGCCGCCCCATGATCTTGACTATCACTTCACGGTGGACATGACCAACCAGACCATCGCCTGGATGCAAGCGCAGCATGCGTTGACTCCCGACAAGCCATTCTTCGTTTACTTTGCCACAGGTGCGTTGCACGCGCCGCATCATGTGCCCAAGGAATACATCGAGCGATACAAGGGTAAGTTCGATCAGGGATGGGATGCGCTCAACCAGGAAACGTTTGCGCGCCAGAAACAGATGGGAGTTATACCGGCGAAGGCGGAACTGACCAAGCGTCCCAACGAAATCCCATCATGGGATTCCCAGACTCCAGAGCAGAAAAAACTCGGAGCCCGGCAGATGGAAACATTCGCGGGTTTCGGCGAGCAGACTGATGAGCAGGTGGGACGTTTGGTAGAAACCCTGCAAGAGATGGGTGTAATGGACAACACTTTGTTCATTTATATCGTCGGCGATAACGGTGCCAGCGCAGAGGGTGGCCCCGAAGGGGCGTATAACGAGATGATGGCGCTCAACGGGATCATCAACACGGCTGCGATCAACATGCCGCATTACGACGAGTGGGGTGGGCCCAGCACGTTTCCCCACTACGGGATCGGCTGGGCGTGGGCCGGTGACACTCCGTTCCAATGGACCAAGCAGATCGCGTCCCATTACGGGGGAACGACGAACGGACTGGTGATCCACTGGCCGGCACGCATCAAAGCCAAGGGAGGAATACGTTCGCAGTTTACCTACATCACGGATATCGCGCCTACCGTGCTGGAAGCTGCTGGCTTACCTTTCCCGAAGAGCGTGAATGGGACTGTGCAAAGACCGTTCGACGGTACGTCTATGATCTATAGCTTCAACGACCCTAAAGCCAAAGAGCGCCACACCACGCAATATTTCGAGATGTTTGGCAACAGAGCCATCTATCATGACGGATGGGTGGCCGCGGCGCGTCATTCGATCCCCTGGCTGCTGGTGGAGAATCCGCCGCTCGCAAAAGATACATGGGAGTTGTACCACGTCGCCGAAGACTTCAGCCAAGCCCGCGATCTTGCCGCCAAGAACCCGGCAAAGCTTAAGGAGTTGCAGAATCTTTTCGTAAAAGAGGGGATCAAGAACCATGTATTTCCCATCGATGACCGGAGGTCCGAGCGCTTTAATCCAGGTATAGCGGGAAGACCCGATTTAATGGGAGATCGCGCGTCCCTTACTGTTTATCCGGGGATGATCGGCATGTTGGAAAACGCTTTCATCAACGTGAAGAACCGCTCGTATACGCTCACTGCGCAGGTGGAATTGCGCAACTCGAACACCAATGGCGTGGTCATCGCGCAGGCCGGCGCCTTTGGCGGCTGGACGCTGTACATGAAAGACGGAAAAGTCCATCACGAGTACAACTATTTCGGCATAGAGCGGACCAACATCGGAGGGCCGAATGTGCTGGCTGCGGGCAAACACGAAATTAAATATGAGTTCACAATCGATGCTCCGAAGCCCGGCGCGGGTGGCAAGTGCGCGCTCTACGTGGACGGCCAGCAAGTGGCGACAGGATACATTCCGAAAACCCAGCCGTACATGTTTTCAGCAGATGAAGGCACCGATGTCGGCATGGACGGTGAAACGGCGGTCTCCACGGACTACAAGCAGGGCGACAACAAGTTCACCGGCAAGATCGTGAAGGTCACGATCGACGTGAAGCCCTCAGAGCTGAGTGCGGCTGACAAAAAAGCTGTGGAGGTCGGGCGAGAAGTTGGAGCAGCAATCGCAGACTGACCGGCGTACTGCTCCCGGTGGAAATGACCCAACGAGGGATCTGTTTGAGTGATGGGTCCTGCGAGCGACGCCTGTGGGACCCACCCAGTTGCCTGATGGATTCGAGATAACAGAGAGGAAGGAAACAGAGTCACATGAGGAAGCAAATCATAAGCGTTTTTGGTGTCGTCATGGCGACAATGGTTGTCGGATGCGCCCAACCGCCGCCCCAACAATTCGTCGTGCAGCGGCCCGACGAACAGAAACCGCAGACGATCACGTTTCCGAACGGAACGATGTTCGGCGGCGCGTCAGGCAGCCAGGCAAGTACGCTCGCCCAACTCGTGGTCGACTCGAACAATAACAACATGAAGGATTACGAGCAGCTCGAGGGGACAGCCAGCAAGAACCTGCAGACCTCGCAGCAAGCCCTGCAGATGCTCGAACACCTGTCGCAGCAGCAGGGTAGCGGGGAAATCACGCTGTTCTTTCCAACCGGCTCGGCCAATTTGTCGCAGGGTTCGCTGCAGTACCAACGGCTGATTAATTTCGTCGATTACCTCTCCCGCAACAGCCGGGGCCGTAAAATTCTCTTAGTCATGATCGGCAGCGCCTCGGCAACTGGAAGCATGAGCATCAACCAGCGGCTCTCCCAGGAGCGCTCCCAGGCCCCGGAACCGATCATCGACCAGTACCTGGTCAATGACCCGCACCAATTCTTCAAGGTATATGGCATCGGCGACATGTACAGCCCGAAGAACGTGAGCTTGCAGGAAGACCAGCGCTACCAGAGCGTGCGCATCATTGCGGTGTACGATACCAACCAGATTCCCGCCTTGCAGAGTTGAGGCGGTCATAAATGGACTGGAGTGCCGGGCGTATGGGATTTTTGAAATGCATTACGCGATCGCTCCGCTGCTCTCATTTCGGATTTCGAGCTTTGGAAGAAAAGAGATTCTCAAGCAACTAGCGGAGTTAAGGAGATTTTAATGATCACAAGACGAACATTTATCGCCGCGGCCTTGGCGGCGCCCGCAATGCCTGTGGGTTCCGCGCTAGCGCAGGCTGTCAAAGAGCCGGCCAAGCAGGCCGACTTCCTTTTCGTACAAACCGCAAAGGGCATGAGCTTCGACAAGTCGACGAACAAGTTAACCTTGGACGGCATTAGTTCCACCACGCTATTTTTCACGGATCGCCCTGAACGCATCGCCGGAAACATGAAGACCACTGCGTTCATCCCCTTCTGGAGTACCGGCAAGGACAGTTTTCTCTCCGATCCACCCAACGCTGACATCTCCATTCTGGAAGGCGACAACCTCCGCCAGGTGGTCGCAGTCCTGCAAGCGCCGGCGCTGAAGGGGGACACCCTGACCTATACCGTCAAGGTCTTGCAGGGCGACATGCCGGCAAAGGCTGCCGATGTGTCGGTCTTCATCGACATCATCGGCATGCCCATGACGCCCTTGTCGTATGCGGGAGTCGCTCGGCGCGGCTATCGGCGCATGTACTGGCGCCGCTAGCGATCTATGGAGTTGTGTTGAGTGACGCACCTCGGTTCCTTCGATTGAGAGTTTATGGAAACTATTGCCTGTCCCGATTGCGATCTGCTGCAGAATGTTCCAGACCTTCCGCCTGGTGGAAAAGCCCGCTGCGCACGGTGTGCCTCCACGGTTGCGACAAGAATGGCTGAACCCATCGATCTGCCGCTCGCTCTTACGATTACCGCCGCTATCGTATTCGTGATCGCGAATACTGCGCCGCTGATGAGCCTCTCAGCGGTGGGGCGCTTTGCCAGCACGACCATTATGGGTGGAGCCTATGATATGTGGCTTCAAGGCGAAGCGATTACCGCCGTTGTCGTGGCGTTTTGCGCGGTGATTGCTCCCGCAGGCTACATCATTTTCATGCTGACAGTGCTGCTCGCCGCGCGCCGGCCGCCCGCACCGCATTGGGTCGGCGAGATGCTGCGCGGCGCGGAGTTCATGCAGAATTGGTCGATGAATGAAGTGATGTTGCTCGGTATTCTCGTTGCCCTCATCAAGATCGCAGAGCTGGCCAATGTGGAGGCCGGTATCGGCATGTATGCGGTCGGAGCGCTGGTGCTGATCTTCCCGGCAATCATGGCCACCTTCGATCCGGACGAAATCTGGGAGCGGGTCGAGTGGGCGGACGGAAGCGCGCCGCCAAACACGAGTCACAAAGAGTGAAGACTTAAAAATTCGAAACTCGAAATTCGAAACAAATTCAAATGATCAAAAAGGACAGAAAATTCTAAACACGATCATTTCTTTTCGATTGGTTTTGATTGATCCGTTTGTATTTGTTCCCGGTTTGTTTCGGATTTCGTGCTTCGGATTTCGGATTTTGAATTTACTATGAGTGCCATTCCAGTTACCGCTGCAGAGGCAGGACTTCTCTCCTGCGAGATGTGCCATTTACTGTCTCGACCGGCAGATCCTGCAGAGCCCGGTTATTGTCCGCGTTGCGGCGCGGAACTTTCCTGGCGGCGCCACCATTCGATTCAATACACGTGGGCGCTCGTGATCGCGGCGGCGATTTGCTATATCCCCGCCAATGCTCTTCCCGTCCTTAACACGACGACGCTTGGTTCCACCGATTCCGATACGATCATTGGCGGTGTGGTATTCCTTTACACTTCGGGATCCTGGCCGCTCGCGCTGGTCGTGTTGATCGCCAGCGTGATGGTTCCTCTCGGAAAATTAGTCGGGCTCGCTTATCTGCTGATCACCGTGCAACGGAGATCGCTCAGCAGCAATCGTGAGCGAACGCGGCTCTATCGAGTTGTCGAATTTGTCGGCCGGTGGTCGATGCTCGACGTGTTCGTTGATACTTTTACCGTGGCGCTGGTACAACTCTCGCCGCTGATGTCGGTGGAGCCGGGTCCGGGCGTGCTCTTTTTTGCCGCGGTCGTCGTCTTGACGATGATCGCCGCTGAGTCCTTCGACCCTCGGTTGATTTGGGACTCGAACACCGGTGAGGTGCAGGCGAAGTTCGTTTGAAAGTGAAGCGATCGTCACAATGAAAGTTCAAATTAAATCCCCCTATCATCTCTCTTTTTCAAAGGGGGATCCTCACGCACCTGAAGGGAACGCCGTGGCCTCAGTGGAACGCAGAACAGAGAAGAATTCCGGCGAGGGATACGCCCATGGCTGAGAGCACTGGAAGCAATAACTTTCCCCAAGCGACCGTGGTGCCGAAAAAGCAAAGGCGCATCTCTATCGTCTGGATTGTTCCGCTATTCGCCGCTCTGGTGGCGCTCGGGATTGCGGTGCAACGAATCATGAGCGAAGGGCCGACCATCACGATCATTTTCAAATCCGCCCAAGGAGTCGAGGCGGGAAAGACTTTTGTCAAATATAAAGATGTAAACATCGGCCAGGTGACAAAGGTACAGCTCGCTCCCGACTATAGAAACGTTGAGCTCACCGCAAAGATCGATAAAAGCGCCGCCGGTCTTATTGTCGAAGACGCCAAGTTCTGGGTCGTTGAGCCGCGCGTGACACTCAGCGGTGTATCGGGTTTGGGTACTCTGCTCGCGGGCAATTACATCGGCTTCGAGGTCGGAAAGTCGACCAAGAGCCAGCGCAAATTTGTCGGGCTCGACATACCGCCGGCGATCACCAGCGACCAGGCGGGACGTCAGTTTGCGCTCAAAGCAGAAAGTCTGGGCTCTGTGGGAATCGGCTCGCCGCTCTACTATCGGCGTTTAATGGCGGGTCAAGTAATCGCCTACAACCTTGCGCCGGACGGCAAGGGTGTCGATATCAAAGTGTTCGTCAATGCGCCCTACGATAAATACGTAAACTCGGAGACTCGCTTCTGGAATGCGAGCGGCCTCGATATTTCGGTTGGCGCAGGCGGGGTGGAGGTGCGCACGCAATCTCTGGTCGCAGTCCTGGCGGGCGGACTCGCCTTCGATACGCCAAGCGTTGGCTCGAAGATTGAGCCCGTAGCCGCGAACACCGTCTTTAGGCTTTACAATGATCAGGCCGCCGCGCTGAAACAACCGGACACGATCGCGGCCCATTACGTACTCTATTTCAATGAATCTTTACGCGGCTTGTCCGTTGGCGCGCCAGTTACTCTCTTGGGACTGCCCGGCGGCGAGGTCACAGATGTGGGGCTCGATCTCGATCCAAAGACCATGAGAGTTCGGGGCCGGGTGGAGATCGTATCCTATCCTGAGCGTCTGGTTGCGCATTTAAATGAAAAACAAGTGGCCGCAGGCCGAGCGATGTTGCGAAGCGGCCAAGAACGCCATGCGCTCATGCAGGGTCTCGTCGAGCAGCGTGGGCTGCGCGCGCAGCTCAGGAGCGGCAATCTGGTCACTGGACAACTCTTCATCGCTCTTGATTTCTATCCCGATGCAGCGAAAGCGAAGATCGACTGGAGCCGTGATCCTGTAGAGATTCCGGTCGTTCCAAGCACGGTGCAGGATCTGGAGACCAAGATCACCGGAATCGTGGCAAAGCTCGACAAGTTACCCTACGAAGCGATCGGTACCGACGTCACGAAAGTACTCGTCACGCTCAATCAAACGCTCCAGGATGCGAGTAAGGCGGTAAATCGCATCGATGCCGATGTCACACCCGAGCTGAAAATGATCGTCGGAGAACTGCGCGGCACGATTTCATCGGCCGACGGCCTACTCAAGAGCACGGACGCGACGCTTGTCGGCAAGGACGCTCCCGCCCAGCAGGACCTGCGCGATGCCTTGCAGGAGCTCGCCCGCACGGCACGCTCGCTGCGCGTTCTTACGGATTATCTCGAACGTCATCCCGAGGCCCTGTTACGAGGCAAAACCGAGGAATGACTGTGACAATAAGACGAATGACAAATTCGACAGCTCGAAATCCGAAATTCGAAACAAATCTAAAATCATGAAGGCAAATCATGAAGGCAATGTTCCAAACAAGTTTTAGTATCTCACACTTGAATTTTGGTCATTCGGATTTGTTTCGGATCCTTCGACAAGGCTCAGGACAGGTTTCGATATTCGAATTTCGGATTTCGCCTGCATGGATTCATCCCGCGATTAAGCACCGATCGACTACCGTCGTTGCTCTTTCTCTCGTTCTTACCCTAGTTGGATGTGCCTCCGCGCCCTCGCGGTTCTACACTCTCAGCGCTGCAGGCGGAACGGCAAAGAATTCATCCGACATCTCGGTGGCCGTGGGGCCGGTATCGATTCCCGCCGTCGTCGACCGTCCGCAGATTGTCATCAGCATAGGGCCGAACCAGGTGCGGCTGGATGAGTTCAATCGCTGGGCGCTGCCGCTGCAGAACAATATCGCGCGGGTGATTGCCGAGAATTTGACGGCGCAGCTGGGCACTCCGCGCGTGACGGTGTTTCCCGAATTGACGAGCGCGGATGCCGACTACCGCGCCATTATCGATGTCCAGCGCTTCGACTCGATGCCCGGTGAAGCCGCTACACTGGAGGCGATGTGGATGGTGCGCCGAATGAAAGACGGCAAGGCGGAGCGCGGGCGTACGACGGTGCGTCAGTCGGTACCAGAGAAAGAGTATGCTGCCTTGGCCGCCGCCCACAGTCAGGCGATTGCGCGGCTCAGCCAGGAGATCGCCGATGCCGTCCGCGCCCTGGATCGTGCCGACAAATCATAGAACCCCGCTTAGCGACGACGTATTCTCCCGTTGTATGTTCTCCTGCGCAAAGTGATCATGGAATATTTTAGAGGTTCGTGTCCGGATTGCGTTTGGCTAGGACATTTGCGGCTCAAGCTTTTACGCGTCTTGTACCTTCGCTTTACTCTTATGAAAATCCGATTAGAGGCAAAAATCCCCCGGTCCTATGGCCCGCCCCCTTTACCAAAGGGGGCCATTGGGGGATTTCTCGGCCTTGGTCCTTAGGCTTTTAATGCGTTTTTTATCTGTCGCTTTATTTGTTGCGGTGTTTATTGCCGTTCCGGTTGCTCCTGGCGATGAGTCAAATCCGCGAGATGGTTTTCGATCCCGGGTAGAGAGAAGGTTCGAACGGTCGCTGGCTAGAGTGCAGCCGCTTCTCCAACGCTATGGTTATGGAGCGACGGTCGCTGCGGTGATGGTGGAAGGCATGGGTATTCCAACCCCAGGCCAAACTTTGCTGATGGCGAGCTCGATCGAGGCCGCTAAGGAACGGATGAATATTGTATTACTCCTCTTTCTTGTGACGACCGCAGCCACGGTCGGCAACAGCATCGGTTACGCGATTGGTCGCTGGGGTGGTCGAGCTTTACTCGTGAAGTTCAAGGTCAACCCGAAGCGGCAGCAACGCACGGAAGATTTCTTCAAACGCCGCGGTGGCATCGCAATCCTCTTTGCTCGATTTCTCGATGGACTACGGCAATTGAACGGAATCGTTGCCGGCATTTTGAAGATGCCCTGGTGGACTTTTACAGCTTATAACATCGCCGGAGCAATCCTGTGGACGTGCACCTGGGGGCTTGGGACATACTACCTCGGTCGTGATATTCACTCGATCGCGGCGTTCCTGCATCGTCACCGCCACTTCTTGTTTGTATTTGGCGTGGC
>Ga0075425_100004302_pt1 | contig 14666 bp, 19 predicted proteins | sample SoiMethybrSBSTD4_FD_75300 | JGI IMG/M metagenome (GOLD analysis project Ga0075425, IMG submission 75300) | Bulk soil microbial communities from a Populus tree surrounding site in Tennessee, USA - Soil MetaG P. TD hybrid SBSTD4 | ecosystem: Environmental > Terrestrial > Soil > Tree plantation...
GTATCCTGCTTGCCAGCCTCATCCTTGGCATCGTCCTGACATGGTCGGCCGCCGTTTCTCCTGCCGCCGCCGGGGGTGACGGCTATGGTTATGGCGGTGGTTACGGCTATGGCGGCTATGGTGGCTATGACGGCGGTTATGGCTACGGGCGCGGCTACTATGGGGGCTACTACGGCGGGAGAGTACCCTACGCCTACGGCTACGCGAGACCCTATTATGGCTACGGCTATGGCCGTCGCTACTATTATGGTCGCGGCGGAGGATACGGCGGGTACGGAAACTACGGCTACTACGGTGGCGGGTACAGGGGTTACGGTGACGGCGGCTACTACCGTCGCTACTGGTATTGAGCTGCGGTTTGTCTGGGCTCTCACCGACTTGTCTTACGCGCGCCTACTTCTTCGACTTCTGAGCTTTTGGCTCCGGTGCAGCCCGCGTCGGTTCTGTTAGCCTGCAATAAACCGCAAAAGCCAACCGCCGTCGACTGCAGGGGGGTGCCCTCGGCAGCGGGGCACACTGAGGGCCGAGAAACGGCAACTATCGGCATGGCCGAGAGACGAAAGAGGCCATCGCGGAACGACAATTCATGCGCACACTACGCGTAGAGTGGTGAACGTGCGCTGGCAAATGGCTAAAATCGAGAGCTGGTACCGCCCAAGGGCCTCGCGCGGCGCACGTTTGATCGCCTGGCGCAGCGGCACGCGCATTACGTGGCCAAGTTCACAGTTCGATCCCAGGAAAGGCTGCGTAGGAGGCTGCTCGATCGACCATGGCCAATTGATCCGGCTGAATTGCGGGCGCTGCGAGAGACATGCGGCTTGCCGGACACGTCGTAGGGAGGGCCTACTCGACCAGCTCGTCGGCGCGGGCAAGAACCGATGGTGGAATGGTGATGCCAAGTTCCTTCGCAGTCTTCATGTTGACAACGAGCTTGAACTCCCTCGCCTGTTCCGCCGCCAAATCTCCAGGTGGTACCCCCTTTATAATTTGATCCACATACCATGCAGAACGTCTTGCCATAGCCAAATAATTTTCTAAGAAAGCAAACAGGCCCCCAGCTTCAACAAAGTAGGGGTTTTCACCCAGGGACGGGAGCTTGTGTGTCAGCGCGAGTTTGGCAATCATTGTGGAATTGGCACCCAAAACTGGATCAGGAATGTAGGTCAGACCCGCGACCCCGAGTGCGGCCATCCGATCAATCGCGTCAGCAATGTCGGACTGATGCTTCACCTCGACGATCTCAAGTTTTATGCCAAGCCTGCGAGCGGCATCATCTGCTTCCTTCCTCCAGAATGGATTGCCCGGATTCGCTGCGTTCATCAAATACCCAAATGTAGTTCCCTGCGGTCTCACCTCCTTAAGCAATTCGAACCGTTTGTCGGTTGCCGACTGCTGGAAGACGCCGGTGATCATGCCGCCGGGCCTTGCCAATGTCTGCGCCCATCCCATCGCTACTGGATTACCGCTCAGCCATGAGACGATTGGAACATTCGGTGCCGCGTCGTGAGCCGCTCGTATTGCGGTGGTGCCGTAGGTGACTATGATCGTTGCGCCGAGGGAAACTAACTCGCTCGTGAGAGTGGGGAGCCGGTCGGCATTCCCGTCGGCAAACCGGTACAGCACTCGAATAGTCTCACCTTCCGTATATCCCAAATCAGCCAAACCAGACCGGAATGCTTCGACTCCACGCCGAGTCGAAGGTTCTGTGGCCAAGGAGAGCCAGCCGATCGTCGGCATTGCGCGCTCCTGCGCACGCGCTCGTAGTGGCCATGTGAATGCCGCGCCACCAACAAGCACTATGAACTTCCGACGTTGCATGGGACCCCCGGTTCTACGCTGAAAGTGAACTATCAGACGTCATATGCAGGGCTGAAGCTCGCAATGGAAATTGGTGTGTCATGCGATCATTCTCGACCAGCGACGACCTCGACAATGGAATAGTTCCAACTCCACTCGTTTGGTTTGAGCGGTGGCAAATGGTCCAATCTAACGTATCCCGTGAAGGCACGCTTTTGCCCGCTGGGAATGTTCAGCGCGTATTCCGTGGCAATGTACTGGCCGATAGCGGTACACTTTGCGACAGGAACCCCTAGATCGCTCCAATCGTCCTTCGATGCACGCGCCGTCGGATCGATCTTGTCAAAGGGGTTTGATGGCTCGCTCCTCTGCCGCATTTGCGCGACGTCGCCCTTTCCCGCCGCCTTCGGGATAACAGTTGTCCCCGTTGCCGGGCAGTCAACGACAGTGATTTTTAGCGCTAGCTCTTTGAGATGATAGGCCGACTTGTTGGTGACTGTCGCCTTCATCTCCGAGTAGGTCCCAATCGACAGCGTTGCGTCCGTGGTCTCAACCTGGTTCGGTTTAATTAGCGTCAGGGCGGCGTGCCGTTCTGCCTGCCGACGTTGCTCCTCCTGCTGGTTGTAGAAATAGGCGACCACCCCGCCCACCGCGCCCAGCACAGTGATACCGAGCAGCGTGAACAATAGTCCGCGCCTGAAGCCTCGGTAGTTGATGGCAAAATAGATGATGCCGAGCACAACTAGGGCAAACGCCAGCCACGCCATTAACGACCCCCCCACCCCAATGCCCAAGACTAGCACTCTGGTCAGGGAACACCACCGTGTGCAGCATCAGGTGGCGTCTCGGCGCGATCTACTATTGCTTCCTGCCGGCCAGACTCCCCCAGGCCCCATCGGTCGTATTGGCACTGTCAATCTTTTTGAAGAACCGACACTTCTTTCTAGTATCCCAATCAATCGCGATGCACAGCGGAGTTTGCAAGCAGCGCTGTGCACACTCAGCAAGTGTATCGGTTCTTGGAGTGTCAAAGATGTCGCCGTAGAAGAAAGCATTCTTGTCGATCTTGAAGCCGGAAACCGCAGCAATCTGCTGATCCATTAGTTGATCAACTCGCGAACGAGCCGGATGACTGAAAGGTGTGTGCCTAAACCGACCCACCGCGAACACAAAAAATGGTGCAATGTCGGTTTGGTCTTTTGTATTGGCCCATGACCGTTCAGCCTCGATGATGATCTCCTTTTTTTCGGTGAACGCCACCTGCTTCTTGGGCGGTTCTGCTGATGTGGAAGCTACTTCGGGCTGCTTGGGCGCTGCCCGCTTTTTCAGCTCCTCGATCCTCGCTCGCGCCAGGTCGGCATAGTGTGTGTCCTTGAAGCGGGCGATGAAGCCCTCCAGCATTCCAAGGCTCGTGCTGTCTTTGGCGAGTGCCCAAGCAAGTTCGGCCAAGTCCGAGCCTGAATCTGGGGGACCAGATTTTGCCGCCTCGGTCTGAACACCCGCAAAATGCACCTCGGCCAACGCGCTGAAGCCCAGCCACGGCTCCTGCCCAATGGAGGAGCAGACGCGCACCTGCACACGCCGGAACATTGTGACCGCCTCTACCCCTGGTTTGACGATCTCATTGGCCAGCACCTTTGCGTAGGGTCCGGCGCCGTCGCCAACATCGGACGCCAGCTCGCCCTCCGCCGTGGCGTAGGCGATCAGCATTCCGTTCTCCTGCATAACCGGCACAAAGCCTTTCGACTGCACCAGCGCACGCGTGCCGGGTTTTCTCAGCTTGAGGGTGTTCCGGCAGGCGTCGAACACTACGAAATGCGTGGCGCTGCCGGCCTCCGACCTAAGTTTGCGCGTAATCTCGGTTAGACGCAGCGACTGGTCCCACAACTCGCCCGTCTCCGTCGTCTTTACGTCAATTGGGATGAGGTAGTTGGTGCCGCCGTCGGCTGCACCGTGCCCGGAATAGTAGAAGAAGCCCAGCGCATTTGGCCCGCCGTCAGCAGCCAGTCTGCGGGTGTACGCGTTGACGGCCCGCGTGAGGGTCGCGAGGTCCGCGTCGCGCACTGTCGTCACTTGGAACCCCAGGGTCTTGAGCGTCCTCTCCAACAAGGCAACGTCATTGTGAGGATTTAGAAGCGCACCGATCTCCGGAGTGTAGGCTTGATTGCCGATCAGAAGCGCAAAGCGCATCTCCGCGAGCGCGGCCGAATGGGCCAGCAGGAGCCCCACCAAGAAAACTACTGAACGAAGCAACACCGCACCCGTCCCCCCGAGGAACTCCCCTCGAAGTCTAGTCCAGCGAGGCGACGGTTGGAACCCTTGGCCCAAGCGCATGGCGTGACTTGTGTTGCACCGACTCGCGTTTGCGAGTCACAGGAGTCGTTACAACGTGATCTGATGGCCCCACCGCTGGCTGGAGCCGTTTTTGTTACCTAATCTCAGGGAAAGGCAACACAAATCGCGTAGAAATCCAGCAACGGCACGGGGAAGTCATGGCAAGAACAGTGAAGGTCTATCGCATTGCCGACGACGGCCGACGCGTTGCCGCGGGCGCCTTCCAGGCGAGCACCGAGAGCGTCCTGCAGGCCAAGTGGGAGCTCCATTTGGCAACCGCCGCCGGCGGACTCTACCTCGCCACGCATCGAGGGATCCAACTCGGTGTCGGACTCGCCTCGGATGCGATGAGGCCTCAAGGCGTGCCCTTTGGCTAGATCACCCAAACCCAAGACGCCGGCGCTCGCCTACTTGCGCACGAGCTCGTCGGCCAACGTGGGCGCCGACAAGGACAGCGACAAGCGTCAGCGTCAGGCCATCGCGACCTTCGCGAAGCACGCCGGGTACGAGCTCCTCGAGGAGTTCTACGACGCCGCAGTGAGCGGCGCCGACCCGATCGATACTCGACCAATGGAGTGCGGACAGTTATCGTTGAGGATGCAAGTCGCTTTGCCCGCACCCTGATGGTGCAGGAGGCCGGCATTGCCACCCTCGCCGGCCTTGGCGTGCGCGTGATCACGTCTCGAGGCGACGATCTGACCGAGAGCGATGACGAGATGCGCGTTGCTATGCGCCAGATCGCAGGCGTGTTCTCTCAGCTTGAGAAGACGCGGCTCGTGAAGAAGCTGCGCGCCGCTCGCGAGCGCAAGCGACAATCGGGCGACCCTCGTTGGACCGGCCGCAAACCGCACGCTGAAAAGCGCCCGGAAGTCGTCGCCATGGCCAAGCGGCTGAGGCGCGCAAATCCAGTCACGGGAAAACGGCGGAGCTTGCGAAAGATAGCGGACGAGCTCGCTGGCGCCGGGCATCGCAACGAGCGAGGTGCGGTCTACAGCGCCAAGAGCGTGAGGGCCATGCTGGCGCAGCGGAGGGGTTCGAGGCAGCCAGACGCTCAAGCATAGGCTTCGCCCTAGAGTGAGTTCGCTATCGAGACCACAGTTTCTCCGGACAGGATAAAGTCGCGATCACATTGTTGTACTGCCTGCAGAAACGGCAACGCGGTGCCCTGGTTCGGCAGAAGCCGGTCGTGCAGCTCGACCATGATTACTGCCGTGCGCGGGATCCACTCGGTATTCGCTGAGAACACCTCCTTTTTGGCGCCCTCGATGTCGATCTTTATCAAGAACGGGAACAGGCCTGCTTCGCGCGATCCAAGAAGTTCGGGAATGGTAATATTTGCCACATCGCCGCCCCCCTGTGGGGCTGCCTCCGTGCGCATTCCCCAATGACCGAGTCCAGGGGCGATGATCTTCGATGCACCGGCATGAGAGGATATTGCCGCGCAGATTACCTCGACATCAAGTCCGTCGACATTTTGCCTTAGAACGCCAACGTTGCTGGCTGCAGGCTCTATTGCCACGACGCTTGCGCCCGGGATCTTGATGGCGAAGTACACTGTTGACGCACCGATGTTGGCACCGGCATCCACAACAAGGGGCCGGCGGCCTTCACCTGCGTTGCGCGCGATGAGGTTCAAGAGGTATGGCCAGCGCCGCAAATTGTGCAACGCATATTGATGCTGCTGAAAGACCTTGTGGATCACGTCCTGGTCGGTGGTTCCTTGTCTGAAATAGAAGCGGCGCTCTATCCCGGTTGTTTCGAGTGTGATGTGCGCCATCTGCGGCTGCGCTGGATCGGATTGTACGCTACTCTTCATGCCGGACTTCAGCGCCGCGCTCGGGAAGCGGAAGGGTCGCTGCTCTGGGGCGGGCCGGTTTCCACGGGCAGCGCCTTCGAGAAAGTCCTGAAATGCGGCGATGCATGCCTGGTCGCGATAGACACGATGCTTGCTGCGCCTCGTCGCGTCACGCACGTTGCTGCGCCACTCCAAGTCCAAACCGAGGCGTACAGCGTGAGCGATGTACTCTTCCGTCGTCGACGCGATTGTGTCGATCTGGCCCATCATCTTGAGAATTGCCATGCTATGGCGGCCGCGCATCATAGGACCAGGCATCGTAACGATCGGCAGGTCGTGGGCTAGGCTCTCGAGAGTGGAGTTGCATCCGGACCAGCCGATGCTGTCGAGAAATATGTCACATTGCCCTATTGCCGCGAGGAACTGCTCGGGCGGCATAAGTTTTAGGAAGACGCAGTATTCCTCGCTGTTCAGCCCCACAGCGCCGAAAGCATGCGCGAGCCTACGCCGGAACAGTCCGTTCGCTTCCTCCCCGGGATAGTCAATGAAGACGAACTGGCAGTCGCCAACCCCACTGGCGACGCGGGCAAACACGTGATCGTGCTGCGGGAGGTACTTGTAGAGGCTCTGGCCACTCCAATAGGTCGGCACTCCTTGGCGCAGCCCCAGGGTCTCACGGCTGAAGGACACTGGCGCGACTTCGACCGGCTCGTAGTAGATTGATAGGTTGGGAAGCCTGATCAACTTCTCAGTGTAATAGTGTTCGGCATCAGTTGGTTCCATGAGCTCGCTGCTCAAGTAGTAATCGATGGTTGGGAACCCGCTTGTTACAGGATGGCCCCAAGAATTGCATTGCACTGGGGCCAAACGCTGAGCTGCCAACAGCAGGCTACGGGGCGCCATGCCGATCTCGGGGTAGATTAGGACATGTGGCCGGTCCGCGAGAATGGCATCGCGCCAGGCGTGCATCGGCAACGGCCCCTGCACGAACCGGTCGAACATCCTGCGTGCGACTTGGGTCTCGTTATCCTGCAAGCTGTCAGTGTGGTATCCGAACAGCTGAAAGCGGCGCCGATCTAGCTGCGAGACCCAACCCTTGATGGGAATCTTCCAGTTGGAATGTGATCGGAAGAAGCCGCTGACGATGCCAACCCGCACGCGCTCTCCAGGAGAGGCGGCGTGTGCCAGATGCTCCGGCAACGGCATGTTCTGAGCCATGGCGCGGCAAACTATGGCCCCGTAGAGCGCCTGCAGGTCACGATCGTTACGGCCCTGGTACGGGAGAAAGAAGGGCGGGATGGCTTCGATGGCATTCGCAATCTCGCGAGGGTTCTGGACGGCCCCAAGGGCCAGCGACTTTAGCCGCACACCGTAAGCAGCACGCCGGCGGTCGATCTCTGCCTCATCGGCGTAAAGAACCGGAAGCTCGGCCATACAGCGCGCAACGCTCGCTCTGAGAAAACCCGGGCTGAGCTCAAGCGCACGGTCGAAGCACTCGCCAGCGCGACCGTGCTGGCCCTGGTGATGAAGCGCGAGACCAAGGTTATAGTGGGTGTCAGCTTCGTTCGGATTGAGCGTGATCGCACGTTGGTAGCTCGCCACCGCCTCGTCATAACGCCGGAGCCGCTTGAGTATGCTTCCCCGATTGATCCACAGCGAAGACAGCTGCGGATTGATCGCCAGAGCCTGATCGAAGCGTGCAAGGGCTTCCAATTCACGCCCGATCTCACCCAAGATATTGCCATAATTCAGCAAGACCAGTGCTGAGGTGGGTGCCCGATGAAAAGCCACCTCGATGTGGCGCAGCGCCTCTTCCCACTTGCCTTCGTGAGCCTTCAGCACTGAAAGAAGATTGTTGGCGTCAACGTCCTGCGGATCCGTCTCCAACACTCTCCGGTAGCATGCCTGAGCCTCTGCGACCCGCCCCTGCTGCTGGAGGGATAGGCCTTGCTGTATTAGACCTTCTTGCCTCTCACGCGCCATTTCCATCTGACCAACAAAATCACACCACATCTCAGCAGATCGACTGGTGTTGGGCAACCACAAGAGTTGCAATGCGCCAGATCATGGACCCTCGTAAAGAAGCTACGCGCCGCCCGCGAGCGCAAGCGACAAGCGGTACTTGACAAATATAGCGTCGGACCTATATAGCGTCCAAGTTGTATAGAGTCCATACTTCCCAACCAACCTTGGAGACGGGGCATATGACAACGAAGAGAACTCGGGGGTTCTTATATGAACGGCTGGACAGTGGAATACCATGCGGAGTTTGCCATTGAAGTAGATGCGTTATCGGAAGACGTGCAGGACAAAATCGCAAGCAATGGCCCTTGTGCTCGAGCAGTTTGGTCCGAACCTTAGCCGGCCAAGAGCCGACACTCTGAAGGATTCGAAGCACCCCAACATGAAGGAGCTTCGGTTCAAGGTCGGCAAGCAGGCATGGCGAGTGGCGTTTGCCTTTGATCCCAAGCGAAGAGGTATCCTCCTCGTGGGCGGCAACAAGCAAGGCGCCAAGGAAAAACAGTTCTACAAGCAGCTTATCGCCACCGCGGACATGCGGTTCGATGAACATCTGGAGCGCCTCGAATGAGGCATGGAGGTTGAGGAATGTCGGTACCGCTCAAGAAGGTCCTGGCGAAGATGTCGCCGGAGCGGCGGGCCAGGGTAAAGGCAGATGCAGCGCGGATGATCGCCGAGGAAATGACTCTTCGCGATCTCCGCAAAGCGCTTGAGATGACACAGGAAAAGCTGGCCCACGAGCTCGGCGTGAAGCAGGTAAGCGTTTCGAATTTGGAGAAGCGTTCGGACATGCTCATCTCTACGCTGCGCGAATATGTCGAAGCGCTTGGCGGTGAACTGGAGATCCGCGCCACGTTCCCTGGCCGCCCACCGGTGAGCATCAAGAGCCTGGCCGAAGTGAGCGCCGATTGAGCGCGCGGACCGTGTCCGTCGAGCGCCCACCAATCCCGACCGAGGAGCGCAAGCCAACCTGGCGCGCGGCATGCCTAGCGTATCGTGCGAAGCGCCGCGAAGGCACCAGCGATCAGGAAGCACATGAGGAGGTCGTCGCAGCCGTGCAGTCTGTATTGCCATTGCCGTGGAAAGAGGCGAGCGCCGAAGCAGTCAACGCGGTCGCCTACGCTACCAAGTATCACTCGGAGTGGTTCTGGCGTGGGGTGTCCGGATAGCCCTTGGAGACGGATCGACTTACTCTGCCCGTGCTCGCCAGCTCGCAGCAGTCAACGCGGCAAGTTCGCGGCCGTATCTCGCGTTGATGTCCAAGCCAGCATCAGCCGTTTTCGAGATCACGTCGAAGATGATACCTGCCAGGACGCTGCCGATGGCATGAATGGCGTCGTGTCGGTCGAGCCCTTCGCGCATCAATCGTGCGAGGGTCGCTGGCACCACTGTCGCGTCACCAGCCGCAACCTGGTTCTCAACGATTGTGTGCACCGTGCCATGAAGCTTTGGGCTATGGCCCATGGTCAGGCGATAGTGCCGGTGATACCTGATGGCCAGGTCGATGCGCTCTTGTTCGTCAAGTGCTAGCCACGCTTGTGGCTCTGGCGCTGTGCTGGCGTCGTAGCGCATGCTCAGTCTCCTCGCCGCCGCCCGCGGGCCTGCGCATCAGTCTTCCGCACCAATCGCAGCGCGCAGGTCGTCTCGAAGATTGTATCCATTGACGCTGTAATAGCCCTCACCGTGCATGTGCTCCATGCGGGTCCGGCGGAGGCCGGCCTCGCCGGGAACCTCGACCCGGAACACGTCACCCGAGGTAATCTCGATGGGGTCAAAACCAGGTCGGCAGATGGCCCACCGACCAGAGGGCTGCATCTGCAGGGTGCCTTCCTTGTTGGACGTCAGCGACTCCTTAATGCTAAGCGGCGGAACCTTGGCGAGAACCTCTCTCTCCGCCGCCATTATTTCGTCATCGGTGGGATTGTCTCTCTTGCGAGCGACTCTGCCAAAGGCCCTGTTCCATGCCTTGAGTATCTCGTCCCTGACGGCCATCAATGCCTCCCTGCTTTACGGTCTGCTACTTCTGGCGTCGCGCCTCCTCAACGCGCCTGTTGACCTCATCTCGGGCGAGCACCTGCCAGTGGCGGCACAACTCCATGAACCACGCCATCGCTGCCAAGCCCACAGCTAGAAGAAGAAGACGTTGAAGAACCACCCAAACACGACCATGACAACGATGCACACCACCACCCATTGCAGGATATCATGCCAGGTCATCTTCTAGCTCGCTCACTGCTTGCTCACCGCCCGGTTTCTTGTCAGGCCGAAGTCTGCGCTACGTGCGGCGCTTGATGCGAGGCGGCGCAAGCGGAAAACAACCCAACCAACGAAGCACCGCCACAACCACTCGCGCAAGAATGTCGGCATCGCGATCCCCTACCCCTTGCCGCCGCTGATCTTACCGTGGGGCCAAGGCGGTAGCGCACGTATAGCTCCGCCCACGACACACTCTTGCCTTTGGCCCGACAGACGCACGCGAGCATGAACTCTTCAACACTGCCAGTCTTGGGCGGCCGTATCATCGCCACGACATTGGATGTTGCATCAGACAATGGCTCACTAATCGGTGGTGGCGTCGGTGCCTCAGTATCCATCGGCACCTCGGCGCGCATCATGGCCGCCATGCCGGCTAGCTCCAGCGCCAGGGATGCCACGAAGGCGTACCAGTGGGTTGCATCCTCAACGGGAAGTCCAGTCAGGCCGGCAATTGCGGCCGCTTGGGGATTCGCGTGCTGGATAGCCGGTGCCTGCCCCAAAGAGGCCCGCAGAAGTCCGGCTTGGTTTCCAGCTCACCGGCGGCCTTAGCCGTCTCCAGCTCGCCCTCCAACTTCCTAAAGGCATCGCAGGCATCGCGCGTGGCCTTGGTAGCGATCTGCTCGGGGTCGCATCCGCTAGATGACTTGTAGGCACGGCTTGCGCGCGCAGCTTCCAGGTCCGCTGTTATGGTGCCGGCGGGACGGTGGGCTGGGAGCCTACCCAGCTCGGTGGTAATCCTGGCCAGCTCGGCTCGACCATCCTTTGCAGCGTCGGACGCTTTCGCCCGTTCGGCCGTAGAACGCTCGGCGCCGCCCGCAATCGTGCCGATGCCGCCCCCGAGCGTGACGGTAAGGCACACCGCACACACAAGCCACGTGATCACGCACTGACCGTACCGGCGACCACCCCAATGCTGCGAAGCCCATGCCGGACAGCATGCGCCGACGACGGCGACGGCCCAGAGGCTAGCGGCGCGAATGCCGCCATAGAACACCGTGTCGGCAGATACGTAGCCGTAGAGCCCTGCGAGCGTGGCGCTGATGGCGATGCAGACGAAGGCAATAGCCTTATGCATGGCAATCTTACTTTGCCTCTAGCTCTGCAATCGCGAGCGCGATGCCGCGCTCGACGATCTCGATTGAGGTACGGCGATGAACTCGCCTCGCTTCGTCAAGGCGCTCCTTCATCTCCTCACTGATCTCCACGTTCAGCTGCACACACGGCGGTCGGCAATCGTCTTTAGCCGCCCGTCGTGGGGCGCCATGGCACGTTTTTCGAGCGCCCTACGGCCCATGAATGAGCCGCTTTGTTTACGGCGTTTGCTGCCAAGCTGGGCGCGAAGCGCCGCCTTCATGGCGAGGACATCTGAGGTGAAATCGTCCATGGCGTTTCACCTTGCCTTGACTGCGGCGGTTGCGAGCTTCTTGACCGCCTCCCACAGCGCCGCGATTTCTGCACGCGGCTCTGCCGCCACGCGGCCCGACATCTCCGCCGCGGTCTTCCCCACAGTGAGGGCGGTTGCATATGCCTGGTTGTAGCGAAGCTGCTCGGCCAGGACAGGACCGCAGTCGCTCAACGCATCAATCGTTGCTGGGAGCAATCTCCATTTGGGGTCGGCGTGGCTGAGCACGAATGCGTAAGTCTTGCCGTAGTCCTTGCAGACTTCGGCGACTGGCGCGATTGCCTCCACGTCGAAGATGGACGCCCTCACAGGGATCAGCACCACATCCGCTGCACGGATCGCGGCCTCGATGCGGTCCATCATTGCGGGTGGGGTATCGACGATGACGTAGTCCCACGGCCCCGCGCGCAGCTTGGCAACTGCACGACCTAGGCCGCGGTCGTCATCAACTGTGAACATACCCGGGTTGTCGGGCTCTCCTCGGCGCTCCCACCAAAGCCCAAGAGAAGCTTGAGGCTCGGCATCAACGAGTGCGACGCGCGCACCCTCGCTCACAGCCTGTACAGCGAGCGCGCTGGCGATAGTTGATTTGGCAACTCCACCCTTCGCCGCAGCGAGCGCGGTGGTCCTAGCTGTCATTCCCACGCTCTCCAATGGCTGTCCTAGGTCCTCTTCTAGGTCGACCTAGGACGACCTAGGTTCACCTCCAAAAATAAAACCTAGGTCCACCTAGGTTTCACAATTCCTTTATATTTTCCTCAACTTAGCTGTTTTTAGCGACCTAGGCCCTTCGATCGTTTCGACGTGCTGATGCAGGACATGATGCACATACGACGCGAGCGTTCTCTGCTCGGCGTCAGCCAGTCGTTGCAGCGCGGCCTTCAGATCAGCTGGCACCCGAACGGAGAGGTGTTCGTCGCGCATCATGTGTATATCCTCGCATCTAGCCACGAGTCCTTTTGTCACACATTTGGACTCACGCCAAGCTGATGCCCGCGGTCCTCTGGCATGGGTCCCGGTTTGCCCTAAGGCGAGTCGCATAATGCATGCGAGGATTTTCGTAGCCGCCCCCCGATGCTGTACGTCGTAAGCGCTCGTTTATTCATTGAGTGCAGTATCGAGTTTGGAGTGGTGAATATTTGTTAACTATTTGTTAACCATCTGTTTCCAAGTTAGTGAAAGTGCTGGCTTAAACGCAGCATGAGTACGGTCACCAGGGCGGGTTGAGCCCGCAACCTTACCGACCCAGCGGTCATATCCGAAGCAGAATCCAGCGCGCTCACCGGGCGCTCTGCGAGACTGCGAACCGACCCGAACAGGGTTGCTGGGAGACCGCCGTATGGAACTTGCGAACCAACACAAGGCCATTGAGGCCGCACTCGGCTGGGTTACGCCTGGCGTCGCAACCCGCATCCTTCACTGCCACCAGCAGACGCTGCGCGCCATGGCGAAGCGCGGTGCGATCCGCTGCGCACGCACTGCGAGTGGTCGCTGCTTATGGGACGTGAGCACGTATTTGCTCCAGCGTGAGGCGGCGCAGCGGTCTGGCGAGGTGATGCCATGAGCCAGACCATCAGTCCGATCCGCGCAGGCTCACTACCGTTCGGTGTGATGCCGCGTGGGTTGTCGCGTGCTCAGGCAGCCGAGTACATCGGCATGTCCCCGACCAAGTTCGACGAGCTTGTCGGCGATGGTCAGATGCCGAAGCCGGCACGCTGCGGGCGTCGTCTCCTGTGGGACAGGCGTCAAATTGACAGGGCGCTTGATGCCCTCTTCAATGAGGAGGGGGGCGCCACTGACGCGCCCGAGTTTGCGCTATGAGACTTGCGGGCGCCATGGTGAGTGTTCGGCTTAGGTATGTCCATCGAAACCGCGACCGGCACGGAAACACGCGCGTCTACTTTCGACGGGCCGGTCAGCTTGTTCGGATACGCGAGCCTGTCGGAACCCCGGTCTGGCCAGCTATAACGAACTGCTGTCTGCCACCGATGGGGTGAAGCCCTCGCCCGGCCAGAAAATCGGAACGCTCAATTGGCTTGTTGCGGAGTACACCAAGTCGAGCCGTTATCACGGCCTTGATCCGCGGACTCAACGTGTGCAGCTCCTGCGGCTCGAGGGCGCGTGTGCCGAGCCCACCAAGCCGGGGAGTGATTTGCTATTCGGCGACGTGCAGTGCGTCCACTTGACCCCCAAGGCAATCCGCGTTCTTCGTGATCGTAAGAAGCACGTATCCGAAGGCGCCAACAACCGCGTGAAGGCGCTTCGGCGCTTATTTGCGTGGGCAATTGACGAAGAAGGATTGGATGGCCTTGAGAACCCTACGCGCGATGTGGCCTATTTGAAGGGCAGGCCGGGCGGCTTCCATTCGTGGACCAGCGAGGAAGTTGAACAATTTGAGGCCCGGCATCCAATTGGCACGAAGGCACGCCTTGCGATGGCGCTGTTACTCTACACAGGGCAACGACGGAGCGATGTGGTGCTCTTCGGGCGTCAACACGTGAGAGACGGGTGGCTGCGCTTCACTCAACAGAAGAACCGTGGCCGGAAGCCAGTCACACTCCAACTTCCTGTACTTCCAGCTCTTCAAGCCATCATCGACGTTTCGCCCGTTGGCGACATGACGTTCCTGTTGACGGGGCAAGGACGGCCATTCATAGCGAATGGATTTGGGGGATGGTTCAGAGATCGCTGCAACGAAGCAGGACTTCCCCATTGCTCAGCTAACGGACTTCGGAAGGCTGGCGCCGTCATTGCGGCGGAGAACGGAGCGACTGCCCACCAGCTCATGAGCATCTTCGGATGGCTGACATTGAAACAGGCCGAGCACTATACGAAGGCGGCCGAACAGAAGCGCATGGCGAAAGACGCAATGCCGCTCCTAATGCGGAACAGAACGAACACAGAAAGTGATACACCAGCCGCGAAAAAGTGATACACCGGCACCCAATCCATTGAAACAGTGCGATAATTTTTCCGGCTGGTGCCCAGGAGAGGACTCGAACCTCCACGCCGGTGAAGGCGCTAGTACCTGAAACTAGTGCGTCTACCAATTCCGCCACCTGG
>Ga0075425_100004303_pt1 | contig 14666 bp, 12 predicted proteins | sample SoiMethybrSBSTD4_FD_75300 | JGI IMG/M metagenome (GOLD analysis project Ga0075425, IMG submission 75300) | Bulk soil microbial communities from a Populus tree surrounding site in Tennessee, USA - Soil MetaG P. TD hybrid SBSTD4 | ecosystem: Environmental > Terrestrial > Soil > Tree plantation...
CAGCCGTCGATCGAGCATCGGTCCGTGAAACGCGACCGTGCCGCAGTTGATCGTGAGAAACGTCAGCACCGCCGTGAGATCGCTGTAGCCGATGAACGGCTTCGACGCGCGCCTGGCAAGCTCGCGATCGAGCAGCGGCAGCACCTGTGCGCTGCCGTAGCCGCCGCGCACGCCGATGAGCGCGGCGATGTCCGGATCCTCCCACGCGCCGCGTATCGCTGCGGCTCGCACATCCGCAGCGCCGGCAAGGTAGCGCTGACGCGCGAACACCGAGTCATCGTACACGGGCACGAACCCGAGACGCCGGAGCTCTTCGATGCCGCGGTCGAATTCTGCGCGATTGAACGTGCTGGCCGGCGCGACGACGGCGATGCGATCGCCTGATCTCAGGGCCCGCGGCTTCCGCATCACAGAAAGCGGGCCATCTCGTCCGCGATGGCGCGGTGCTCATCACGTCCGATCGCCGAACGCAGCGCGCGGCCGGTCATCGGTCGAGTGGCGACGGGCGTCGCGAGAAACTTCTCCTTTGCGCGCTGCTGACGCTTGAGCGCATCCTCGACGGCCGACAGCCGCAGCGCGTCGTTCTCGACCGCGTGCACGAGCGCCTCGAGCGCCGCAGCCTGCGTGTCGTGATCGCCGCTGCAGATCAACACGCCGTCGCATCCGGCTTCAATCGCGAGGACGGCCGCTTTGGGCACGGCGTACTCGCTCGCGACGGCTTTCATTTCCAGATCGTCGCTCAGGATGACGCCGTCGTACCGGAGCTCCTTGCGGAGAATGTCGGTCACGATGTGCTTCGACAGCGTCGACGGCCGCTTGTCGTCGAGCGACGGCACGAAGACGTGCGCGGTCATGATCGTCGCGACGCCGGCGGCAATCGCGGCTTCGAACGGCTTGAATTCGACCTGACGCAGCCGCTCGGGCGGATGCTCGACGAGCGGGAGCTCGAAATGCGAATCGGCGCTCGTATCGCCGTGTCCGGGGAAATGCTTTCCGCACGCGGCGATTCCCTCTGCCTGCAAGGTGCGCACGATTGCGCTTCCCAGGCGCGCGACTTCTTCGGCTTTCTCCGCGAGCGCCCGGTCTCCGATGACCGGATTCTTCGGATTCGTGTGGATGTCGAGGACCGGCGCGTAATCGAGAGTGAACCCGACGGCCTTCAGTTCGGCGGCCAGCGCGCGCGCAAATCGTTCCGCCAATGCGACGTCGCCGGCGCGGCCGAGCGCTGCCATCGGCGGCCACACGGTGAACGGTTCCTTGAGCCTGGCGACGCGTCCGCCCTCCTGGTCCACCGACACCCACACCGGCAGGTCGGACACGAGACGCGACGCCTCGAAGCAGACTTCGGCGACCTGCTCGGGGTCGACGATGTTACGCGCGAAGAGGATGACGCCGCCGAGTCCGAATTCTTTCGCAAGCGATCGAAGCTCGGCTGAAATCTGCTGACCGTTGAACCCGGCAATGAGCAGCTGTCCGATTTGGCGGCGAAGAGCGCTGGGCGACACAGCCGGATTCTACCAAGCAAACGGATCCGCCGTGCACACCGTCAAAGCACGGGGAGCGTTGTATGTTCCATCAGTGGCGCGCCGCGGTACGTTCGCTCGCGCGCAGGCCAGCCCTCACGATTGCCGTCGTCGTCACTCTCGCGCTCGGCATCGGCGCGAACAGCGCCATCTTCTCGGCGGTCGACGCGGTGTTGCTGAAGCCGCTCCCGTTTCCCGATGGGGATCGACTCGTGGCGGTATACGAGAGCAATCTCGCGCGGCGTCAGGCGACGCAGCTCGTCGCGCCGGGACGACTCGAAGAGTGGAACCGCTCGAACCGCACGTTCGTCGCCCTGGCGGCCCACTACTTCGAGAACATGACGGATACGACGGGTCCGCTGCCCGAGCGCGTCGAAGCGATGCGCATCTCGCCGCGATTCTTTTCGGTGCTTCGTGTGTCCGCCGCTCTCGGACGCACGCCGACGCCGCAGGAAGAGCTCTTCGGCGGCCCTTCGGTCATCGTCGTCAGCGACGCGTTCTGGCGCAATCGTCTTCACGGCGATCCGTCCGCGATTGGCCGCAAGCTGATTCTCGGCGGCGCGAACCGCACCGTCATCGGCGTGATGCCGCCGTCATTCCGTTATCCGTACGCAACGACGGAAGTATGGGTGCCGGCGCAATCACCCGCGATGCTGATGGAGGCGCGGCGGGCTCGATTCTACAAGGCTGTGGGTCGCCTGAAGGAGGGCGTCACGATCGAACAGTCGCAGGAAGATCTGACGCGCGTGCAGGCCGCCCTCGGCGAGCAGTTTCCGGAGACGGACAAAGGCTGGGGTGCGGCGGTGGTCGCGCTGAAGGAAGAACAGATCGGTGGCGTGCGCCGGACGTTATGGCTCCTGCTCGGTGCGGTCGCGCTCGTCCTGCTCGCCGCATGCGGCAACGTGGCGTGCCTCCTGCTGGCGGACTCGGCGCGTCGCGAGCGCGACATCGCGATCCGTTTTGCGATCGGCGCCGATCGCGTCCGCGTCGTCGCCGAGCTGCTTCGCGAAGGCGCGCTGCTCGCGCTTGCCGGCACCGGCGTTGGATTGCTGCTCGCCGCGTGGGGTATGAGCGCGATGCGGGCGGCCGCGACGCAGCTGCCGCGCGCTGCCGATATCCACGTTGATGCACGGCTCGTGGCGTTCACGATGGCGATTGGTTCGATCACGACGCTGGTCTTCGCGCTGGCGCCCGCGCTTCGCGCAGCACGGAAGGATCCGGCCGATGCGTTGTCGCGGGGCGGCCGCGCAGAAGCGAGCGGCCATCACGCGCTGCAGCGCGTGCTCGTCGCGGCGCAGGTCGCGCTTGCAATCGTCCTGCTCGTCGGCGCGGGCCTGCTCGTCCGCAGCTTCACGCGACTCCAGCAGGTGTCGCCGGGACTCGATCCGGATCACGTGCTCACGTTTCGCATGAGCGCGCAGTGGTCCGAACAGCTGGACGCCGTCGTGCAGCGGCAGGCGCGAACGATTCGGCGCCTGGAACTGATACCAGGCGTCGCGTCCGCCGCGCTCAGCCAGGTCGTCCCCGCGGCGACCGACTACCCTCCGAGCGAATTCCACATCATCGGTCGCGATCCCGCGGAAAAGACGTTTGCGCATACGCGGTCGGTGAGCGCCGGCTACTTTCGCACGCTGCGAATTCCGATCCTGCAGGGCGAGACGTGCCGCGACGATCCCGCTGCGCCGCCGTTTTCAAAGGCGCTCGTCACTCGTGCGTTCACTGATCGGTTCTTCGCGAACGACGATCCGCGCGGGCACGCCTTGACCTTTCAGAACCTTCCGCCCGGACAGACGGTCGAGATTGTCGGCGTGGTCGGCGACGTGCGCGAGCGTGGGCTGCTGTCGTCGGCCGAGCCAGTCATCTACATGTGCGGCTATTCACCGTACTGGCCCGATCCGATCTTTCTCGTGCGAACGGACGCCGCACATCCGGCGTCCGTGACCGCGATCCGTGCGGCGCTGCGCGAGATCGAGCCGCGGCGCGCCGTCTACGCGGTCAGTCCGCTGGCAGAACGGCTTCGTGATTCGGTGGCGCAACCCCGCTTGAACACGCTGCTGCTCACACTGTTCGCGGCGGTTGCGCTGCTGTTGGCAGCAATGGGTCTCTACGGCGTCCTGTCGCAGCTCGTGGCCGGCCGCCGTCGCGAAATCGGTCTGCGCATGGCGCTCGGAGAGCCGCCGGCCCGGATCCTGAGATCGATAGTCATGCAGGCGGCGGCGGTGACGGTGGCAGGAATCGCATCAGGTCTTGCGGGCGCGTTCGCGGCCGCGCGATTGATGGCAAGCCTCGTCTTCGAGATCCCGCCGGTGGATCCGCTGACGTTCGCGGCCGCGCCTGCGGTGCTCGCCGCCGTCGCACTTGCCACCGCATTCGTCCCGGCGCGGCGCGCCGCGCTCGTGAATCCGGTGGAGGCGTTGCGCGAATAGTAAAATCACCGGGTGCGCATCGTCTCCTCCGCGCCGACGCGGATCGATCTGGCCGGCGGCACCATCGACATCTGGCCCCTCTACCTGTTTCACGACGGCGCCACGACGCTGAACGCCGCGATCAGCCTCCGCGCGCACGCCGAAATCGAATCGCGCGACAGCGGCGTCGAGCTGCGATCGATCGATACGAATCGAACGGTCTCCGCGAGGCACTGGTCCGAGCTCGATGGCACGGGCGATCTCTCGCTCCTCGCGCTGCTCGCGCGGCACTACCGACTTGAAAACGCCACGCTGACGACGCGCGGCGAATCGCCGGCCGGCGCGGGTATCGCCGGATCGTCCGCGCTCACCGTTGCCGTCTGCGGCGCGCTCGCGCGATGGACGCGCGGCTCGAGCGACGCCGAGCATCTGCTGCAGCTTGCGATGAACATCGAGTGCCACGCGATCCGGGTGCCGGCTGGCGTCCAGGATTTTCGGCCGGCGCTCTACGGCGGCGTCGCCGCCATCGAGCTGAGGCCGGAAGGAATCCGCCGCGTCGCGCTCGACGTCGATCCGCGCGAGCTCGAGCGCCGCATCGTGCTCGTCTACACGGGCGCGCCGCGCCATTCCGGCACGAACAACTGGGACATCACCAAGCGTCACATCGACGGCGACCGCGACGTCTTCGACAGCTTCGAGCGTATTCGCGATACGGCGATCGCGATGCGCACGGCGCTCGAGCGGCGCGACTGGAACGAGGTCGGCCGTCAAATCGCCGACGAGTGGGAGAACCGCAAGCGCCTCGCGCCGGGCGTGACGACGCCTGCGATCGAAGATCTGATCGTGCGCGCCCGCGCGGCGGGCGCAATCGGCGCGAAAGTGTGCGGCGCCGGCGGCGGCGGATGCCTGTTCTGCTACGGCCCGCCCGAATCGCGTGACGCGATCACGGCCGCCCTCGTGAGCGGCGGCGCGCGGCTGCTCGACTACCGCATCGAAACCGAAGGCCTGCGGCTGCGGCACGAGCCGCATCCGGAAAGCGATGGATAACGCGGCCATCGCGCGCATCCTCCGGGAGATCGCCGACCTCCTCGAGATCAGGGACGACAATCCGTTCAAGATCCGCGCATACCGAAACGGCGCCGACATCGCGTCCAATCACCCGCACGAGCTCTCGCGGCTCGACGAAGCGGGCCTGCGCGAGATTCCGGGAATCGGCAAGGATCTCGCCTTGCGCATCCGCGAGATCGCCGAGACCGGCGACGCCGAGTATCACCGCGAGCTCGTCGCCGAATTCCCACCGACCATCCTCGATCTGCTCCACCTGCAAGGTGTCGGGCCGAAGACCGTGGCGGTCCTCTACCGCGAGCTCGGCGTCCGGACGCTCGACGATCTCGAGGCGGCGGCTCGCGACGGCCGCGTTCGTGCCCTGCGCGGCATGGGACCGAAGAAGGAGGCGCTCATCCTGAAGGCGCTCGACGAGCAGAAGCGATTCGCCGGACGTCACCTGCTGCCCGAGGCGCACGACGCGGCCGCGGCGCTCGTCGCACACCTGCGCGAGCGTGCGCCGGACGCCATCATCGAGCCGGTCGGCAGCCTGCGGCGCGGCTGCGACACGTGCGGCGATCTCGATCTGCTCGCGTCCGGCGCAACTGAATCGCTGATGGACGACTTCGTCGACTACCGATCGGTCGAGCGCGTGCTCGGCCAGGGCGACACGAAGTCGAGCGTGCTCATCAGCGGCGGATTCCAGGCGGATTTGCGGCTGGTTGCCGCCGACAGCCGCGGCGCCGCGATGCAGTACTTCACCGGATCGAAGGCGCACAACATCGCGCTGCGGGATCGCGCAATTCGCCTCGGCTTCAAGCTGAACGAGTACGGTCTCTTCACGGTTGCGGACGACACGCGCGTGGCCGGGGAACGCGAGGAGGAGATTTACGCTGCGCTCGGGCTCGACTGGGTCCCGCCCGAGCTGCGCGAACTGCGCGGCGAGATCGAGGCAGCCGAGTCGCACACGCTGCCGCGCCTCATCGATCGCGCGGACCTTCGCGGCGATCTCCATACGCACAGTACGGAAACCGACGGCCGCGATCCGGTGCGCGCGATGGCGGAGGCCGCGCGCGAAGCGGCGCTCGAGTACCTCGCCGTGACCGATCACAGCAAGTCGGTCGCGATGGCAAACGGCATGGACGAGCGCCGTGCGCTCGAGCACGCCGAACGCGTCCGCGCGATCGACCGCGACGGTATCGGCGTGCGCCTGCTCGCCGGCATCGAATGCGACATCAAGCCCGACGGCGCTCTCGATCTGGATGACGACTGCCTGGCCGCGCTGGACATCGTCGTTGCGTCCGTGCACTCGGCGTTCAACCAGGACCGCCAGCAGATGACGGACCGCCTGCTGCGCGCGATCGAGAACCGTCACGTCGATATCCTCGGGCACCCGACCGGCCGCCTGATTCTGCGGCGCGAGCCGTACGCGTTCGACGTGGACGCGGTCATCGATGCGGCCGCGCGCCACGGCGTGGCGCTCGAAATCAATTGCCAGGTGGACCGCCTCGATCTGAACGACGTGCACGCCAAGCTGGCGCGCGACAAAGGCGTGCGGCTCGTGATCTCGAGCGACGCGCACTCACGCGTCGCCTTCGGAACGCTGCGCTGGGGCGTGATGGTCGCCCGCCGCGCGTGGCTGCGGCCTGAAGACGTCCTCAACACGCGACCATACGACGAGTTTTGCGCTTCCCTGCGGCGACATCGATCATGAAGCAGCTGCGCATGCTGACCAACGACGACAAGATCGCGGAGATCCGGCGCCTGTACTTCGCGACGACGAAGCAGACCATCGAGCAGGATCTGGCCAAGGCGCTCGACCTGCTCCGTTCGATGAGCAGCGAGGAAGAGCGCGAGCGCGCGACCGTCTACATGGAAGGCCTGGCGCAGATGCGGAAGGACTGGTTCAAGAAACGCGGTCCGAGAAATTCGAAGCGTCAGCGCTGATCCCGCCAGGCCGATTTGGATTCGCCCGCCTGAAAGGCGCGCGGTACAACCCTTCATCGTCCGATAAGTTCGAAGACACCTGTGATGCGGTCTGCGCCAGCAAATGCATCGGCGAGCAGTTCCGTTCGCTGCTCCGCAGCGACGAGGCAGGCTCTGTGATCCGCGAGAAAGTCGGAAAGTACCGGATCCTCGGGCAGCTCGGGCGCGGCGGCATGGGAATCGTCTACAAGGCGGTCGACGAAACGCTCGACCGCGAGGTGGCGATCAAGGTCCTGAACCCCGACCTCACCGACGCCCGGCTGATGAAACGGTTCCGGGCCGAGGCCACGTTCCTTGCCCGGCTCAACCACCCCGACATCGCGACGATTTACGAGCTCGTCGAATCCGACGGCGATCTCCTGATCGTGATGGAGTTCGTGCACGGAGAGACGCTGGAAGCGATCATCGCCCGGACCGGCGGACTGCCGCCCGAAACAGCGGCGGCGCTCGTCGACAGAATTCTGGCGGCGCTCGCCCACGCGCATCGCGCCAGCATCGTTCATTGCGACGTCAAACCGGCGAACATCATGGTCACGGCCGAGGGCGGCGTGAAGGTCATGGACTTCGGCACGGCGCGCGTGCGCGGCGCGGAGCGCGGAACGCTCGACGGCTGCATGACCGGCACGCCGGCGTACATGGCGCCCGAACAAGTGCTCGGAGAGGACATCGACGCGCGAGCCGATCTCTACGCCGCGGGCGTCGTGCTCTACCGGCTCCTGACCGGACATCTGCCATTTGTCGGCGACAACACGATCGCGGTCGCACAAAAACAGGTCGCGGATGCGCCGACGCCGCTGCGCGTTCATCGCGAAACTCTGCCCGGGTGGTGCGAGACGATCGTCGAGCGCGCGCTCGCGAAATCACCCGCGGACCGTTTTCAGACGGCCGACGAGTTCCGTACCGCACTCGAGGCAGCGGCTGGAATGCCGTCAGGATCGACGCGGCTCGAACACATCGTCAAAGCGGTCGTCACGGTTCCTACACCTACTGTCGTTCTTCCTACGCCGCATGCCGCGCCGTCCGGAGGAAGCACGGCGAGGCGAACCGCCGCACGAACGAAACGCCGGCGTCCGTGGCTCGCGCGCCCGGCACTCGCCATCGTCGGCATCGCCACCGGCATGCTGCTCGTGTTCACCGTGTGGGGACCCGGATGGGCGCGGATCCAGAGCGTGTATTCAGCTGTCCCGTACCTGTCGGAGCGTGCGGACTCGTCCACGGCCCCGACGACGTACCGCGTGCGCGCGCTCATCGGCACCGGCGAGAATCAGCGGGAAGTGAAATGCCGGATGGTCCTCGGGACGAGCACTATCCGCGTCGAGGGCGACAAGCGCTTGACGTTGCACGAGGTGCCGTACGAGCACATTCGCTCGATCAGCTACTCGCACGCGTTCGATCCGCTGTGGACCGGTCCGAACGGACCAACGCGAGTCGTTCGGGTGAGCGGCGGAACGCTTGGCACGTTCGGCATTTTCGTGGCGCGCGACTGGGTGTCGCTGCGCACGACGAACCCCGATGCGGAGTTCGTCGTGTTGCGGTTCGATGACGAATTGCAGGCGAGGCGCGCCGTCGGCGCGCTCGAGAGACGGACGCGTCTCAAATCCGATTACGTCGGCGGCTCGCGATGATTACTGCTTGACGCTGAACGCCAGCTTCAGCCCGCTCACCTCGAGAACGTCCCCGTCCTTCAGTTCGTGACGTCCGCTTATCGGCTGATCGTTGATGAGCGTCGTGCCGCCGAGCGAGGTCGCGACGTAGCCCTGCGTGTTTCGAGTGATGGCGACGGCCATGGTCGGCTTGAACCATCCCTCCAGGCGCACCAGGCTCGTCTTCGCCTTGCCGATCACCGACGTGTGACCCTCCAGGCTGTACTCCGCCTTGTCCGCGTGGCCGTTCAGCACGCGCAGCACACCGAGCGGGCCGGAGATCTCGCCCTTCGCCGACTTCGCGTGCGCCTCGACGTCCTGCAGCGTCGCCAGCAGTGCCTGATGCTTCCTGTGCGCGTCGGAGTTCATGGCCAGGCGCTCGAGCATCGTCCGCTTGTCGACGAAGATCGTTTCGCCGGCGCCCGGTGAGCGGACCTCGGCCGGTGATGCAGCCGGCGGCGGCACCGTCGCTTTCCCGTCGAGCAGGAGCGTGTGGTTGCCGACGACGAGCATATCTCCGGGCCGCAGGTTGCGCCGGCTGATCCGCGTGCCGTTCACGAACGTCCCGTTCGTGCTCTGCAGATCCTCGACGACGAAGTGATCGTCGTCGCGGTACACGCACGCATGGTGGCTCGACACCGCCGCGTTGTCGATGACCACGGCGTTGTCGGACTGACGGCCGATCGTCACCGGCGCGTCGACGGGGAATTCGTTCACCACTCGATCGTCAAGCAGCAGAATCAGCTTCGCCATCGCGTTCTCCTCCAGCGTATCGCATCGAACACGGTTGCCATCCGGCGCGCCCAGCCGGCCGCGAGTTCCACGACGACGACCGTGATGTTGTCGGGGCCGCCGCTGCGATTTGCGGCGTCCACCAGGTAGTCGCACACGCGCTGCGGATCGCGGATGTCGCCGAACGCCTGCGAGAGCGCGCGATCGGGTACGGCGCGCGTCAGGCCGTCGCTGCACAGCAGCAGGCAGTCGCCGCGCTGCATCAGGACCTCGGTCAGCTCGACGTCCACGTCCGGCTCACGCCCGAGCGCGCGCAGTAGAACGTTCTGCTGCTCGACGAGCGCGTGATCGCATGTCAGGCGGTCGAGCGTGTCGCCGTGCCACAGATACGCGCGGCTGTCGCCGACATGCGCGATGCTCGCGACGTGACCGTTGATCCACGCGCCGACAACGGTCGTGCCCATGCCTGCGCGGCTCGGATCTTCCTGCGCGCGGCTGAACACAATCTGATTCGAGTGGCGGACGGCTTCCGCGAGCCGGACCGTCTGCGCAAGATAGCCGCGGTCTTCCACGCGCCGGGAATCTGTTACGGGCGTGCGGCTCGTGAGCGCACCGACGATCGCATCAGCGGCGATCTGGCTCGCCACTTCGCCGGCGGGACATCCACCCATGCCGTCGCACACCACGAAGAGACCGTCCCGGGTGTGCAGTGAGAAGACGTCTTCGTTCAGCGCGCGAACGCGCCCGACGTCGGTGCGCCCCGCAGCCCGCAGCCGCATTCACTGCTGGCCTACAAGATCTGCGCCGCCCCGCTGCGCGGGTTCGACCGCAATTGCACGGCGCGATCGGGCACGTCCTCGAACGGCGCGCGATTTTGAATGTGCGGTTACAGAGTTGTCGGCCGGCGGCGCCGGCGGCGCCCGTTACCCTCTGCCGGTCGTGTTCGTCGCGATGCGTTTGCGTGCGCCAATTCGAAGCGCCTCGGGGACGTTGCGGTCGACCGAGAGCTGTGTGAGGTCGCGCGCGCTCAGGCGCGCCATGAAGTTGAGCGACATCGCGAGCGGCGTCTTCGGGTTCTTCGTCAGCCCGAGAATCACGTTGTATTTCTTCGTCCACGCGCGATTGGACCCGATGATGCGGAGCACGTCTTCCGATACGCTGCCCATGCGCGCGAACGATTCGACCTCCGGCTCGCTCAGCTTCGGGCTGCTCAGAACCGCGGCCGAGATCATCTTGTTCGGATCGCGGATCAGAATCGCGCGCATTTCGCGGGAGCCTTTCACCGCGGCTTTGAGCCGCTGCGGGAAGGTCATCTTCGCCAGCTTCTGCATCGCCGAGTCGCGATCGTCCTCTTCGTCGCCATCGCCCTCGCCGGCGGTGTCGACGAGCGGTCCGTCCGCATCGATCGCTTCGTCGGTGATCGGCGGCATCTCGTCGGGGAACACGCCGCGATCGGCGAAGAACTCGCGCATGCCGATCGGAATGTCGGCGCGCGCGAGAAACGTTTTCAGCGTCTCGGCTGGAATGCGATCCAGTGTCTCGTTCGCCGCGCTGCGAATCTCCTCGTCCGGATCCTCGAGCAGCAGGACAAGAATCGCCAGCTGCTCGTACGCGCGCGGCGCGAGCGTCCCCTGCGCCGCGAGCAGCCGGGCATCGCGCTCCACTTCACCACGCTTGAACGAATCGAGGAGAGGGGTGGGCCCGATCACCGTGCCTGGAGGTATCCCTTGAGCGTGTTCGGATTGAGCCGCGCCGTCACGACCTCGCCCTCCTTGCCGAGACGCCGCATCTCGGTGCCGTTGACGGTCATCGTGATCGCCGACGCATCCCCCGCGGTCAGCACCATCTCGCGACGGACCTCGATGCTGCGCTGCTCTCCGGGCTGCAGCAGGCCGTCGATCGCCTTCCGGCCGTCGACGGTCGCCGACACCCAGCACGGCTTCGTGACCGTCAGTCGGATCGTGAACGATTGCGTTACACCATCTGGCGGCGGCGACGCAGGCGAACCCGATGCCGGCGACACGGCTGGCGCCGCCGCCGGTCGCGCAGGCGTCTCGGTTGAGGCCGCCGCCGGAGGCGCTGCGGTCGCCGAAGTTCCCGAGGCCCCCGGTCTCGCTGGTGTCGCTGGCGTCGCTGGCGTCGTTGTCGCCGGCGATTTCGAGGGCCCCTGAGATGCCGTCGACGACGTCGGCGACGATGACCGTGACGATGTCGATGACGTCGGTGACGGTCCTGGAGAGGCGCTCGATGTCTGGGCAGCCGGCGCAACCGGCTGCTGCGGCGACTGCGCAGCCGTCACCGGTTCACGCGATTCCGGACGCGCCGATTCCTGCGTCGCGACGCTCGCGTCAGCGGCGCCGCTCGTGTCCGAGTCGGACTGCCGTCCCGAGACGCCGAAGTACAGAACGGCGATCGCAATCGGCACGCTCACCGCGACGAGCGCAAGGAAAGTCGATGCCATCCGCCGCTCGCTTTCGACCGACTGATGGTCTTCGATCTGATCGGCGCGCGTCTGACTGGCGGCAATCGAGTCGGGAAACTGCGCGATGAATTCCTGAACCGTCCGATCAGCGTCGAGTCCGACCTCGACGGCGTACGATCGGACGAACGCGCGGCTGAAGATGCCGCCAGGCAGGCGCGAGACGTCGTTGCGCTCGAGCGCTTCGAGCGCGGCCATCGAGATCTTGGTCGCGTTCGCAATCTGGCGCAGCGAAATGCCGCGGCGCTCGCGCGCTTCGCGCAGCGTCCTGCCGAAATCGCCCGTCGTACGGTCTGCGCTCATGTGCGCCACGAACTGAGGCTATGTTAGGAAGCCGGTCACAGGCTGTCAACGAACAGGCCGATCGCTGCAATGCCGGCCGCGCCGGTCGAAGCGATTGCGCTGATGTTATCGGTCGTTATCCCTCCGATCGCCAGCACCGGGATCGGCGACGCGGCGACGATCGCTTTCAGTCCGTCCACACCGAGCAGCCGGTCCGCGTGCGGCTTCGATCGCGACGCGAACACCGTGCCGGCGATCAGAAAGTCGGCGCCCGCCGAGCGCTTCACATCGTCGACGCCGTGGATCGAGCGGCCGATTACGAATCCTGGCGACACGATCGTGCGCACCACCTTGGGTGATGGTGAATCGGCGCGCAGATGCACGCCATCCGCGCCGCACGCCAGCGCCACGTCGATGCGATCGTTCACGAGAATGCGCGTGGCCGATCCGCGCGAGAGCGTGACGATGTCGTCGACGAGGGCGGCAAGGTCCGCGGCGTGCAGATCCGGTTCGCGGATTTGTATGAGCTCGATCCGTTGTGCAATGGCGCGCCGTGCCTGCTCGCCGAGGCGGCGCCGCTCGTCAGCGAAGGACGCGGCGTCTGGACAAAGGACGCGTCTGGCCGTGACGAGGCACCGGATCACGTGCGGCCGCTGTCGTCGCCGAGCGACATCTCGTGCCGCGCCGCGAACATCAGCGCAAGATCGGCAAAACCCGCGAACAGGTTGACGAAGCCGAGACCGGTGACGGCGCCGCGCACGAAGTTGTTCGTGAGGAACGGCTGAAGCGGCGGCCACGCTTCCGCGAAGTAGTTGCGGTCCCAGAACGCGGACCACGGAAGCACCATGAGGAGCAGGCCGACTTCGAGGAAGAACGCGACGGATACCAGCCGGCGGATCAGGCGACTACCCTCCGGTCTGGACCCGTGTCAGCCGATCGACGCGCACGTCCACGTCGCGATACTCCCCGGCGTCGGCCTGGAGCTCGATGAAGACGGCGAGCGCGCGCGCCGTTTCGCCGATCGCCTCCAGCGCGTCGGCCAGTTCATACAACGCGGAGTAGGAGTCGTCTGCCGTCGGCGTCGGCGCCTGTGACGCACGCTCGAGCCACTCCAGCGCCTCCGTCATCTGACCGCGGTCGCGGTACATCTGACCGATGGCCCGCGCCGACAGGAAACGCAGCCGCGGAGACTTCGAGGCCTGCTCGAACGCGCGAATGGCGTTGTCGACGTCTCCCGCCTTCCGCAGCGAGAGCGCGCGCTTGTACTCTTTCTCAGGATCCTCGCTCGCGGGCGCGCTCGGCTTGTCGACGACGACGCGGAGATCCACTTCGACGTCGTCAGAGGCGGCGCGCGCCTTCGCCGGCTTCGCCGGTCCCGGCGCCTCGAAGTCGCGCAGGATGCCGTCCAGCTCGATGGCGTTGGGACTCAACTCGAACTGACCGCGATCGCCGCCCTGTTTCGGGGTCGGCTTCTTCGGCGCCGGCTCCTCGGCGCGCGCGACCATCCGCTCCGCCGTCGGCGCGGGAGCGGCCGCCGGCGTCGGCGGTGGTGGCGGCGGCGCCGCCGGTCGTACGGGGGGAGGCGGTGGAGCGGGCGGGCTCGTGACGAGCGGCTCGTCGACCGCGAACTCGTTCGCAAAGAGATCGGTGCTCATGAACGGCGACTCGCCGCTCAGGCGCTGCGCAATCAGTCCGTCCGGGTCCGGTTCGCCGAGAAGCACGAGCGCGCGGCGGAACCGCTCGATGTTCGCCTTGTCCCACGGTTCGCGCGCGACGAGATCTTCGGAGATGAAACGCGCCTCGGTCGCGTACCCACCTGCGATGTACGCGTCGGCCAGCTGCGCCTGCGCGCTGTACATGGTCGCTTCGAGTCCGCCGTCGACGCAGATTTCGACGAGCCGCATCAGCGCCGGGATGTGATTCGGTACTCGAGTGACGAATTCCTGGAGGACCGCTGCCGCCGCCGCCCAGTCGTTCTGCGCAACGGCCGAATCTGCAGCAAGCTCGACGACACGGAAGCCCGTTTCGGGCTGCTGCTCGGCAACCGTCCATCCAAGCAGCCCGACCTTCTCTCGCGTCGAGGGATCGTTCAACAGACGTTGAACGATGGCAATCCCCTGCTCCACGCCGTCGCCGCACAGCTGCATTCGCGCGACCGAGAGGAGCAGGTCGATGTCGGCGCCGGCGCCGTCGAGCGTGAGGTATCGCGACGCGGACTCGACGTCGCCACGCTCGAGGTACTTGCGCGCCAGCTCGCTCTTCAACTGCGTGTCGCCCGAGTGCGCATTGGCGGCGTCGCGCAGCGTGTCGAGGGCGGCATCGTTCTCTCCGCGCGCTTCGAGCGCGGCAGCCAGCGTCCGGAACTGCTCGACCGTCGACGCGTACTCGCGCGCGCGCGTGAAATTTCCTGTTGCCGAAAACGCGTCGAACAACTTCTGACGCAAGTCCTGGTCGGCCGGCGCGATCGTCGCAGCCTCGGAGAGCGCATCCACCGCCTCGCCGTCGCGGCCGTTCGCAATCAACTCGTTCGCGATCGTCTTCAGCTCGGCGAGCGCGGCGGCGACATCGCCGA
>Ga0075425_100004304_pt1 | contig 14666 bp, 16 predicted proteins | sample SoiMethybrSBSTD4_FD_75300 | JGI IMG/M metagenome (GOLD analysis project Ga0075425, IMG submission 75300) | Bulk soil microbial communities from a Populus tree surrounding site in Tennessee, USA - Soil MetaG P. TD hybrid SBSTD4 | ecosystem: Environmental > Terrestrial > Soil > Tree plantation...
CGGCAGAAGCGCAACGACGGTGGAGGCGCTCCTGGCCGCGCCGGTGTTCTTCCACGGCAAGCAGATCGTGGTGCGGCGCGACGTCGAGGCCGCGGGCACGCTGACGCGTCTGACCGGCACCTCGAAACCGATCTTCGTCTTCTGGCGCGACCCGTCGAGCATGGCGCACGACACCGAAGTGCGCGGCGAATTCTGGGACGTCGGCCGGCTCGAGCGCACCGACTCGCGCTTCTCCAGCGTCAACTTCCAGCCCCTGCTCGACGCCGCCTCGAACGGCCAGTGGCCCGCGCGCGAGCAGGTGTTCATGCTGCTGAATGCGAGCGCGGTCGAGTCGCCGCTGCCGCCCGAACCGTCGATTCGCGCGCTGGCGCTGGCGCCGGATCAGTACGTCGGCAAGGGCGTCACCGTCACCGGCCGGTTCCGCGGCACCAACCTGTTCGCGGATCTGCCGATGGGCGCCGGCACCAAGGGCCGGTGGGATTTCGTGCTGCAGTCGGCCGATGCCGCGATCTGGGTCACCGGCATTCGTCCGCGCGGTCGCGGTTTCGATCTCGACGTCAACTCGCGGATGGACAGCGGACGCTGGCTGCAGGTAGCCGGTACCGTCCGCCGTGAAGGCCCGCTGGCGTGGATCGACGCGACCTCCGTCCAGGCCGCGACGGCCCCCACCGACGCCCCCGTCGAAGTCACGATGCCGCCTCCTCCGCCGCAGCCGCCGCCGCAGGTCGTCTTCTCGACGCCGACGGCGGGCGAGACCGACGCCGATCGCAACGGCGCGATCCGCATCCAGTTCTCGCGCGACATGGACGCGAAGACCTTCCGCGATCGCGTCCGGATCACCTACACCGGCGCGGCGCCGCAGGGGTCCGCGCCGACGGCACCAACCGCGACCGTCCGCTACGTCGAAGGCACCCGCGCGCTCGAGATCAAGCTCGCCGCCCCGCTCGACCGCTACCGCCAGGTGAAGGTGGAACTGCTCGACGGCATCATGAGCGCCGTCGACAACCAGCCCCTCGCACCGTACTCGTTGACGTTCACCACCGGGGGATAGTTACCGGTTACCGGTTACCGGTTACCGGTTACCGGTTACTGGCTACTGGCTACTGGCTACTGGCGCGAAGCGCCGCCGTACCAGCTTCAGGATCGCCGCCGCGAACGACACGATCACCGCGACGCAGACGATGACGACGATCGCGGCTGCCGCCGGATACTTCAGCGCGAGCACGCCGAGACCGACGACGAAGGCGTCTTCGCCGATGCTCAAGATCCAGTTGGTGAAGGGCTCGGGGCTGGCGTTGGCCATGACGCGGGTGCCGGCCTTGCTGAAGTGCGTGCTGGCGGCGAGCGCGCCGCCGAAGAGCGCGACGAGGGTCTGCATCGCGGTGGACTGCTCCCCCAGCGTCGCCACCGCGATCAGCGCGCCGCCGACCGGACGGATCACCGTGTGGACGGCGTCCCAGGCCGAGTCCACCCAGGGAATCTTGTCGGCGACGAACTCGATCACGTAGAGCGCCAGCGCGCCGCCGATGATCCAGTTGTTGTCGAACACCTGGTACTGCGGCGGCAGCGCAACCCAGCCGTACCGGCTCGCCAGGCCGAGAATGGCGACGGTCGCGTAGAGGTTGATCCCCGCCGCGAACGAGAACCCCATCGTGCGGCCGAGGCTGGTCAGGACGTCCACGTCAGGCGGACTCCTGCAACAGGGTCGCCACCGCGCCGCGCACCGCCGAGATGAGCGGCTCGCGGTCCTCGAGCGTCAGCCCGGTGGTCGGCACCGGCGCGCCGAAGCTGACGGTCACGCGCACCGGCCGGATGATCAGGCTTCCCTTCCTCATGGCGTCACGCGCGCCGACGATCGCCACCGGGACGATCGGCGCCTGCCCCTTCACCGCCATGATGAAGCCCCCCTTCTTGAAGGGCAAGAGCTCGCCGGTGCGGCTGCGCGTGCCCTCGGGAAAGATCAGAAACGAGTGGCCTTCACGGAGCGCCTCCGCCGCGCGCTCGATCGCCGGCAGGCTCTGCTCGCGGTTGCCGCGCTCGAGCGGCACGAAGCCGGCCAGGTCGAAGGCGCGCACCAGGATGGGCAGCTTGCGCAGCTCCGCCTTGTAGAGGATCCGCAGCCGCGGAAACAGCTCGCTGAGCGTTTCGTAGAGGATCGGCGGCTCGACGTTGCTGGCGTGGTTGACGGCGTAGACGGCGGCGCGATCGCGCTGGATGTTCTCGGGGTTGCGGACCCGGACGCTGATCCCGCTGAGCCACAGCCCGAGGCGCACGCCGCCGAGCGCGACCCGGTAAAGCGTCAGCGCGTTGCCGGTGGCCAGCGCCAGCAGCAGGAACGGCGGACCGAGCAGCAGGACGTAGAGCGAGACGGCGACATAGGTCGCCAGCGACCGGACGGCGGCGATCAGCGTGGACATGAAAAAAGGCCGGAGCGATCGTAATCGCTCCGGCCTCTGAACAACGAGTACCCCGGGCTAGGACGCTCTCGCCGTGCGCTTGACCGTCACCCGGGTCGTCGGCGCCGCCTTGGCTGCCTTCGCCCGCGCGATGGACCGCGTCTTGGTCGTGAAGCAGCGCTCGAGCGCGCTGTCGACCTTCTGCTCGACGGCCTCGGACTTCTCGCGCGCCACCTCGGAGATCTCCGAGATGACGAGGAACTTCGCGCGATCGAGCATGCGCTTCTCGCGGAACGAAAGATTCTTCGACCGCGCGAGGAACGTCAGGCTCTTGAGCACCTCGACGACGTCGTAGATGGAGCCCGTGCGCATCCGATCCGAGTTGTCCTTGAAGCGTCCCTTCCAGTTCTGGTGGTTGTCGATCTTGCCGTCGCCCAGGAGACCGAAGAGGCGTTCGATCTCTTGATCGCCGATGGCGCGGCGCAGGCCGACGCCGTCGACGTTGTCGAGCGGCACCAGCACGGTGGTTTCATTGGCCACCATGCGGAGGTGATAAAACCCGCAGGTTGTTCCGAGGATGGTTTTGGTTTCGATGCCTTGAACGACGCCGAGTCCGTGGTTTGGGTAAATGACCTTGTCACCAATCTGGAATGTCACACGTCCCCCACAGCGTAAGGTGGTCCGGGAAGGAAAAACGCGAATGAGCAGCACACTCAGTATAACCGGGTTCGTCACGGTATACAACGAAAACCTTAGGAAAATCGCTGTTTTTTGCAGAATTTGCGACGCCAAGTGAGAGACCCGGGGGGAGCATGGGGCGAGTGCCCCGTCGGTCGCGACCGTGTAAGTTTGAGTCAGTGAACGGGTTATTACATCCGTGTCACCCGCCGTAGCGGGCGAGAGCAAGCTCGGCAATCTCACCGATGAGCTGGGTGTAGGTGCGGCCTGCCTTGCGCGCCGCCATCACGAACTCCGCCTTCGACGCCAGCCACGGGTTGGGATTGGCCTCGATCACCGCGACCCGGCCGTCGGGCCGCAGCCGCATGTCGATGCGGGCGTAATCGCGCAGCTCGAGCGCCTGGAAGCAGGCGATCGCCGTCTGCTGCAGCGACGCGGCGGTCTCGTCCGCCAGGTTGTCCACCACCGCCGACTTGGTGTCGCGATACGCGGCGGTCCCCTTCCCCCATTTCACCTCGGCCCCGGCGATCCGCGGCGTCCCCTCGGGCAGTTTCGACAGATCGAGCTCGACGACCGGCAGCGCCGCCGGGTTTTCGTTGCCGATCACCCCGACGTACATCTCGCGCCCCTCGACGTACTCCTCGATCAGCACCGGCGAGTCGAAGTTCGCGTGCAGCCAGTCGATGCGCTCCATCAGCTCGCGGATCGAGTTGACGACGGCGTTGAACTCGATGCCGATGGATCCGTCCTCGCGCGCCGGCTTGACGATTACCGGGAACTCGAGATCGTGCGAGAAATCGAGGCGGCCGCGGTACGAGCGCGCGAACACCGGCGTGTGCAGGCCGTGGAACTCGAGGATTTTCTTGGCGATCGCCTTGTCCTGCGCGTAGAGCAGGCCGTGCGACCCGGCGCCGGTGAATCGCTTGTCGATCAGCTCGAGATAGCCGGCGATGGCGGCGTCGGCGGTGTCGTTGCCGCCGAAGGACTCGGCGAGGTTGAAGACGAGATCGCACTCCATGCGCGCCAGCGCGTGCAGGCTCTTGGTCGATCCGTCGAGGCAGTGGAGCGTCGTCTCGTGTCCGAGCTTGCCCAGCGCGTCGGCGACTTCTTCTTCGACTTCCTTCTTGTCGAGGGTCCGCGTGAGCGGCGTCTTGTCGTCCGGTGCGGAGTCGTCGTCCTCCTCCCACCGATCGTAGAGCACGATGATTTTCAGTCTGCCCACGCGAGGCGATTATAATCGAGCGATGCGAAAGTCCGTAATGTTCCTCACAGTGGCGGCGCTCTGTCTGAGCGCCGCGTGCGGCGGCGCCAAGCCGGGTGAAGAGTTCGGCATGAAGGACCAGGGCACGATCCGCGAGCGCACCGAGGCGTTCGTCAAGGCCTTCAACGCCAAGGCGATCGATCAGGTGCTCGCCATCTACGCCGAGAACTCGGTCTTCATGCCGCCCAACCAGCCGATCATCCGCGGCAAGGACGCGCTGCGCACGTTCTACGACGAGCTGCTGAAATCCGGCGCCGGCAACCTGAAGATGGAGGTCGCGGAAGTCTCGGGGCACGGCCCGCTCGCCTACGAGAGCGGCACCTACGAGATGGACGTGAAGTCGGCCAAGGGCGCGCCGTCGCGCGATCGCGGCAAGTACCTGTTCGTCCTGCGCCGGCTGAACGACACCTGGCGCTACGAATACACGGTCTGGAACTCCGACCTGCCGCCGCCGGGGGACTGACCGGTCGAGGATCGAGGATCGAGGATCGAGGATCGAGGATCGACGCACCTCGCACCTCGCACCTCGCACCTCGCGCCTCGCACCTCGCACCTCGCTCAGCGGCGATACCGGCGCAGCATCGGCGTCGTCGCCGCGATCCAGGCCGTGGCGGCGACGCAGGCCAGCCCGCCGGTCACGACCGACGTGACGGCCCCGAACCAGTTGGCGACGAGTCCCGCTTCGAGCTCGCCCAGCTGCGGGCCGCCGTTGAAGAACACCATGTTCACGCCGGTCATGCGGCCGCGCAGGTAGTCCGGCGTCTCGAGCTGCCGGATCAAGTTGCGGATCACCATGCTGACCGTGTCGGTCGCCCCCGTCGCCGCCAGGCACGCGAACGACAGCCAGAACGAGCGTGAGAGGCCGAAGGCGACGGTCGCCACGCCGTAGCCCATCACCGCCACGAGGAGGATGCGGCCGCGGCGGTGGATGTGCTCCACCGCCTTGACCATGATCGCGCTCGTCCCGATCGCCCCGGCCGCCGGCGCGGCGTAGAGCCAGCCGTAGCCGCTGGCGCCGACCCCGAGGATGTCCTGCGCGTAGAGCGGCAGCAGCGCCGTCGCCGACGAGAAGAACGTCGCGAAGAAATCCAGCAGCATCGTCGATCGAATGAGCGGCGCGCGAAAGACGAAGCGCAGGCCTTCCTTCGCCGCGTGCAGCGTGAATTGCGCCTTGCGCGTGCCCGGCTCGGCGACTTCAGTACTGAACTCCGCCTCGCGCATCAGCAGCAGCGCCGCGATGACGACGAGAAACGAGACCGCGTTGAGCGCGTAGGCCCAGGCGATCCCGATCTGCCCGATCACGATGCCGCCGGCGGCCGGCCCCGCCACCGCCGCGACCTGGAACATGATCGTGTTGAGCGTGAGCGCGTTCGGCAGGTGCTCGCGCGGCACCAGGTTCGGCGTCAGCGCCTGCCGCGCCGGCAGGTCGAAGGCCCCCGCGGCCGAGCTCGCCGCCGAGATCGCATAGATCGGCCACACCGCGTCGAGGCCCCGCCACGTCAGCACCGCGAGCGCGCCGGCCAACATCGCCATCAGCGACTGCGTGAACAGCATCAGCTTGCGGCGGTTGTAGACGTCGGCGGCGACCCCCGCCATCAGCGAGAAGACGACGATCGGGACGACGCGCACGAGCCCGACCATGCCGAGCGCGAGCGCGCGCCGGTCGTCCGGCACGAGCAGCGAGACGTGCCAGAGAATCGCGGCAGACTGCATCAGGCTGCCGGAGAAGGAGATCAGCAGGCCGATCCAGAGGAGTCGGAAGTTCCGGTGGCTGAGCGCGGCAAACAATCGCGCTTTCAGATTACCTCACGGTGAAGACGTCGAGCACCTGCGCGCGCGAAGTCGAGCCCGCCTGCGCGCGGTGCCGCTCGGCCACCGCCTGCTCGAAGGTCGGGCCGGGATCGGGGTCGCGATAGAGCACGCCGGTGTAGAGCACCTTGCCGTACTCCTGCGCCAGCGCCATCGCCGCGAGGCGGTTCGCCGGGTTGTGGCCGACCGAGGCGACCGGCACCATCTCCGCCTTGTGCTGCTTCAACTGCGCCTCCGGCTGGCCGTAGGTGATGCAGGGCGACTGCACGTTGACGAAGGCGAAGCCGGGAAAGCGGATCGCCTCTTCGATCACGGCCGCCAGTCCCGGCATGTCGGCGGGCGTGCTCTGCGCCACGAATCGCGCCCCGTAGGCCAGCACGTAGAGCAGGGGGTTCACCGGATCCTCGAGGCTGCCGTACACCGACGACGCGGTGGCAAGGCCGCGCGAGGAGGTCGGCGAGAGCTGACCCTTGGTCAGCCCGTAGATATGGTTGTCCATCACGATGTAGGTGATGTCTGGGTTGCGGCGGATGGCGTGCGGCACATGGCCGCCGCCGATCGAGAAGCCGTCGCCGTCGCCGCCGGCCGCGACCACGAGCAGATCGGGCCGCGACAGCTTGATCCCCTGCGCGATCGGCAGCGCCCGGCCGTGCACCGTGTTGAAGCCGTAGGCCGTCGTGTAGCCGGGGATCCGGCTCGAGCAGCCGATGCCCGACACGAACGCGATCTCGTGCGGCGGTCGCCCGACGGCGCTCAGCGCGCGATACATCGCCTGCAGGACGCCGAAGTCACCGCAGCCCGGGCACCAGATCGGCTTGAGATCCGACTTGAAATCCTTGACTTGCACGCTCACGTGATCCCCCTCAATCAATGGCGACGCCGACTTCGGGCACGCGGGCCCGCTGCAGCGCCTGCGCGAGCTCGACCAGCCGCTCCACGATCTCGGTCGGTGCAAACGGGTTCGCGCCGCTGCGCGCGAACGACCCCAGGCCGTCGGGCAGATCGACGAACATCCGCAGCAGCCGGTACAACTGCCCCTGGTGCGACTGCTCGACGACGAGGCCGGCGCGCACCGAGGCCAGGAAGTCCGCGTAGGCCCCCTGCGGGATCGGATAGAGCAACGTCGGCACGAGCAGCTTGGCGTGGACGCCGCGCCGCTCCGCCAGCCGCAGCGCCTCGCGCGCGACGCCGGCCACGCTGCCCCACGCGATGAGGGCGATCGGGGCGTCGGGCTCGCCGCTCACGGTCACGGCGCCGGGCCAGCGCGCCAGCGGCTCGAGCTTGCCGATCCGCTTGGCGTTCATCCGCGCGTGCAGCGCGCCGCTCGCCGTGGGCGCGCCCTGCTCGTTGTGCTCGATGCCCGACGCCAGGTAGGCGCCGCCGGCCATCCCCGGCTCGCTGATCGGGCTGACGCCCGTCTCGGTGAACGCGTAGCGCACGTAGGACTCGAGCTCGCGCGGCGACGGACGGCGCCGCTCCACGATCGAGAATCGCCGCGTGTCGATGGGATCGACGACCTCCTTGCGCTGGCCGATCTCGCCGTCCGACAGGAGGATCACCGGCGTCTGGTACTGCTCCGCGATGTTGAACGCCTCGACCGTCGTCGCAAAGGTGTCGGCGACGCTGGTCGGCGCGAGCACCGGGCGCACCAGGTCGCCGTGCGCGGAGAAGACCGCCTGGAACAGGTCCGCCTGCTCGCTCTTGGTCGGCATGCCGGTCGCCGGGCCGCCGCGCTGCACGTTCACGCAGACGAGCGGCAGCTCCGCGATGCTGGCGAGGCCGAGCATCTCGGTCTTGAGCGACATGCCCGGCCCCGACGTCGCGGTCATCGCCTTGCGGCCGGCGAACGACGCGCCGACGGCCGCTCCGGCGCCGGCAATCTCGTCTTCCGCCTGCAGCACGACGCCGCCGTGCTTCCACAGCTCGCGGCCGAGGAACTGCATGATCTCGGTGGACGGCGTGATCGGATAGCCGCCGAAGAACGTGCAGCCGGCGAAGATCGCCGCCGCCGCGCACATCTCGTTGCCGTCGGCGAGCAGCATCGGCGCGGGCGTCTCGCCGGGCCGGCGCGCCGGATCCAGCCTGGCGGCGCCGGCGATCGGGTGCTCGATCGCGTAGCGGCGTCCCGCCTCGAACGCCCGCTCGTTGCGCGCGAGCACTTCCGCCCCCTTCTTGCCGAATCGCTTCCGCAGGCCGGTCAGCAGCCCGTCGGGCAGGATGCCGAACCACTCGGCGAGCAGCCCGAGGACCACGGTGTTCTTGGCGCCGTCGTGGCCGGCCAGCTCGCGCGCGATCGCGGCGATCGGCGCGGCGATGACTTCCGCCGGCGTGACGCCGCTCCACGCCGAGGGCGCCGGCGGATACTGCGCGTCGTAAATGAAGATGGTGTGCCCGTCGATCGGCAGCTCGGCGCCGAAGCGAAGGAAATCGTCCCAGTTCAGCGCGATGGCGACATCGAGCACGCCGCCCGGGGTGTGGACGGGGCTGGTCGACATCCGCAGGCGGAACGACGACTCGCCGCCGCGGATCTGCGGGCCGAAGCTCTTGGTGAGAATGCCGTAGTAGCCGCCCGCGGCAGCCGCGGTGATCAAGGACTCCCCGGCCGAGACGACGCCGTCGCCGCCGGCCCCCGCCATGCCAATCGTCAGGTCGCGCATGCCCCCAGAGGGGCAAGCGAAGTACCGGCGCGTATTTCGCAGGAACAGGACCTGACCCAGGGTGATCTGCCGGATTTCCGGCAGTGGCCGTCAGGCGGCCAGGAGACGGTAGATCGTGAAGGCCGCGCCGCCGGCGAGAACCACCGAAGCGAGGAACCCTGCCATGTCGACGCCGTCGAAAGGGTCCGAGGGCTGCGCCGGCGGCAGCAGCAGTGCGAGCAGCGCGCCGGTGATCGCGCCGCCCGCGTGCGCGGCGTTGTCGATGAAGTAGTAGGCGGCCGTCCCGGTCAGCGCGGCCATGCCGAGAATCGACAGCATCCTGCGCCGCACGAACTCCGGAATCCCCGCGCCGGGCCGCCGCGCCACCACGACCAGGTATCCCGCGAGACCGAGGATTCCACCCGACGCGCCGAGCCCCGGCTGTGGAAACGCCAGCGTGCTGAGCACATTGCCGCCGATCGCCGAAAGCAGGTAGATGAGCGGAATGCGCAGGGGGCGGTCGTAGGTCTCGATCAGCCGTCCGAGCATCATCAGCGCGCCCGCATTGGCGAGGATGTGCATGACGCTGCCGTGGAGGTAGGAGGCAGTCAGCAGGCGCCACCATTCGCCCGCGCGCACGGCCGGCTTCACCAGCGCGCCGGCGGTCAGCCACTGCTGCGGCTGCCGCCAGATGATCTGCACCGCGGTGACGATGAGGATGGCCGCGGTCAGCGACAGCGAGGCGATCGGCCTGACGGTGGCGGTGCGCGCCTCGTGCGCGATCAGCTCGGCGTGCCGCCGCTCCTCGTCGGCCTGCTCACGCTCGTAAAGCTGCACCGGGTCGGCGCGATGCAGCTCCCACCACTCATAGCCGACCTGCGCGATCATCGCCACGATGACCACCGCGAAGAAAGCCATGCCGCCGAGGTGCCGCGGATCCTTCAGGGAAACGACCCAGGCGACGCCGGCCAGGACGAGCAGCGGTGAAACCAGCAGAAACGTCCGCCGTTTGCGCCGGAGCAAATCCCGGTGCAGCTGCTCGAGCACGTCTGGCGACACCGGCGGGTCGGGTTCGTCGGGCAACGCCCGCATTGTCGCACGGCTTGTTACAATGGCTGTTCACTCCAGAGCCGGAGTGGTGAAACTGGCAGACGCGCGGGACTCAAAATCCCGTGACCGCAAGGTCGTGTGGGTTCGATTCCCACCTCCGGCACCAAACCCGAATCCTCGAATCCCCGAATCCTGAATCCTCGAATCCCGGATCACTGATCCCTAATCCGGGATCCCTGATTAGTGATCGACGATGAGGGATTAGTGATCCGGGATCCGGGGATTCAGAGGACGCCGATTCGCCGCACTGAAGATCCGCGGAATGACGATCCAGGCGGTCACTGCGCAGGCGAGCCACCATGCGTCGAAGACGACACGCACCTGCGAAGGCGCAGATGCCGGATACATCCAGCCAGTGAGGGGGTTGACCATCGACATGCCGACCAACGGATACGTCCGCAGCGGCGGGCCCACCCGCGCGAAGGTTCGACCGAGCAGCGAGCGGTGCTCGAGGACCCGCTCCGGCTCGTGCTCTTCCGCACGCGCCGCCGCCGCCAGGATCGCGAGCAGCGCGACGGGTAACGCGAACGGCAGCCACAGCACGACTGTGTCGAGCGGCAAGGCGCGGGTGAGATACATGAGCCCGGCAAACCCGGACGCATAGGTCACGAAGTAGGCGGTAAATGCGGTCGAACTCTCGAGGCGCGTCGTGAGGCGTGCCATCCTCGTCCTCCGGGCGCAGGATAACATTCCCCGTCAATCCCGTCGCCGCCCCGGGGCGCACGGGTCGGCGTCTAAATGGTCGGAGGGACCGATGAACAGCATCACCTGGATGTGGACGGTTGGCTGTGTGCTCGCGACCGTGCTGGCGCCGAACGCGCAGGCTCCGGCGCAGCCACCGGCCGCCGCGGCGCCGGTCATCGTCGCGCCCCCGCCGCCGCCGGCGACGCTGCTCGAGGCGTTCAAGCCTGCCGATGGATCCGTGCTCACCGTCGGTTACGAAGACCTCGGCGACGTCGCCAGCATCTCGGTGGACGTGCGGGAAATGCGCGACAGCCGCGGCGGCCGGGCGCGCGGCATGGTCGTCACCGTCGGCAACCGGCGCGGGCCGCACGAGCAGTCGTATGTGGACGAGGACGAACTCGCGGAACTGTTGAAAGGCGTCGATGCCCTGCTGGCCATCGGCCACAATCCCACTCCCTTCAGGAACTTCGACGTCCAGTACGCGACCCGCGGCGAGCTGGTGCTGACGGCGTCGAGCTCGCGCAACCGCGGCATCGTGTACCACGTGGAAGTCGGCCGGATGCTGAAAGTCGCCAGCGGGCCGTTGACCGGCGGCGAAATGCAGCAGCTGCGCACGTTGTTCGAAGGCGCGTCGCAGAAACTGGCGACGGTTCCGCCGGGTAAGTGAGCGGGGCCGCCACTTATTTGCCACACACTGGTTATTGCCGATTACTTATGTCCCGGTTACTATGACCTTCTCGTCAGACTTTGTCTGACAGAATCGGAGTGACAGTGGCAAAACGTGGAGATGACGTAAGACGGTGGGCCGTCATGGGGGCCGAGGCGCGGCTCCTGCAGATATCAGAGGAAGCGGCGGCGATCTACCGCGCCTTCCCCGAGCTGCGACGCGGCGGTGGCACGGGGGCCGGGCGAGGACGGGGGCGTGGACGCGGCCGGGCGCAGGCCGCGGCGGCCGAGGCCGGCGGCGGCGAGACGGCGCAGCCGCGGAAGAAGCGGCGGCTGAGCGCGGCCGCACGCAAGCGGATCAGCGACGCGCAAAAGCGGCGCTGGGCCAAGCACCGGCAGAAGCAATCCTGAGTCGGACGGAGCCAGGGCCTCGCCGGCCCTGGCCTCCAATGTCAGCGGACCAATGAGCGTCCGTCAACGGATCCGGAACGTCGCCAGCAGCGGGCGATGGTCCGAGGCCTCGGTTCCAGTCAGGGCGCGCGTGTCGACGTTCTCCACCGACACCAGTTCCAGCGCCGGCGTGCCTTCATAAAACACGTAATCGATCCGAGACGACTTGTGGGTGATGCCGTCCATGCGGCCTTTCGCGGTGCCGCCGGCGGCGACCGCGGCGTCGGGCGCGACGTTGCAGTCGCACACCAGCAGGCGCGGCGAGCCCTGGGACATGGTCCACGGCAGCAGCGTGCCGAGCTGGCGCTGCGGCGCATCTCGTGAGCCCGGCCAGTCGCGTACCAGCTTGGACAATAATCTGGGCGTGTCGATCGCAGGGCAGCTGTCGAAATCGCTCACCGGAAGCTGGCTGAATTTACTCCTCGTCGTTGTACCGTTCAGCTGGTTCCTCGCGCTGACCGGAAACACGTCGCTGTGGCTGTTCGTTGCGGCGGCCATCGCGCTCATCCCCGCCGCGGGGCTGATTGGGGAAGCGACCGAAGAGCTCGCCAACCGATCGGGCCCGACGCTCGGCGGCTTCCTCAACGCGACGTTCGGCAACGCCGCCGAGCTGATCATCGCGATCGTGGCGCTGCGCGCTCATCACGTGGAAGTCGTGAAGGCGTCGATCACCGGCAGCATCATCGGCAACCTGCTGCTGGTCTTCGGCGCGTCGTGCCTGGTCGGAGGCATGAAGCACGGCACGCAGCGCTTCAACCGCACGGCCGCCGGCAGCGCCGTGGTCATGCTGTCGCTGGCAATCGCCGCGCTTATCATGCCGGCCGTCGTCGATCTCTTCGCTTTCGGGTCGCTCGAGGCGCGGCCCCGCGTCATCGATCGGCTGAGCGTGTGGACGTCGTGCGTCCTGCTCGCGGTTTACGCCGCGGGCCTCTACTTCGCCTTCCGCACCAATCGCGATCCGCTGCGGCCCACGGGACACCATCCGGCACGCCTCAGCCGCGCCGCGGCCATCATGCTCCTCGTGATCGGCACGCTGCTGACCACGGTGGAAGCCGAGATCCTCGTGCGCGGCCTCGAGCCGGCGCTGCAGCAATTCGGGATGTCGGAGCTCTTCGCCGGCGTCATCGTGGTGGCGCTGGTGGGGAACGCCGCCGAGCACTACAGCGCGATTTCGGCGGCGGCCAGGAACGACATGACGCTGGCGCTCGAGATCTCGATCGGCAGCAGCGCCCAGATTGCGCTGATGGTCGCGCCGCTCCTGGTGCTGATCGGGCCGCTCGTCGGCGAACAGATGTCGCTGGTCTTCAATGCCTTCGAGGTGACGGCGATCTGGCTGTCGGTGGCGACCGTGACGATCGTGGCGATCGACGGCGAGAGCAACTGGCTCGAAGGCCTGCAGCTGCTCGCCCTCTACCTGATTCTCGGGGCGGCCTTCTACATCATTCCGCAGTAGCGCTGTGCGGCCGGCGCCGCGCCCGCACACGGCGCACAGCGGCGCACACGCCGTGGCCCGGAAACATCAGTGTTTCCGCGGCCCTGCCGTGGCCGGCTCCTTGCTCGAGCGCGCGGCATGATCTGGTTCTTCGAAAAGCAGGACGATCTCCTCGTCTGCGAGATCCGGCGTGCTGCCGACAACGACCAGAAGTTCGAGTTCGAGATCGCCGATTCGGCGGGACCGACGACGCGCCGGTTCGATTCGCCGAGCGAGCTGATCGCGAACTACCTCCGAGAGCAATCGCGCTTGATGGCGCACGGCTGGCGACCGCGCGCCGGCAACGTAACGCCTCTCGAGTAGGTAAAAACTTCCAGTCGTCGGCCGACCTCTGCCGGCAAAACCACCGCAAAAGGCCGTCGAGGTCTGCGTGGTACCTCGCTTGCTCAACCTCCTGGTGAACAGCAATGACGGAAACATTCAGGAGGACTTCACTGATGCGCTTTTCAACCGTTCGATGGACCACGACCGTCGCCGCGGCCGCGCTGATGGCCCTGCCCATCACGGCGTCCGCGCAGACCCCCGCGCCGACGACACCGCCCACCAGCCAGCAGCAGCCACCGACGCAGCCGCCGACGACGCCACCGCCGACTACGTCACCAACACAGCCGCCCACGAGTCAGCCGACCACGCCGCCGACGGAGGCGCAGCCGCCCGCGGGCCAGGCCGATCAGGCGGCGGCGAAGGAGCACCTCACCGCGGCGCGCGAGTCGCTGAGCCAGCTGACGTCGCTGCCCGAGGCCGCCAAGCTGCAGGGTGATGCGCGCACGCAGGTGTCGCAGATCATCTCGAACTTCAACGAGCTGATCACCACGCAGTCGAACTGGCGCGCGTCGTATGCGAAGCTCGATGCGAACCTGACGGCGTTGCTCGGCGCCGACACGTCCAACCCCGCGATGAACCCGACGCCGGCGACGGCCGGCACGAGCGGCACGGCGACCACGGGCACGACCGGCACCACCGGAACGACCGGTACGACCGGCGCCACGGGCACGACGGGCGCGGCGGGAGCCGCGGCCGGCAACGCGACCCTCGATCCGGCCATCCGCACCAAGCTCGTGGAGTTCCGCCAGCACCTGAAGGCGTTCGAGCAGTCGGCGGGCGGCGCGACCGCGGCCGAACCGGCGACCGACGCGGCGATGCCGCCGAGCGCCGCCACCGCCTCGACGACCAACCCGGCCAATCCGACCAACCCGACCGCCTCGGCGGCGGGCAGCGCCGCGTCGCAGGACCCGGCCAAGCCGACCAGCGGCGCGGTGGGCACGAGCGGCAGCACCGATCCGACCGCCTCGATGACGCCGACCGACCGTGGCAACGCCACGGCCGCGGTGAGCAACGCCGACGCGCAGAAGGAACTCGACGCGATCGACGCCATTCTCGCCAAGTCGAAGACCGGCACGCTGACCAAGGCGCAGACGACGGAACTGAAGAAGCACGTGGAGAACCTCCGCGCGCTCCTGAGCCGTTAACCGTTAACCGTTAAC
>Ga0075425_100004305_pt1 | contig 14665 bp, 11 predicted proteins | sample SoiMethybrSBSTD4_FD_75300 | JGI IMG/M metagenome (GOLD analysis project Ga0075425, IMG submission 75300) | Bulk soil microbial communities from a Populus tree surrounding site in Tennessee, USA - Soil MetaG P. TD hybrid SBSTD4 | ecosystem: Environmental > Terrestrial > Soil > Tree plantation...
GTGCCAGCGCTCGGTGGTGCCGTCGAAGGACACCACGGGATACTCGCGCTTGCGGCTCACGTGGAGTCGTCCATGCGGTGTCGACTCGAAGAGCGTGGCGATGGGAACGCCGAGGGCGGCCGCGAGCTTCCCCAGCGTGGGTAGCGAGGGCGTGAGCCGGCCCGACTCGATCTGCGAGACCATGGACGGCGTCAGCCCGGCCTTCTCGGCAAGCTGACGCTGCTGGAGGCTACGCTCGCTTCGGAGGGCCTTGATGCGCGCGCCCAGCGTGGTCATTTATCCTCAACCTGCCTTTCGGCAGGTTGACCGTGGGCGAGATGGTTAGGGCGGTCCGCTGGGGGCGCCTCACCGTTCGCGAGGCGGTTGGGGCGGTCCGCTGGGGACGACTTAGCGGGGGCGAGATGGTTAGGGCGGTCCGCTGGGGGTGACTCGCCGTTAGCGAAGCTTTGGAGGGCGCGCGTGACGTAGACGCGGATCATCTTCTTGCGATACGGGTGGGTCAGGTCGGTGTTGTCTAGGGGCTTGCCGGGCTTGAAGGCAGCGCCGGCGACGGCGTCGATCACGTCGGGCGTGAGGCGTTGGCCGACGAGGAGGCCGGCGGCCTCGGGCGCGGGGCGAGGCTGGGAGGCGACCGCGCCCAGGGTGATCGCCGCCTCCCGCACCGTTTCCCCTTCCATGCGGAGGGCCACGGCCACGCCCAGCACGGGGAAATCGAAGGAGCCCCGCCGGCGAAGCTTCAGGTAGCTGGAGCGCCAGCCATCCGAAGGCGGCAGGACGATCTCGGTCAGAATCTCGCCGGGCTGCTTGCTCAGATACTCGATCCCGTCGTCGCGGTAGAGCGTGCCGATGGGAATCAGGCGCTCTCCCGCGGGCCCGGCCAGCCTCACCTGCGCGCCCAGGCTCCAGAGCATGGGCGCGGTGTCGGACGAGGACACCGCCCAGCAGCGCGTGCTGCCCGGCGCCACGAGGCAGATCTCGCCGTCCTTCTTCATGCAGAAGTTGACGGCCTTCCGCCACTCATAGGACTGGTTGTAGTAGTTGCAGCGCGTGTCGACGCACACGTTGCCGCCGAGCGTGCCCATGTTGCGGAGCTGCGGGCTCGACACCAGTCCCGCCGCCGTGGCGAGCCCCGGGTAGTGACGCACGATCTCCGCGTGCGTCGACACCGCAGTGAGGCTCGTCCCCGCGCCGATGGTCAGCCCCGTCCTGGACGAGCCGCGCACGCCGCGCAGCTCCCGGATGCCGCGGAGTCCCACGAGGACAGACGGCTCGAACTGGCGGCGCTTCATGTTCGGATAGAGATCGGTGCCGCCCGCCACGAGCATGGCCACGGGCCCGTGATCGGCCATAAGCTTCACCGCGTCCCCAACGGAGACGGGCGAGAGATACGAGAATTCGGGCAGCCGCATCATCGCCCGAAGGGCCTTTCTGCGATGTTCTCCGCAGGCTGCCCGAAGGCGGACTCCACTGTCCGCGGCGCGGGGAAGGTGAAGAGCGGCAGCTTGTCGGGCCCCACGCGCGCCGGCTTGCCCTGGCGCTTGAGCTCGAGCGCCTTGATTACCTTGTCGGGCGAGATCGGCGTCTCGTCGATGCGCACGCCCACCGCGTCGTGCACGGCGTTGGCCACCGCGGGAATCACGGGCAGGAGCGGCCCCTGGCCCGCTTCCTTCGCGCCGAAAGGGCCCTCGGGATCGTCGGTCTCGACCAGGATGGTGTGGATCTCCGGCGTCTCGAGCGTGGTGGGGCTCTTGTACTCGAGGAGCGAGGGGATCTTGTGCACGCCCTTGCGGAAGACCTGCTCTTCCATGAGCACCTCGCCGAGTCCCATGTACACGGAGCCTTCGACCTGTCCCTCGACGAGGAGGGGATTGAGGGAGCGGCCGATGTCGTGGGCGATCCAGATCTCGGTCGGCTTGACGTCCCCCGTCTCGACGTCCACCTCCACCTCGACCACGCAGGCGGAGTACGAATAGCAGGGTGATGGCCCGACACCTCCGCCCTTGTACTTCCCCGCGCGCTTCGGGGGCGCGTAGGAGCCGGGGAAGGCGAGGACGCCGTGCCTGCTTTCGCCGAGCGCCACCGCCTCCGCGAAGGTCACGCCCCGGTCCGGGTCGTCGGCGACGAAGACGCGGCGACCGCTCGCCTCGAGCCGGTCCGGCGTCACCTCGAGCTTCCGCGCCACCGCCTCGAAGATCTTCTCGCGGAGGCGCGTCGTCGCCTGGATGGCCGCGTTGCCCGCCATGAGCGTCACCCGCGAGGAATACGAGCCGAGATCGACTGGGGTGAGATCGGTGTCCGCCGGATGCACGCGAACATCCATGGGCTCGATGCCGAGCACCTCGGCGACCAGGTAGGCGAGCACGGAGTCCGACCCTTGCCCGATGTCCGTGGCGCCGCAGAGGATGGCCACGAGTCCGCTGCGGTCGGCGCGCACGACCACGCCCGAATGCGGCATGTCGTTCCAGTAGACCGCGGTGCCCGCGCCGGTCAGGTACGACGAGCAGGCGATGCCCATCCCTCGCCCCGGGGGCAGCTTGCCACGCTTCTGTCTCCAGCCCGATGCGTCGACCACGCGGTCGATGCACTCGCCGAGGCCGATGGTGCTCACCGTGAGGTGATTCGCCGTCTTGGTGAAGGGCTCGACGAGGTTCCGCCGCCGCATGTCCGCCGGGTCGAGGCCGAGCTGCTCCGCCGCCTTGTCGATCTGACACTCCATGGCGAACCGCGGCTGCGGAGTGCCGTGCCCGCGCTTGGGGCCGCAGGGGGGCTTGTTGGTGAAGATGCGTGCGCCCTCGAACTTGTACACGGGGATCTTGTAGGTCACGGTCTGCAGCGCGCCGGTGTAGAAGGTGGAGGCGACCCCGTAAGAACCGTAAGCCCCACCGTCGAGCCAGGAGCGGAAATGCATGCCCGTGATGGCGCCGTCCTTCGTGAAGCCGGTCTTGATCCACATGAGCACGGGATGGCGCCCGCGGTGGACGTAGAAGACCTCCTCGCGAGTGAGGGCGATCTTCACGGGGCGCCCCGTGAGCTGGGAGAGCTTGCAGGCGGCGATCTCGTGGGCGAAGGGATCGAGCTTGCCTCCGAAGCCACCGCCCACCGGCGCCGCCACCACCCGGATGTGCGCCTGCGGCACGTCGAGGATCTTGCCGAGGAGGCGATGGACGTAGTGCGGCGTCTGCGTCGAAGACCAGAGGGTGAGCTTGCCGTCGGGACCCCAGTGCGCCACCGCGGCGTGCTGCTCCATGGGCAGGTGGGTGTTTCCCTCGAAGAAGAACACGTCCTCGCGCACGAGATGCGAGGCGGCGAAGGCTTCGTCCACGTCCCCGAACTGGAGAGCCACTGCCTTGTGGATGTTGGGACCGTCGCCGTACTCGTGGATGCGCACGTCGGGATGGGCGAGCGATTCCTGGATGGACATGAGGGGCCTGAGCGGCTCGTACTCCACGCCGATCAGCCGCGCCGCGCGCTCCGCCGTCTCCTCGTCCACCGCGGCCACCGCGGCCACCGCGTCGCCGACCATCCGCACCTTCTCGACGCACAGCGCTTCCTCGTCCTGGGACACGGGGAGGATGCCGAACTTCACCCGCGGCAGATCGTGGCCGGTGATGACGGCATACACGCCGGGGACCGCCTTGGCTCGCGAGGTGTCGATGCGCTTGATCAGGGCGTGAGGGTGCGAACTGCGCAGCAGCTTCGCGTGGGCCATCCGCGGCAGGACCAGGTCGTCGGCGAAGCGCGTCTCCCCGGTAACCTTGGCCCACGCGTCGATCTTGGGCAGCGACTGGCCGATGACGGAGAACTTGCCGGTCGTCATGCGCTCGCCCCCTTCATCCGGAGCGCCGCCAGCTCGACGGCGTCGAGGATCTTCGTGTAGCCGGTGCACCGGCAGAGATTGCCGGCCAGCGCGACGCGCACCTCGCCACGGCTCGGAGCGGGATTGTCTTCGAGGAGCGCCTGCGCGGTGAGGAGAATGCCCGGCGTGCAGTAGCCGCATTGCGCGGCGCCCAGCTCGGCGAACGCCTGCTGGAGCGGATGCAGCTGGCCGCCGTCCGCCATACCCTCAACGGTCTTGATCGGTCGTCCTTGCAACTCCACGGGCAGCGCCAGGCACGAGAGCACCGGCTCGCCGTCGACCAGGACGGTGCAGGTGCCGCACTCGCCCAACTCGCAGCCATGCTTGGTGCCCGTGAGGCCCAGATCTTCGCGGAGGACCTCGAGCAAGGTCTTGTGGGCGGGGACGATCACGTCTCGCGTCTCGCCGTTGACCGTGAGCGTGAGCTGAACTTTCACCAGCCCTCCATCGCGCCGTCGTCTTCGCTTATCGATGCAGGAAAGTCGGATTAATTGATACTAAATCGGGCGGGAGGCTGTCAAGCGGGGAGATGGCTCGGGCCGACATGCCGACCACGGACGCCACCGACCCACGCAGTACGGGCAGAGAAGCCTTGACTCGCTCTGCGCGGAGGCCTAGCGTGCTCCCTGTCCTCGCTCACGCACCGAGACGTTTCACTCGGGAGGCGCGTCATGGACAGGCGACAGTCCTCGCTGCTGCGAATCTCCCCTCTCCTTCTGTTGTGTGGGCTCGTGCTCGTGGCTGGTTCCGCGCCGGCCCGAGCCGACGAGATGGCGGACTGGAACGTCATCGCCATCGATGTCCTGAGCCTCGCTGGCCACAACAACATCGTCATGACGCGCGGGCTCGCCATGGCTCATCTGGCAGCGCATGATGCGCTGAACGCGATCGATCGGCGCTACGAGCCGTATCTCTACGACCGCCGGGCCGAGCCCGGTGCGGCCGCCGACGCCGCGGTGGCCGCAGCCATGCGTGAAGTGCTGCTCGGAGCGCTCCCAGGATTCGGCGCGCCCGAGCAGCACGCCAAAGCGAAAGAGCGGCTGGAGGCCGCGTACGTGGCGGCGCTCGCGAAGGTCGCTGACGCCCGTGCGAAACAGGACGGTATCGCGGTGGGACAAGCTGCAGCGGCCGCCATGATGACGCTCCGTAAGTCGGATGGCGCCACCGCCACCGTCGCCTACGTTCCGGGAACCCCGCCAGGACAGTGGCGGCCACATCCGAACCCGGTGCCCGCGAATCCGCCCATCGCAGACGCCGCCGCGGCGGCCGGGAACCTGCCGGCCATGCTCCCGCAGTGGGGCCAGGTGATGCCCTTTACAATGCGCGCGCCCTGGCAGTTCCGGCTGCCACCACCTCCGACGTTGACCAGCGAACTCTACACGCGGGACTACAACGAGGTGAAGCGGCTCGGGGGCAAGCAGAGCACGGCGCGGACGGCAGACCAGTCCGAGATGGCGCGGTTCTGGTACGAAGGGTCGCCTCAGGGCTGGAACCGGATCGCTCGCATCATCGCTGCGAAGCGCGGGCTCGATCGCTGGGAACACGCCCGTCTGCTGGGCCTCCTGAACGCCGTGGTCGCCGACGGCTACATCGCCGGCGCCGACACGCGCTACCTCTACAACTTCTGGCGACCCATCACGGCGATTCGGGCCGGGGACTCAGATGGAAACGACGCGACCGCGCCAGACCCCGCCTGGGAGACGTTCATGAACACCCCGCCGCTGCCCGAATACCCTTCGACCCACAGCGTGTGCGGGGGCGCGGCAGCCACGGTGATGGCTCGCTTCTTCGGCATGGATCAGATGAGTTTCTCGATGACCAGCGGGCCACCGTTCACGGGGATCACGCGCACCTTCAAGAATTTCAGCGAGGCCCAGGAGGAGAATGGCGCTTCGCGCGTTTATTCCGGGATCCACTTCCGGAACTCGACCGTGGCGGGCATCACCCAGGGCGAGCAGATCGGGCGGCAGGCCTTTGCCCAGTATCTGCAGCCCTATCGCCCATAGGTGTCGCCGTGAGAAGGCTGCTCCGGACCATGTCGAGGTCGGGCCCGGACGGGCGCGGAGCCTGGGGGCGCCGCAGGCTCCTGCTTGCCGCCGGCGCCTGCTCTCTCGTGATCGCGGCGGGAGCCGTCGCCCAGGAGTCGCAGAGGGGCGCCGTCGAGCATTTCATCGGCACGGTTGTCCGGCAGACGGCAGCGGTCTGCCCTCTCGCGTCTCCGTCCGACCAGGCCGCTCTCGACAGCTGCCGCCGGGCTCTCTACCGCGACTCGGCGTTTCGAAACGCGCTCGCGCCGGTAGTGCTCTGGGGGCGTCCGAGTCCCGAGGGACGAATGCTCCGCGACACAAACCTGACCCAGTTCAAGCCCGACGTGATGTCGGGGCTCTACATGCCGATGTTCATGTTCCTCGGGAACTACGAGATCAGCTTCGATCCGACGGAGAGGCTCTACCGGGCGCGGATTCCCGCGTTGTTCCGGAACGCCCTGGACGCCGGCCAGTACCCCTACCCGTTCTGGCACAACGCCAAGAAGTGGACGGACTATGAGAGCGCCAACGAGCTAACGTTCTGGGTAGACCCGAACCAGATGAAGATCACGGTCATGCAGTTTTCCGCTCGAGGGAGCCCGGATCCGCGACTGATGATCACGCCCTACGTCCGGCCGCCGTTCGACGGCAAGTGGATGTGGACGGACACCCAGGGACAGAGCCAGCCCCGCCCCACCCTCTTCGTGGGGCTCCTGCGCGACCAGAACCCGTACCTGGGCCAGCTCGAGGGCGCCTACCGGGATCTGGCGGGAGAGCTTCGCAAATCCTCCTGCAATGAATGCCACGCCCCCGACAACTATGCGGGCATGAAGCGCTTGGTGCTCATGCAGACCCCGGTGCACGCGGCGGGCGAGATCAAGCGCTTGATGCGCGCGGTGCGGGGGGACAAGATGCCGATCGACGACAACGGGCTCTACAAGGAGCTCGATCCCAGCCTCAAGGCCGCGCTCCTCAAATACGGCGCTTCCTTCGAGTCGCTGGTGGACGCCGCGCGTGACTGGGAAGCCAAGAATCCGTGAGAACACGAACTCTCACTCAAGTGAACTGTCCAGCACAGAGGGAGGACGGTCCATGACACGTGGTGCTCGAGTAGTTAGCATTGCTGTTCTCGTCGCGGTGACGGCAGCTCTGTCCAGCGTCGCCCTCGCCCAGCCCGCCGCCAATTCGGTTGTCCAGTGGAACGAGACGACCATGAACGTGATCGATGCGAACGGCCAGAACGCCGTCCAGTCGACCCGCACGCTTGCCATGGTGCAGGGCGCGGTGCACGACGCGCTGAACGCGATCAACAAGCGATACGACGCCTATTACTTCGAGGGGCCGGGCGATGCCGGCGCCTCGCCCGACGCCGCCGTGGCCGCGGCCGCCCACACGGTGCTCGTCGGCATCATCGGTAGCTTCGGCACTCCCGCGCAAAAGGGCGCGGCGCTCGCCCTCGTCGAGCAGGCGTATGCCGCCTCTCTCGCCAAGGTCACTGACGGCCCGGCCAGGAACAAGGGCGTCAGCGTGGGACGCGCGGCCGGCGCGGCCATGGTGACGCTTCGCAAGGACGACGGCGCCACGCGAGACGCGCCCTACACGCCCGGCATGGGGCCGGGCAAGTGGCGGCCCCATCCCAATACCACGCCGCCCAACCCGCCGATCGCCAATCCGGACGCGGCGCGCGGTTATTCACCCTCGGTCCTGCCCGGCTGGGGCAACGTCACGCCGTTCACCCTGCTCTCGTCGTCCCAGTACTGGCTGCCGGGACCGCCAGCCCTGACGAGCCCGACCTACGCGCGAGACTTCAACGAGATCAAGGCCGTCGGCGGGCGGGTCAGCACGGTGCGCACATCCGACCAGACAGAGATCGCCCGGTTCTGGTTCGAAGGCCCCGGAGCCTGGAACAGGATCGGCCGAGCAGTAGCAGGAACGAAGAGCCTCGACGCCTGGGACACTGCGCGGCTTCTCGCGCTCATGAATTTCGCTATGGCGGATTCCTATATAGCCGGCTTCAAGATTCGCTACGTGTACGACTTCTGGCGGCCCGTCACGGCCATTCGCGAAGGCGACAACGACGGCAACGACGCCACCGTCGGCGACCCGACGTGGGACAGTCACCAGAACACGCCCGCGGTCTCCGACTACCCGTCGACGCAGAGCACGTTCAGCGGCGCGGCGGCCGTGGCTCTCGCCAGTATCCTGGGCGATCAGGTCAGTTTCACGGTCACCAGCGGCAAGCCGTTCGAGGGCATCACACGATCGTTCACCAGCTTCTCCCAGGCCGCCCGGGAGAGCGCAGATTCCCGCGTCTATGCGGGCATCCATTTCCGCAGCGCGTGCGAGGATGGGCTCGTGCTCGGGCGCAAGATCGGACAGCGGGTCGTCGTCCTCTATCTGCAGCCCGCGCGAAAGTAGAACCGGCGCGCCGGCCCGCGATCGTCAGGGCCCTGGGGTAGTATGGCCAGGTGCTCCAGGACAAGCTCTGCTCCATGCACGAGGCCGTCGCGCGCTTCGTGCCCGACGGCGCGTCGCTGTGCATGGGCACGGCGCTGGAAGCGCTCATTCCGTTTGCGGCGGGCCACGAGATCATTCGCCAGCGCCGGCGCGACCTCACGCTGGTCGGCCCCATCTCCGACATCCTCTTCGACCAGCTGGTGGCCGCGGGCTCCGTCCGCCGCATCCAGGCGGCGTGGGTGGGCAACGTGTCGGCCGGCCTCGGCCACAACTATCGCCGCGCGGTGGAGCGCGGGATCCCGCATCCCATCGAGGTCGAGGACCATTCCAACCTGACCATCGCGGCCGCGCTTCAGGCCGGCGCCATGGGCGCGCCCTATCTGCCGACGCGCTCGCTGCTGGGCACGGGGCTGCTCGACTCCAACCCGTCGTTCAAGCAGGCGCGGGATCCGTTCTCGGGTGATCCCGTGGTGCTGATCCCGGCGCTCACGCCGGACGTCGCCATCCTGCACGTCCAGCGCGCGGACCGCGAAGGGCACGCCCACTGCTGGGGCACGCTCGGCATCACCCGGCAGGCCGCGCTGGCCGCGAGGCGCCTCATCATCGTGGCGGAAGAGATCCATCCTCGCGACATCCTGCTCTCGGATCCCGGCCTCGTGCTGGCGCCGGCTCTCAAAGTCGCCGCGGTCGTCCACGAGCCTTTCGGGGCATATCCTTCCCCCGTTCAGGGCTGCTACCGCCGTGGTCACGACTTCTACCACCGCTACCACGAGGACTCGCGCACGGTAGAAGGCAGCCGCGCGTGGCTCGATCGCTGGGTTTTCGGCGTCGTCGACTGGAAGGGCTTTCTCGATCTGCTCGGCCCGGATGCCCAGCGCGCCGTGCGCATTACGACGCCGCGTCTTTCCGAACCTCTCGACTATGGAGCCTGAGCCATGAAGATCACGGCCGTCGAAGCCATCTGCCTCGCCATCCCTATGAAGCCCCTCGATCCACCGTCAGCCTGGACGGGGTCCACGCGCAAGCAGATCGTGGTGCGAGTCAAGACCGACGCGGGAATCACGGGAGTGGGCGAAGCCTTCGCGTACGGCGCGCCGCTCGCCGTCTGCAACGTCATCGAGGAGAGCCTGGCGCCGCTCATCGTCGGCCAGGATCCGCTCCGGATCGAGCACCTCGGGGACGTCATGCATCGCGGCACCATGATCTACGGCCGGCGGGGGCTGGCCATGTTCGCCATCAGCGGCGTCGACATTGCGCTCTGGGATCTCCTCGGCAAGGCGCGTGACGCGCCGGTCTACGAGCTCCTGGGCGGCGCGACGCGCCCGCGACTGCCCGTGTACGCGAGTCTCATGCGCTACGACTCGCCGAAGAACGTGGCCGCCGCGTGCCAGAGCTTCGTCAAGCAGGGTTTCACGATGCTGAAGCTCCACCAGACGGACGTGGAATCCGTCCGCGCCGCGCGCGAGACCGTCGGGCCGGACGTCGAGCTCATGCTCGACGTGAACTGCCCCTGGACGCCGGCCGAGGCGCTCGCCATGGCGAACGCGCTCGCGCCGTACCGGCTCTTCTGGTTCGAAGAACCTGTCTGGCCGCCAGAGGACTACGCCGGCCTGGCGGAAGTGACACAAGGCACGGACACGCCCGTCGCGCTCGGCGAGAACGAATCGACGCTCTACGGCTTCCGCGAGATCATCGAGCGCCGCGCGGCCGACATTCTCCAGCCCAGCATCACCAAGGTGGGCGGCATCACCGAGTTCAGGAAGATCGCCGCCCTGGCCCAGGCCGCCAATCGCCCCATTGCGCCGCACTCCTTCTATTTCGGGCCCGGTCTCGCGGCCACCCTGCACATGGCGGCGACGTGGCGAGGGAACACGCCGGTGGAGTTTCCGACGGGAGTACACGAAACATCCTTCCTCGCCCAGCCGATTCAGGCGCGGGACGGCTTCGTCGAGGTGCCCCAGGGCCCTGGCCTGGGCGTCGAGATCAACGAGGAGGCGATCCGCCGTTACCCCTACACCGCTGCGGCGGCCAAGCCCTTCGTCCTTCACTAGCGCCGTGGCCAGCTTCACGGATCGCGAGCTGATGGTCATTGCCGCCGGGCGGCAGATCCACGACGGCAATCTCGTCTTCGTCGGCATGCGCCTCCCGCTGGTCGCGTTCGCTTTTGCGAAGCGCACGCACGCGCCCGGCGCGATCGGACTCTTCGAGAACGGTATCATCCGCGATCAACCGGCGCCCGAGACGCTCATGACCATGAGCGACACGCCCAACATCCTGGGCGCGCTCTGGTCCACGGGCACTCTCGAGATCATGTCCATGCTCCAGCAGGGGCTGGTGGACCTGGGCTTCATCGGCGGCGCCGAGATCGACAAGCACGGCAACCTCAACACCAACTACGTGGGCGATTGGCGGAGGCCCACCGTGCGCCTGCCGGGTAGCGGCGGCGGCGCCGACATTGCGAGCCTGGCCAAGCGATTCGTGGTCATCATGCCGCAGGAGAAGCATCGCTTCCGCGAGCGTGTGGACTTCATCACCTCGCCGGGCTTTGGCGATGGCGCCGGCTGGCGCCGTCGCGTGGGGCTCCCCGGCGGCGGACCGGTGGCGGTGATCACCACGCTCGGTGTCTACCGCTTCGACGAGGCGAGCGGCGAGATGGTGCTGACTTCGTATCATCCAGGGCAGAGTGTGGAGTCGGTGCGAGCGGCTACGGGCTGGGACCTGCGCGTGGCCAACGACTGCCGCGAGACCCCGACGCCCACCGCCCAGGAGCTCGACGTCGTGCGTGCCTGCGACCCCGCGGGCTTCTGGACCCGCTAGCGCGTGGACGGACGGCCCGCTCCTCGCCGCTGGCTCATGTGGGGCATTCCCGCGTTCCTCTTCTTCTTCGGGTTCCTGCATCGTGTCGCCCCCGGGGTGATCGTGAAGGAGATCATGCAGGCCTTCAACGCCACGGGAGCGATCGTGGGCCTCATGTCCGCCATGTACTTCTGGGCCTACGCGAGCTTCATGATCCCCGCCGGCATCCTCATCGACGGCTTCGGCGTCCGGCGCGTGGTCGCGGCGGGGAGCGTTGTGATGGGACTCGGCACGCTCGTCATGGGAATCGCCGACTCGCAGGTCGTGCTCATGACCGGACGCTTCCTCGTGGGCATGGGGGCGACGGTGACCTTCATCGGCTGTCTCAAGATCGCCGCCGACTGGTTTCCCCTCTCCCACTTCGGCACGCTCTCGGCGGTGACGGCCACCGTCGGCGTGCTGGGCGCCCTCGGAGGCACGCTGCCGCTCGCCGCCCTCGTGGCGGCCGCGGGCTGGCGCCGTGCCTTCATCCTCATCGCCGTCCTCACCTTCGCGGGCGCGGCGGCCTGCTTCCTCTTCGTGCGCGATCATCCCGTCGGCGCCGCGCCCGGCGCGCGCGCCTCGAGCCTCGGCCTGGTGCTGCACGGGGTGGCGAAGGTGCTGGGGAACTGGCACACCTGGCCGCCGTTTCTCACCTTCTTCTTCTCCTACTCCGCCATCAGCAACCTCATGCTGTGGACGGTGCCATTCCTCCGTGACGTCTATGGTCTCAGCAACACCAGGGCCGCCGCCTATGCGTCGGCAGTGGCGTGGGCGCTGCTCGTGTCGGCGCCCCTCACCGGCTATCTCTCCGACCGGGTATTGCGACGCCGCAAGCTTCCCTACGCCGCTCTCTCCGCGGGCTCCGTGATCCTCTGGCTCGCCTTCGCGGCAACCGCGGGAACGCCGACGCTGGGCGGCCTGGCCGTGCTCCTCTTCGGCATGGGCGCGGTGGGCGGGGCCTTCGTGCTCACCTGGCCGATCGGACGCGAGGTCAACCCGCCCCACCTCGCGGGCACGGCCGTGGCCGTGACGAACATGGCGGGCTTCGTGGGCGCGGCCCTGACCCAGAAGTACGTGGGGGGCGTGCTCGATGCGGGATGGACAGGGGCCATGGTGGAGGGTGCGCGCGTGTACCCGGTGTCGGCCTACGCCGGCGCGTTCAAGGTCTGCGCGGCCTTCGCCCTCATCGCCGCCGCTACGAGCCTCCTGCTCCGCGAGACGCGCGGGCAGAACATCTATCACGAGCTCCATCCGCACGACGCGCCCGCCGTTCGCTGAGGGCCAAGACGGCCAGGAGATCATCTGGTCCACGCGGGCCCGCAGAGCGGGAGGCGGAGAGTTTTCGTGATGATGCGGGACAGCTAGGCGCGGTCGAGAAATCCTTCCGTCATCGCGTTGATGACGGGAGTGGCGTTGGCGGAGATCGCGTTGATGCGCGCCTTGACCTCGGCCAGCGCACGGAAGGGCTTCTTGAGGAGATGTAGGGCGTAGTCTCTCACCGCCCCCTCGAGCTCGTCCCCCGGCACCACGCGCGTCACCAGGCCCATGGCGTGGGCCTCGGCGGCGGAGTAGCGGTGGCAGCCCATGATGATCTCCTTCGCCTTTGCTGGTCCCACCATGCGGATGAAGCGCGTGGTGGAGGCGACGCCCAGCGGGACGCCCAGGTCGACCTCGGGAATCCAGAGCTGGGCGTCAGAGGACGCGAAGCGGAAGTCGAAGGCGAGCGCGAGACCCCAGCCGCCGCCCACGGCATGGCCGTTGATCATGGCGATCGTCGCCTGCTCCAGTCCCTCCACCGCGCTGGTGACCCGCTCGAAGAGCCGGCGGAACTGGCTCTTGTTCTCCTTGAAGAGCCGGCGGCGCTCCTCGTCGGTCTTGGCTCGCGCATGCGGCGCATCCGCGCCCGCCGAAAACACCGGCGGGGTGCCGGTGAGGATCACCACGCGCGACGAGGCATCGTCGCGCAGCTCGGTGAGGGCGGCTCCCAGGTCGATGAGCATGGGATCGCTGAGCGAATTGCGCCGGTCGGGTCGATTGAGGGTGACGGTGACGACGGGGCCCTCCCGCTTGACGGTGACGTTGTCGCTCATGAGCGCGCGGCCTCCAGGAGAGCCTGCTCCAGCCCCTTCTCGTCGGCGAGAAGTTTCTGCCTCGCGCCCCTCACGACATCCCGGGAGCGGGCATAGCCGGCGCCCTGCTCGCGATCGCGGGCCACCGCGGGCGCGAGGATGTCGTCGAGGACCCGGACGAAGGCGGCGGAGAGTCGGCGGCGAACCTCGCCGTAGCCACGCACCACGGTGGCCATGTCCGCCACCTCTGCGGCGAGGGCAGCATCGAGAGCCAGGGTGTCGAGCACCGCGGCCTGCCAGCGGTCGATGAGGGCGAACTCGCGCTGCGCCCTGAGCGAAGTGGGACGAAGGAAGCGGAGGCGGCCGAGCGCCCACACCCGCGCGTAGCCCAGCACCGAGGTGGTGCGCACGTGCTGGCCGATGGTCGGGCGTCCCTCGGGCCAGCGCGCCTCGCACCAGCGCGCGATGGGTGCGCCGATGACGAGGGGAAGGATGCCGTAGAGCTCGTCGAGATCGGGCTTGAGATAGTCGGTGACGCGGAGCACGTGATCGTCGGTGGCTCCGTGCTCGCGACGGATCCGTTCGAAGCGGCGCGCGCGGGTCTTGAGGTCGGCGACCCGGATCGCGTCCTCGTAGCTCATCCACACCGCGAGCCGTCTCGCGAAGCGCTCGGTTACCACGCTTTCCGGATCGGCAGCCCGCACGCGACGGACGCATTCCAGGAAGCTCTCGGCATAGGCCACGCCCTGATAGTCGATGAGCCGCGCCACCGCCTCGCCCAGCGTCGGCTGGAGCGGCGCGGGAAACTCGGCCTCCACGCGGCCGACGAGCTCGAGGAAGGCGGGGCCGCGGGCGCCCAGCTCGCGGGCGCGCTCCGCCCGGGCGACCGACCACGACGGCGGCGCCGCGGCCTCGGGCGCCGAGCCTCCAGTGGCGACGTCCATGCCGGCCTTGAAGCCGGCGAGGTTGCGCTCGACGGCGACGCCGCCCTCGCGGATCGCCGTCTCGAAATCGGAGGGAGCGAGGGGCAGCGCGCCGGAGGCGGCGAGCGCGCCCAGGAGCACGGCGTTCACCTCGCTGCCCGCCGCGCGCGCCACTGCCAGGGCGTCGCAGGCGATGAGCCGTCGCGTCAGGGTCTTCGCCGCCTCGACCACGCGCTCGGTGGGGAAGATGCCGTTGCCGGGCGCCGTCTTCTCCCCGATGGCGAAGAGTCGATGCGTGCTCGCGATGAGGGTGGTGCGCTCGGGCGAGGCGTAGTCCGTCTCGAGGGTGCGCCCCGCCTCGAGCAGCTCCGAGGCCATGATGACGTCCACGTCACCCGGCATGGGATAGAGCGAGAAGACCAGCTCGGTGCCCACCGCCACGGCCTCGGGATAGACCTCGAGGTAGTAGGTAGTGGCGCCGGTGCGCTGGGCGAC
>Ga0075425_100004306_pt1 | contig 14664 bp, 8 predicted proteins | sample SoiMethybrSBSTD4_FD_75300 | JGI IMG/M metagenome (GOLD analysis project Ga0075425, IMG submission 75300) | Bulk soil microbial communities from a Populus tree surrounding site in Tennessee, USA - Soil MetaG P. TD hybrid SBSTD4 | ecosystem: Environmental > Terrestrial > Soil > Tree plantation...
AAATCGTAGTTGAACAGATCCTGGAACCACATCCCCGCGATGAACAGGAAGTTCCAGCGATCGGCGCGACGCTTCTCGATGTCTTGAGCAGTTCGGTCGCCCGACACCTTTCCGTAATCTCTGCCGGTGGCGCCGAAGGTCTTGTCAAACTTCTTCAGAAGGTCGGCGAGCTTGAAGTGCGTCGGCGCTTTGAACGGGTCGTAGTTCTTCATTAAGGCGAGCGCCATTCCGGTAACAGAAAGGAACCTGCCTCGGGCCGCGTCATTGACCTTCATGATGTCTTTCGCGAGCTGCTCTGCATCGAGAAATGCGGTGACTGGTGCCGACTCTTTTGTTTCTTTGTCGATCATAACCGCCATGCCGATTCCACAATTCGGGTGGCATCCGCAAGTCAGCTGACCCCATTCGTTGTTAGGGCCGTGGACCAGATCGGCCCAATCGGTGAACGTGCTCATGAACGAGATCGGGAACCAGTCGCGAACCGGCTCGCCCAGACCGGTTTGCTTTTTCACATCGTGCGCCATGTGCGAAAGCGTGTATCGCTGCGCGTGACGACGTTCATCGGTGATCTCTTCATCGCGACCGGTGAAGGATACCGGCTGAAAGGACAGGAACTGGATTTTCTTCGGGTTGTCCAACGCGAATTGAATGATCCGGCCGACTTGTTCGTTGTTGATGCCGTTGATGATTGTGGTCACCGGAACGATGTCGACGCCTGCACTGTGCAGGTTCTCAATCGCGCGGAGTTTGACATCGAACAGATTGCCGACCTTGCGATGTTCGTTGGCGGCGTTGCCGATACCGTCGAACTGAAGGTAGGCATATCGCAGACCCGCGTCGGCGGCCTGCTTGCAGAACTCTGGGCTCTTGGCGAACTCGATACCGTTTGTCGCCGCCTGAACGCTGTTGTAGCCGACTTCTCTCGCGTATCGAATCGCGTCGATGAAGTAGGGCGACATCGTTGGTTCACCGCCCGAGAATTGGACCGACATTTGACGCTTCGGTTTGATCGAGATTGCGTTATCGAGCAGCGTCTTGATGTCTTCCCAGGAGAGCTCGTGAACAAACCCGACCTGATTGGCGTCCATGAAGCACGGATCGCACATCATGTTGCAGCGGTTTGTCAGATCGATCGTCAGCACCGAGCCGCGGCCGTGCTTGATCGTGCTCGTTCCGTGGTTGTGGAGCTTTTCGTCGTTGTGGGCTCGAATATCACGACCAGGGAAAACTTCCTCGAGATGTTTGAAGAAGGCTGGGTCATTGGACATTACGTCCTCGAAGTGACCGTGCTTCTCGCAATCCTTGACCATCAGGATCTGGCCGTCTCGCTCAATGATCTGAGCTTTGATTTCACCGACCTTTTCATTCAGCAGAATCTCGTGAGGTAACTTACCATCGACGATCTGCTGGCGAATTTCGGGGATGCACTTCGGGCACAACGAGTCCGTGGTTCGCGGCCACCCAAGAGGCGGTTTAGTCTTCTGATAAGACTTCAACAGCGGTTTGTCTGACCAATTGGGGGTGAACGAAGGGTTTTGATTGATACGATTTATTCTTTCAAACACCGCCCAACTACCGCGGGCGACGTAGGTCAAACCCTTCTCCACGTACTTCACAGGCTTATACATTTCTTTTCTCCTCGTATGCGGAGCTTCCGAACGTCCCATCACTCCGCAAACATTTGGTTTCAATTGCGCCGCGCTTCCGCGGTGCCACTTATCATTGCAAACGACTACCCGGCGAGACCGGGCCCGCACATCAAAGAACTTCGTTATTACGCTTTTTCGGTTTGCTCGATTTGATAAACCGTCTTTATTGCCTGCACAGATTCGCGACGCACCGCGCCTTTGACTCCCAGGGTTTGTGGGTTGCGCCAGTTGTCGAACGTAGCCACCTGATGCACGCACGCAATTGTGCAATAGGGGGCGCAGGCCTTCTTGGTCAGGTATTCCCTGCGAATATCCTCTGTGGTGTAGCTTAGTAAGGGGACTCCGGGATAGCCGCGTTGTTGCGAGCAGTAGTGTACAAGCCCGTCTTCGCATATGTAAAGATAGCGGGCGCCCGCGCGGCATCTCCATTTGTTGGGCTTGCCGTCCACCAGATTCTTCTGAAAAGTATTCCAGCGGACGTGACCCTTCTTGCCAACTTCTTTCATTTCGAAGTAGACATCGCGCTCGATTCCTTTTAGAGGTTTGAGCGTACCGAGTCCGTCGTGGATGATGCCAAGAGAGCTGGAGAACCCGAGTTCGACTGCCCGATTTCCGATGGTTCGAGCGTCTTCGGGTGTCTTTATTCCGCCTCCGATTACCGAGTTGATGTTGACTCGAAATTCGGCAAGCTCTGATAGCCAAACAAGTTTCTTGTCTAATACTTTGAGGCTTTTCTTGGATACGTCATCGGGATGAACGTTGTCGATGCTGATTTGGAGGTATTCGAGTCCGGCGGCGTTGAGCTTTTTGATCTTTTCCTGGGTCAACAAATACCCGTTAGTAATCAAACAAGCCAGCATGCCGTGTTTGCGTATCCTTTTGACAATTTTTTCGATCTCGGGGTGCATCAAGGGCTCGCCGCCGCTTATGATGATCGCGGTGGTGCCCAGGGCGGCTAGCTTATCGAGCCGCTCGAACATAACTTCGGTTGGTACGGGTTTTGAGAAATCGTCGAATTCGTTGCAGTAAGAGCACGCCAGATTACATCGGCGCATCGGGATAATGTGGGCTAGTATTGGGTGATCAGTCGAGGCCAGGCCCTTGGCCATGAAACTGTAGGCGCGAAGATACATTTTTATTCGACTTGTGAGCTTCATAGGAGCAGTGAGTGAAAAAGGGTAAAGCAGCCTTTTTATTGGTCGGCCAACTGAAAACGGTCCTCACCAAGGCGTAACGAACTACTCTGCAATTGACATTCCCTCGGCTGTCTTATTCGAGTCACAGTGATAAGTCTCGATTTAAGAGCAATTGCGAGACGAGGCGTGTTTATAACATAACGGGCAAGTTGGGTGCAAACCAAGTTTTGACTCATTACCCGAAAAGGCCATCCGATTGTGGAGGACGTTATGACACAGAGCGTCCCAAGAGACGCTGTCGCCCGTCATTTTGACCCGATTGGCGGAATGGGTCTATCCGTCTAATAGGTCCTATCAGGGAAGACGCTGCCGGTAAGCTACGTCTAACCCCAAACATTTTCAGGAGGGCGCCAAAGTGATTCCTAAACCGCTCGTGTTCTCGATCTTCCTAGCCATTCTGTTCTTAGGTTCGACCTCGGCCGCTATCGAACAGGCTGGATTCTGCGACCGAATCAAACCTTGCGAGATGCTCCCTCAATCCGAAGCCGAGAAGCTCCTCGGTCAACCGGCTCGTCTGATCATGAACACCTCCGAACGCCGAGGCGTCGTACGCCAATGCATGTGCGGCTATAAAGGCGTCTCCGTGGACCGAGACTCAGGGCAGGACTGCGCGCTCTATTTTTCATTGGAGCAGAGAGAAGAAAACCCATCCGCGCAGCTCGCTCACCAGGTGATCGTTTCGACAAAAGAGGCGAACTTTCACGACAGCTTCGTAGCGGATCTCAAGGGAATTGGAGACGAAGCGTTTCTGCTGGGCAATGACGTTCATTCGCATCTGATTATGGCCCGGAAGGGCGCGGTCATCCTGCGACTGCAAGTAAAACACGCAGTAGGTGAGAAGTCCGGCGATGACATGAGAGCGTTTGCGGAAAAAGTGTTCAAGCAGCTTCTGAAACGTTAGACTATCGACAACCTTTTGCGCGCGAGTTCTTGCGGCAGATCAATTTTTTCAGCGTATTGAACTGTTGTTGTTGAGCGGCCATCTTCTCACGTTCTTGTCGCGAGCGATTCTCCTGACGATTGATTTGCTCCTGTTGTTGAACAAGCCGCGTCTTCAATTGTTCGATCTGCGACTGCTGGTCTTTCACAGCGTTGACCAGGACAACTCCGATGCGGTCGTATTTTACTCCTTCGACCTGTCCGTCCTTGTTATAGGTAACGAGCAGCGGTTCGATCTTTTCGACGTCTTCGGCAGCCAAACCGAGGTCGTGATTGCCTCCCTGTTTCCAGTCAAAAGTAATGGGATCAAGCTTGCCAATGACGTTCAGCCCAGAATTGAAATGTCCTATGTTTTCTTTATACCGCAGTGAAGATGAACAGGTTGCGACGAAAGCGAAAGTACTCAGGCATAGAGGACTGGAACCTCCGCCTGCGATCGAGGCGAGTTCAAGCTGGGCATCGACATAAACGCGAAAATCATCAACGAAGAACCGCTGGACCCCGTTCCGGTCAAAGGCGGCAATCACATGGCTGCTCGCAGGTGAGCTGGGGCTTCTTACCTCGAGCATAGCCGACGGGTTAGTTGTCCCGATGCCGACAGTTCCATCTCCTCGTACGCGCATCAACGCAGCACCAGCTTGATTCCGAATCTGAAGCGCGCTGTCTCCTGCACCGGTACCAGCTGACACGTTGAGTCCATAAGAACTGCCGCTCGCTATTCCACTTGTCTGAACGTTCGCTGCGAAAGCGTTTGGCGTCGTTTGATTCACGTCGAGTCGAGAGACCGGTAACGAATTGCCAATCCCGAAATTTCCCGACACACTGAGCCGCATTTGTTCTGCAGCACTCGATCCTGAAAAGACGATCCCGCCTGTTGATCTCAAGACAAACAAATTCGGTCCCAGCAGCGAACTCGTATTCGCGCTGTCGAGCCCCGTCCAGTAAATCCCTCCTCCAACGCTGCCATAGTTGCTGATGATCAACTGTCGCGATTGGGCGTTGAAAATGTTCTCAACGACGAACGCAGTGCTGCCAGTGTTGTTGCTGCTGATGTGCAGTAGCGACTGTGGGTTGGTTGTTCCGATTCCGACAAGCCCATCACCTCTCACAAGTAACATCGAAGTCCCCGCCTGGTTTCTCGCATTGATCGAAGCGTCGTTGGCGTTTGTTCCCGCGCTGACCGCCAATCCAAACGACGTACCCGCTGCCAAACCGCTTGTCAGGATATGACTGCCATAGGTATTCGCTGTGTTCTGGACTACGTGCAGTCGATAGATTGGCTGAGTCGTGCCAACACCGACATTGGTGTCGGCACTAGCGCCGTTGATGTTTTGTATGCTGCCAAGAACGATCGAATTACTTTGCCCAACTAGAGCCCGAGCGCCGATCGCGGTAGCATTAGTCAGATTCGCTGCGATGAGATCAGCCAGATACCCGAGTGCGCTGTTCAATGAACCGGTTTGATTGGTTTGTCCAGCCACCGCTCCAAAGAAGCTGTTGTTTGCGCCTCCGATGTTGAACCTCCCGGCTCTAGATCCGAACATCGTATTGTTTGAACCATCCTGATTCGCGATTCCCGCCGAATACCCGTAGAAGCTGTTGTCAGTTCCCGAAACGTTATCCTTCCCGGCGTTCCATCCAAAGAAACTGTTGTTAGTGCCAGTAGTCGTGAAGGTGCCTGCGGATTCGCCCGCAAACAAATTGTTGAACGGCTGAGGTCCGCTTCCGCCTGACGTCAGCATCCGATGACCCGCGATGTTGAACTGGGTCGCGGCTTCAAAGATGTCCGCCCTGCCGATTCCGGAAACATAAAAGTTGCTGGACGGTTGCTGAACGAAAGTGTTTTGAATGTAGTTTGGACTACCGGACGTCGGTGCGCGCGAATCGGATAATCGAGTGTCGCCGGTGAGAACATACTGATTAGCGGCGACACCTCCGAGCGAAATCGCATTGGTAGCCGTTGTCGCCGTAGTAGCCATGCCCGCGGTATCAGCCGCGAAGCTCTTGATTGAGTAAGGAGTCGAAACTAACTGCTGTCGAGGTGCGAGCGTCGTGAAGGTCCCGCCGCTGTTTGGTCGAACACGTATCTCGAGGAACCGATTCGACCCCGAAAACTGATTGCCGAAATCGAGCGTTACTGTGAAGACTCCACCGGTGACGTCGATGCCGATCAGCGTGACGGTCGAACCCATCTGGCTTCCGGCCGACGATGAATCAAACAGCGCAAACTCAAAATCGAAAAGGCCGTTTGCTGGTGTACCTGAGCTCTTGAGGCTGCCTTGATACGTAAACGCAGTGGTCTGGGCTTCGACGTTGTAAGCTGAGACAGCGGCGAGTAACAAAGCACAGATGACAAGAAACATTCTTTTCATTTCATTACCATTTTGTCAGTTGCGATTAGTTGCGATGTGCAATTCACTTCGCCGATCAGCTCGATTGGCGGTTGCCACTTTTGCATTCTATCTTGAACTCATTTGACCAGAAGCGGATGCGGTTGCGCCCTGCGAGCTTTGAACTGCCGGCAGAGTTGCCCTGAACCCATATGTGACATCTGGAAAAAAGCTTATCGAGCCGACGATTTGGCTACCGTTGTTCAGCGAAAAGGTATGGCCTCGGAACTCATACGGATAACCACCAATCGTTACGAATCCATCTTCATAGCCGTCGGGGTTCAAAAATAACCCGGTAATCTGATTCTGGTCGTTGATGCCGAAGGGTCGAACATCGTTCGCACCAGGGAAGGTGATCCTGGAATTGGTGCTGCCTTTAAGCAGGAACCCGGAGAACGGTGGGCCACCGAATTTGCTTTCAAATCCGACTATGGTGCCGCTCGAATTTATTGCATTGACCTGAGTCAGGCGACGGAACGATGCATTGACCTGGGAATAGACGCCTTTGCGCAAAACAAAGCTTCGTAATTTGAAGTGTGCATCAAGGTATCCTCCGACAATATCGCCCGCGCGATTAATACCACCGGCAGCTGTAGCAACGGCTCCGGGAAAGTCGATCTGAGTGAATTGACCATTTTTGAGCACGTAGCCGTGATCGCCGCCAAAGACATCAAGGTATTCCCCCACCACGGTTCCTGAATCGTTGATCTGATAAGCAAACGTATCAGTCGCACCCGGGTAGTCGATGGATTGATAGTGATTACCGGATAGTAAGAAGCCGTGAGTTGAACCTGCGCTGTCCCGGTAGATACCCGTGACCAGGCCATTGTTGTTGTTCCCCTCTGCGCGTGTGAAGTCAGCCCCTGGAATCGAAAAGTATTGAATATCGTTCGGCTCAATGTGGCCGACACACGGACCCGACGGCTCAGTTTCCATCCCGTATTGAGCACCAATCTCGAACATGCTGTATTGACCGTTGACTGATCTTGAATGGTTCAATCGAGTATAGAAATCGATAAAGAGCCCTTCTACGACGTGATAAGTAAATGCTCCGCCAGGTAGGGCCACTACGCTCTCATCAAACACTTCGGCCGGATCCGCGGTCTCAAGAAGATCCAAGGCGTGGGCGCGGCTGTCGCATTGCTCGCTATCGGACACGAAAGCTTCATTCCATCCGGGAGTAAAGTTGTCAGTGAACGGATCATCCAGCCATTCGATGACTTCGTGAGAAAGTGAAGATACATCCGAAAATTTGCCACCGAAAAATTGCTGCGAGTTGTAGGAAGTCCCGATGTAGGTCTGCAGCCGTTCCCCGTATATGCTTGTGGCCCCGTGCCATCCAAGTGCCGAATCGCCAATAATTCTACCCCACACAACAATCGGTAGTTGCGCAGGCGAAACGCCGGCTGCAAGCAGGATTGAATCGTTCTGGCTGGCCAGAAAATCCCTATCGACAATCGGATAAGGGAGGCCGGTGGCGAAGTCAGTCTCGTAGTGACCCAGACCATCCGGGACGACGATCGTCTGCGTCGGAAGCACCGTTGGCTGACTGAGGAGCACGTGATAATTCCGAGAACGAGTGGAAACCGAATCCCAGAAATTCGCGCGCTGAAATGCGTCAGCGAATTGCGTACTGCCTACCCGAGTCCCACCCAATACAAAGTCATAGTTCTGAAAAACTGGTGAATTAATGATTCCTTGAATCGCAGTCTGACCATCAACGATATCGGTACCGGCATCGAAAACCTGCCCGTCAGGAAAGACAAAACGCAGCGGGATAAGCACGGTTGGAATTGTTGTAGTCTTCGAACCGTTCTTCGGATCGGCGCCTACCATTCGATATGTGTATGTAAGACCGTGATAATCGAAACTGTCCGACCAAAATGGAATCGTGTCCGAGCTTGCAGATGAATTAATCGATTGCCTGGGACTGTTATTTCGCTTTTCAATCAAATAACTTGTACCGTCCACGAATCCGGGCTTATCTTCGGTGCTCTTATCGCTCTCGATGCTGAGCCCGCTGCGTTTGGCGGACAAAACAGCACCGAGATTGCGGTGAGCGCGCTTCTTTTGAACGTTCGCGACGGCCGGCGTTTCGTCGAATGCCGACCGCAACGTTCTGACGCGATGATCTTTTTGTGCGGATACCGAGTGCCCGACAAAAAGAACTGCGAAGGAATAAACGATAACTACAGAGATCGACATCAATATTAAGCTTTTAGATTTCATAAGAACTCTCCTGTCTTGAGAGAAACTTCGAAGAATTATCACTTCTTGAACTTTGAGCGAAGGACACCTGTTGGACCGGAACCCATCTCAACAGCCGGCGGATTGAAGACAATTTTGTCCGGCACTCGATCAGTGCCCTATTCCGACTGCGTTATTCTCGGTCTACTTACTCATGCGGAAATCGCGCGGGAAACCTCTAATGGAATTTTCCTGGAGTCAGGTAACTAGATTTTTGAGGAACGGAGTGATGGAGCAATGCCCACACCTTCTTCTAAGTCATTGGGTATTGAGATCGGAATAATGCTGGGGAAATAAAGTAATCTAGATTACTTAAAAAAAAGTTGGATGGTTTCGCCGAGGATCAGCTTATTGATCACCTGAGGCCCATTATCGCCGTTGGTCATAAAAACTAGCCCGCATCGGCGCGGAACGGATGCCGCCGCGAATGCGTGAAAGCCGGTATTGTCACCTCCGTGCACGATGAGGTCTCCGTTCTCGGTGTGCACTATCTTCCAGCCCAGGGCCCACGAAGTAGTCGCATCGATTTTTACCTGAGGATGGATCATCAGATCGCGACTCTCTTTGCTCAGTCTAAACCCATCGGTCTTCTTCGCCTCGATCACCTCGATCAGAAATCGTGTGTAATCCGACGGTGTGGTTCGCAGTTCACCCGCTGCGGCGTATCTCGCTATTTCCTTTGAGCCCGGTTTGTTGTTCTCCAGCGGGTTACCCTTCACGTCGTGCGGATGGGCCATTCGCTTTGCCAGCACATCGTTCCAGACATAACCAGACGAAGACATTCCAAACGGCACAAAGATCTTTGCCTTCATGAATGTCTCGATCGGCTGACCAGTCAGGTGCGTGACAACCGACTGCAAATAGCTATAGCCTTCACCCGAATATGAAAACTTCTCGCCGGGTTGAAACTGGATCTTTAACGGATCTTTTTCCGAGCGCCAGTTCTGAAAACCACCGGTATGCGACAGCACGTGTCGCGCGGTGATCAGATCCAACCGCGGATCGCCTTCCAGAAATCTCTCCGAAACGTATTTTGTGAGAGGCTTATCAAGATCGAGCACACCCTTCTCGCAGAGCTTCATCACCGCGTAGGCGAACACCGTCTTGCTGACCGACGCCGCTTCGAACATGGTGTTGTAATCGACGGGCTCCTTGCTGGCATTGTCTTTGACGCCAAATCCGCTCCGCCAGATCAACTGCCCGTCTCTGACCAGCGCGATCGACGCTCCGGGCACGCTGGCTTCTGAAAGCAGCTTCGGAATCAAGTGCCCCAGTTCGAGGATCAACGCATAGGTCGCACCACTGATCTGTGGGAGTCCTGTTGTTCGAGATCCGGTGAGAAGAATACCGAGTGCGGCTGAGGAGCTGTGCTTCAATAAGTCTCTTCGGGAGATCGTTCGATGCATCGTCGCTCCTCCAACCAGCTGGTAAGTTCAATCATCTGCAACGCTGTCGGCAAATTTGCGTTTGTAATCCTGGTAGAACTGCAATTGATAGAGTCTCCAATAAAGCCCGCGTTGCGCGAGAAGATCCTGATGTGTCCCGGTCTCTCGAATCTCGCCTTTGTGCATCACGATGATCTTGTCGACTGATTGGATCGTCGAGAGCCGATGGGCCACCACCAGCGATGTGCGAGCTTCCATCAATCGCTCGACGGCATCGCGGATAAGCAGCTCTGTTTCGGTGTCAATCGAGCTTGTTGCCTCATCGAGAATCAATACTCGAGGATCAAACGCCAGCGCCCGCGCAAAACTAATCAGCTGCTTTTGCCCGACAGAAAGACCAGCGCCTCTCTCTTTCAGATCGGCGCCGTATCCCTCCGGCAGTCTGCGGATGAAACCGTCAGCGTGTACCTGGATGGCCGCCTGTTGAAGCGCAGTCTCGCTGATGCCGTCATTGCCTAACCGAATGTTTGACGAAATATCACCCGAAAACAGAAACACATCCTGTAAAACGATGCTGAAGTTTGATCGAAGCTCCTGGATATCCAGTTCGCGAACATCGACACCGTCCAACAGGATCTGACCGCGTTGAATATCGTAGAACCTCAGCAACAGACTCGTGATAGTAGTCTTGCCAGCGCCGGTATGACCGACAAACGCAACTCGTTCGCCAGGGGCGACGGTGAACGAGACGTCTTTCAATACCCAGTCGTCGTCTTTGTAAGCGAACCACACGTTTCGGAATTCGATTTGTCCGCGAGCCTTGCCGATATGTTTCGGGGCATTGGGCGAGGCGATCTCGAGCGGCTCATCGAGCAGTTTGAATATTCGCTCTGATGACGCCATCGCCGATTGAAGAATGTTGTATTTCTCGCTGATGTCGGAAATCGGCTCGTAGAACGATCGCGCAAGCTGGATAAAAGCTACCAGGGTTCCGATCGTCGCGATGCTGCGAACCACCTGCCCGCCGCCGTACCAGATGATCAATCCCATGCCGATCGCGCCGATTATCTCGACCGCCGGATAAAAGACCGCGTAGTAAAAGATGGTGTCGATGTTGGCTTTGCGATGAGCTTGATTGATCTCATTAAACTTACGCCTCTCCTTTTCTTCGCGATTGAACAACTGCACCACCGACATCCCGGTGATGTGTTCCTGGAGAAACGCATTGATTCGAGCTATCCGAACGCGCACCGCACGGAACGACGATCGCGCTCCCAGTCGAAACCAGGTCGTCAACACCGCCAGCAACGGTAGAATCGCAAACGATACAAGCGCCAGCTTGAAACTGACCTTGAACATCCAGATGATGATGTAAAAGATCATCGCCATATCGCCGAAGATCGCGATCACTCCCGCGGTGAACATTTCGTTGAGCGCATCGACATCAGTGGTCAGCCTTGTCATCAGCCGGCCAACCGGATTGCGATCATAGAAACTCACCGAGAGCTTCTGAAAATGCGCGAAGATCTCCTGACGCAGGTCGTACATTATGTACTGACCCATCGCCTGCATCACTATCGCTTGAATGTACTGGACCAGGAACGCAGCGACATTGGCGACAAGAAAAAGAATTGCGATAAACAGGATTCCTTGTCGGCGATTCGCATTTTCGCCGAACCAGCTCGCGGTGTTGTAGCCAAGCCAGTTTGCGGTTTGTAAGATTTTCAACGCGAATCCTGATGTGTGCGAAGCATCCGGCGGAGGGTGGTCCAGGAAGAGATCGATCGCCGCCTTGGTCAGAGGCGCACCTGCGAGCACCAGGGGCGCGCTCATAATTGTGAGCACCAACGCCGTCAGCGCGTGCCATTTGTACGGCCACAAATACTTCAACAGCCGCCGCATCAGACGCGCGTCGTAAGCCTTACCCAGTACCTCTTCTTCGTGTTGATCAGCCATTGCTAACTCGCCGCCAACTCCTCTTCGAGCAACTGCTTCTCGTACAGCTCGGCGTACAATCCGCCAAGCTCGATCAGCTCATCGTGCGTCCCAAGCTCCGCTATTCGACCATCCTCGAGAACCACAATTAAGTCAGCATCTTTGACGGTCGATACTCGGTGAGACACGATTAGGCTCGTTCGGTCGCGCATGATTCGACGCAGATGCCCGAGAATCTTTTCTTCAGTGTAGGTGTCCACCGAAGACAACGCATCGTCGAGAATCAGGATTCGAGGCCGGCGTATCAGAGCTCTGGCGATCGCGGTCCGTTGTTTCTGGCCTCCGGACAGTGTTATCCCGCGCTCTCCGACGAACGTCTCGTAACGCTGTGGAAATTCGCTGATGTCCTCCGCTATTCCGGCCTCCGATGCGGCGAGCTCTATTTGATCTGCGTCCACCTTCTCGACTCCAAAGGCGATGTTCTCGGCCAGAGTTTCGCTAAAAAGAAATGTCTCCTGCGGCACATAGCCAATCGCTGCACGCAAAACGTCCAGAGGAATTTCGCGGATCGGATGACCGTCGATGAGTACCTGCCCGGGAGCCGAGTCGAGCATTCGAGCCACCAGATTCATCAACGTCGATTTCCCAGAGCCGACTGATCCGACGAACGCGACTGTTTGGCCCGGCTCGATTCGCAAGTTTATTTCTTTGAGTGCCGGTTCCGACGCTCCCTGGTAAGCAAAAGTTAAATCGCGAAACTCAATGGCGCCCTCAATGTCATCGATGCCGCGAGTCTCGCTCGTGTCTCGAATCGCCGGCTCGATCGACATGATGGTATGCATGCGACCCATCGACGCCATACCTCGCTGGAAAATATTTATCACCCATCCCAGCGCGATCATCGGCCAGACCAGGTAGCCCAGATACAAAGTGAATTTGACGAAGTCGCCGATCCGGATCGACCCGCTGATCACCAGGTTTCCGCCGTACCACAGCACCGCTATGAACCCCAATCCGATAAACAACTGAAGTATCGGATGGAAAATCCCTGAAAGCTTGATCAACCTGAGATTGCGGTTGACGAGCTCTCGATTTACCCGTTTAAAGCTCTCGATCTCAGCTTTTTCCTGAGTGTAGGCGCGAATCACCCGCACACCGGCGAGCGACTCCTGCGCGCGGCTCGATACGGTTCCAAAGTAATCCTGTACTTTTTCAAATCTGTCGTGGATGCGTTGTGAAAAGTAATTTGTAGCCGTGGCTACAAGCGGCATCGATAAGAACGCCAGTAGCGTCAGTTTCCAGTTGATCGCACCCATCAGCGGCACAATCAGCGCCATCGCGAACACCGTGTTCATCGAGTACATCAACGCCGGCCCAACGATCATCCTTACCGCTGACAAATCGTTGGTGGCCCGAGCCATCAGATCACCGGTTCTGTTTGTCTGGTAGAACTCGAACGGCAGCTTCTGAAGATGCTGATAGAAATCATTGCGAAGGTCGTATTCGATGTCCCGTGACATGTTGATGAGCAACCGCCGCTGGGTGAAAAGAAAAACACCCTGCGCCAGGGTCGTAAGCACAATCATGCCGCCGTACTTCAACAGGCTCGCGCGAGCGCCGTCCATTATCGCGCCGCGCAGCACCGCGTTCGACGCATCCGTCGCCCCCAGCGCATCCATCGCCTTGCTGAGTGCGTCTATCGCGCGCCCAACAAAATCAGGAGTGATGAGCCGAAAGATGTTTGTGAACAGGACGCAGGTTATTCCCAACGCCAGGTTTCGGCGATAAGGAGCAAAGTAGCTCAGGAGTTTACGCAGTGGCGTCATTTGGTAACTTCCGTTTCCCTGGTTCGATAAAAGCTGAGCGACCCGGGACAACTTTGTCCATTGTAGCGTCCAGAACCGAGTTGTAGTAGTAAGCGGCCGGTTCAGCCGAAGATTGCCGGTGATTGCGGTCGTATTTGTCGAGCTGACTGCGGAACCCGCGCGAACCGAATCATACGAGAGATCAGGATTAACGGCGCTTTTCTCAATCGTCCATCCTCAATCCTCCATCTTCAATCCTCCATCTTCAATCCCTGCTTCGGTCCAGTGGTTTGTCGTTGAGCCGTATGTACGTTAAGAGGCCTTTTGCCGCCAGCTGTCCATCCGAATCGAAGAGATCACATTCGGCGACAACGATACGACGGCCGTCGCGGATCAAGCGAGCTTCGGCGACCACTCGCCCTTCGTGGACTGCGCTCAGGTAATTTACTTTCAGCTCGACGGTTGTGAATCTGGCGTTCGCGTCCGATACGCCAACGATAGCGAAGGCAACAGCAGTGTCTATCAAAGTCGCAATTGCTCCGCCGTGCATTACTCCGGCGAGCTGAAGATGCTGTTTTGTGACCTCGAGCGACAAGCTAGCGCGCCCGTTGCCGATCGAATCGAGCTTTATGCCTAGCGAGCACGGAAAGGTGTTCGTTTCAAACTTCTCTCTGATCTTTTTTAGTATTTCGGGAGTGATTTCCATTCAAAGTTTTCTCGTTATGAATTTCTATTTGCCGGAGTTTCTCGAGCGACGGGCATTGTCGCTTTTCAACAAGGTGCGCGCTTTTTTGAGCGCGTTTAGTTTGGTCTGAGTGGCCCGCTGCCTTGGTGACCACTGATACACCACGAGATCGCAGTGCCCACGTTCGTTAAAGATAACGCCTTCTGCTTCAAGCATTAAGCGTTGACGGTCGGGTTCTGCCAGGATCACCCGGCCTGTGGAGATCGATCCGCGCGAATTGATGACTCGATGCCAGGGAATGTTTCGGTGGTCCTTTGGCGTGGCGTGCATCGCCCAGCCTACGAGGCGAGGGCTGTAGCGCTCCTCGAGCAGCTTTGCGATCTGTCCGTAGGTCATCACCCTGCCTCGCGGAATACGGAGCACCAGCCGGTAG
>Ga0075425_100004307_pt1 | contig 14662 bp, 9 predicted proteins | sample SoiMethybrSBSTD4_FD_75300 | JGI IMG/M metagenome (GOLD analysis project Ga0075425, IMG submission 75300) | Bulk soil microbial communities from a Populus tree surrounding site in Tennessee, USA - Soil MetaG P. TD hybrid SBSTD4 | ecosystem: Environmental > Terrestrial > Soil > Tree plantation...
ACGATCCCGTGGCCGAACAACGAGGAGCGGCAGAACGCGAACATCCTCTTCGCGCCCGACGGGAAGCTGATGTACCTCTTCACCGAGCAGGACGTGCTGATCTACGAGACCGCCACCTTCACGCAGGTGGACAAGTGGGAGATGTCGCGGCCGATCGAGGAAGGCTTCGGCCGGATCGAGTTCGGGCCGCGCGACGTGCTGAACGATCAGCCCGGCTTCTACACGGCGCTCTTCAACGTCTCCGATCCCGTGCAGCACCGCCGGACGATGGGGATCGGGCGCGTGAACCTGGCCGCCAAGACGGTCGACTTCTACACGCTCGGGCCGTCGAGCCCGGTGAGCTTCACGATGGCGCCCGACCGCAAGACCGGGTACGGGCTGTACGACGAGATCGGCCGCTACGAGTTCTGGAAGTTCGACCTCGAGCACCACCGGCTCGCGAGCCGCGTCGAGTTCAAGGGGCGGCCGCGCATGGGCCTCAAGACGAGCTCGAACGGCAAGGTGCTCTACATCTACGTCGCCGGCAACACGATCGACCTGTACGACGCCGAGACGTACCAGTACATGCGGACGATCACGCTCGACGGCGACATGACGACCGAGTTGTTCGTCTTCCCGACGCCGCCGTCGGCGGTCACCTCGTCGGCGCAGTAGCAGAAGCGTAGGGTGAGGCTTTCAGCCTCGCCGCCCTACCTTCTAGAACGACGACGGGTTGCCGTAGACGACCGCTCCGCGGACCAGCGTGAGCACGCACTTCAGATCCTTCAGGCGATCGGTCGGAATCGTGTACATGTCCTGATCCCACACCGCGAGGTCCGCGTCCTTGCCGACCTCGATCGATCCGATCCGGTCGTCGAGGAACATCTGGTGCGCCGCCCAGATGGTCTGCGCGCGCAGCGCGCTCCTGATGTCCACCGACTCCTTCGTGCCGAACGGCTGCGCGCCGTACGTCGCGTTGAGCGTCCGCCGGGCGACCGACGCCCACAGGCTGTAGCGCGCGGGGAACGGGGTCACGCTGTAGTCCGATCCGCCCGCCCAGCGGATGCCGCGCTGCACGTAGGTGCGGAGCGGCTTCAGCCGCTGCGACCGCGCCGGGCCGAGGTTCGCCGTGTAGTTGTCGCCGAGCCACCAGAGAAACGGCGCCTGCGACTCCGGATAGCCGGCGTCGTACTCGCGCTGGAGACGCGCCATGACGTCGATTGCGTGATCGGTCGGCACGTTCGCGTGGATGATCCCGTGGCGCAGCCCTGCCGTCGGCTTCCGCGCGAGCGCCTCGGCGTAGCTGTCGACCACCCAGTCGATCGCGCGATCGCCGATCGCGTGCGTGGACACGTGGATGCCGGCGTCGTGCAGCAGCGCGATCGATTCACGGTACGCGTCGGGCGGCATCGTCGGATAGCCGGCATTGCCCGTGTCCCGCTCGGTGGAGTTCTTGTTCCAGTCGTCGTACATCCACGCGGTCCGCGCGCCGCCGCTGCCGTCCATGAACAGCTTCACGCCGCCCGAGATCAGCCGGCCGTCGCCGACCGTCGCCGGCGGGTGCGGCAGGCTCCTGATGCGATCGATCACGTGCCGGTTCGCGTCGACGGAGCGGCCGCCCGACCAGAGCGCGAAGACGCGAACGGTCAGCCGGCCCTCGCCGAAGATCTCGCGGTAGAGATCCCACTTCGCCTGATCGATGCCCGGGTCCTTCGCGCCCGTCATCCCCTCGCGGTTGAAGTCCTCGACGAGTTTGAGGATGCCGTTCTTCTCCTGCTCGCGGGTCAGCGGCGGGATCTTCGACGTGACGAGCTGCTGCGCCGCCTCTTTGAGTACGCCCGTCGGGTTGCCGCGGGCGTCGCGATCGATCGTCCCGGCGGGCGGATCCTTCGTCTCGCGCTCGACGCCGGCCAGGCGCAGCGCCGCGCTGTTCGCGACGCCGTAGTGGCCGGTCGTGTGCTCGAGCCAGACGGGGTTGTCGGGCGAGACGGCGTCGAGGTCCGCCGCCGTGACGTAGCGCCGCTCGGCGAGCTTGCCCTCGTCCCACCCGTTGCCGCGGACCCACTCGCCGCTCTTCGTGCTCTTCACGCGATCGGCGACGCGCTGCACGACGTCGGCCACCTTCGCGACGGTGCCGTCGCCGAGATCGATCTCGTACATCGCCGCCGCTTCCGAGAAGTGCACGTGGCTGTCGATGAGACCCGGCGTCACCGTGCGGCCGCCGAGGTCGAGGACGCGCGTCTGCGGGCCGACCAACGCGCGCACGCGATCGACCGATCCGACGGCAGCGATCGTGCCGTTGCTGATCGCGACGCCGCGCGCCATCGAATCGGCCGCGTCCACGGTGAGAACGTTCGCGTTGACGAGGACGAGATCCGCAGGCGCGGCCGCCGGCTGCTGCGCGTGGAGCAGAACGGCGCACGCGGCAATCGAGGCGCACGCGACGAAGTGGCGCGCGACGGTGCGGATCATCACGAAGAAGCGAAGGTCCACGAAATGACGAAGCTTCTTCGTACAAAGAACTTCGTGTCTTCGTGCATCTTCGTTCTTCGTGATGGTTCGTCTCTTCCTGCGACCGCCCACGATGTCAGCGCCTGTCCGCCGCGGCGCTCGACGTCGCCGGCAGCGGCATGAGCGACGACACGTAGGCGGCGATGTTCACGAGGTCCTCGTCGCCGAGCTTCGCGACGACCGGCTTCATCAGCTCGGCCCACTCGCCGTGACGCGCGCCCGCCTGCATGTCGTACATCTGCCGCACGAGATAGCTCGGCGAGCGGCCCGCGATGCCCGGCACCGGCCCCATGCCCTTGAGATCCGCGCCGTGGCACGTCGCGCACGCCTCCGTCTTGCCGCCGCCGCCGGTGCGCGCGAGCGCCTCGCCGCGCTTGACGCTGCCGACCGGCGCGTACGCGATGAACCCCGAGCGCGGATCGCGCAGGATTTCGGTGCGCTCGGCGTTCTCGGGCGTCTCGACAATGCGCGTGCCGATCGGCTCCTTCTCGCCGCCCTCGACCGGAACCCAGATGCCGCCGCGGCTGACCATCTTCGGCACGCTGCTCGTCTCGACGACGCGCACCCACGCCGTCCACGGCATGGCGCCGAAATACTGCGCCGCTTCCTTGATCTCGTCGGACGTCATCGTCTTCGCGTACTGAATCATCAGGTTCGTGTTCGCCTTCCGCGGCTCGGCGCTCTTCCGCAGCCCGTCGCGGAAATCGTTCATCGTCTGGATGAAGTACGAGACGGGCAGACCGGCGACGCCGGCGTTCTCCTGGCGGCCCTTGCCGTTCGGATAGTGACAGAGGCCGCACGCCCGGACGTCGGGCCGCTTGCCGTGCGCCACGATCTCCGGCATGCGGGGATGATCGCCGGGGAACCAGTCGGCGGGACCGAAGCCGTCGGAGATCTGCGGCCGCGTGAAGGTGAGCGTGCTGCCGGGCAGCTGCCGCGGCGTGGTGTCGGGCGCGGGGGCCGCGGGCGCCGCGCCGCCCGGCGGCGGCTGCGGAATCGCGTACGCCCAGGCGGGCATCGACGCCGCCGCGCGCGGCAGCGTCGACGCGCCGATCACGATCGCTCCAACCGCGCAGACAACGAAAAGCTGGCGCATGAGGTCGCCTCCTTTGTTTCGAACTCCTCAGCCGGCCACGACGTGCCGAGAGTGTAGACCAGCCGGTGATAGAATCGGCGCTCGAAAGAGAGGAAGCCCGTGACGAAATTCCTTGTCGCCGTCGCACTCGTCATCGCCTCGTCGACGGCGTTTCCGGCGCCGGCCGCCGCGCAGGCGCCCGCGAACGTCAGCGGGCTCTGGGAGGCGGTGATCGTCGCAGGCGGCGCCGAGGTGCCGTTCCGCTTCGAGATCGTCAGCCGCGGCGGCACGGCCGAGGGGTTCTTCTTCGAAGGCGATCGCCGGATCGGTTCCACCTCCGGCAGCTTCGCGAACGGCGTGCTGAAGCTCGAGTACGACTTCCTGAACACGACTCTCGAGGCGAAGCTGCAGGACGGCCAGCTCGTGGGGACATATCAGAACAACCGCGCCGGCTCGCGGCCGCAGGAGATCCGGATGCGGCGCTTCACGCCGGTCACGCTCGAAGGCGGCGGCGCGCCCGATCTGGCGGGCACGTGGGAGATGCGCCGGGTCACCAGCGAGGTGTCGGCGCCGCGCGACACCCGCACGTGGCACGTGTTTCTGCGCCAGTCGGGCGCGGAGGTGTCCGGCTCGATCCTGCGCGTCGACGGCGACACCGGCACGCTGGTCGGACGGTGGCGCGACGACAAGCTCGTGCTCAGCCACTTCGCTGGAGAGCGGCCGAACCTCTTCGAGGCGACGCGCAACGCCGACGGCACGCTCGCCGTCACGCTGAACGGCACGGCGCACTATCTCGTGGTCCGCAGCGGCGAAGCGCGCGCCAAAGGGATCCCCGAGCCGCCCGATCCGACGCGCTACACGAGCGTCAAGGATCCGACGACGCCGTTCCAGTTCGCCTTCCCCGATCTCGGTGGAAAGATCGTCTCGAACACCGACCCGCAGTTTCAGGGGAAGGTCGTCATCCTCGCGATCGGCGGCAGCTGGTGCCCGAACTGCCACGACGAGGCGCCGTTCCTCACCGAGCTGTACAAGGACTACCGCGCGCGCGGGCTCGAGATCGTCGGCCTGATGTTCGAGAACGATCCCGATCCGAAGGCGTCGCGCCCGCGCGTCCAGTCGTTCGTGAAGCGCTACGGCGCGCAGTATCCGATGCTGATCGCCGGCACGACGCAGCCGTCGCCGACGTCGAAGACGATCAACGAGGCGCTGCCGCAGATCGTCAACTTCGGCGCGTACCCGACGACGATCTTCCTCGGCCGCGACGGCCGCGTGCGCAGCGTCCACGCCGGCTTCGCGAGCCCGGCGACCGGCGCCGAGCACACGCGCGTGAAGCAGGAGACGCGCGAGCTGATCGAGCAGCTGCTGGCCGAGCCGGCGAAGTCGTCTGCGGCACAGCCGCACTGAGCCCGCGCGGCCGCCGCACATCCCGTCAGAACCGGTACCGCAACGACAGCTGCGCAGTCCGCGGCGTGCGCGCGGCCGTCGCTCGCCCGAACAGCGGCGAGCTCACGGCGCCGACGAACCCGGTCGGGTTGACGCGGTCGAGCGCGTTGAACAGATCCAGGGTCAGCTCGAGGTTGTCGATCTGCTCGCGCCGACCCGACTCGGGATCGTCCGATGGCGGCCGCGGCGCGCGCAGCGCCGTCGTGAACCGCAGATCGAGCTGCGCGAAAGCCGATCCGTCGCCGGCGTTGCGCACCACGCCGGACGGGCGATCGTTGACGATGAGATCGCGGTTCGTGTCGCTGCCCGTGAGGATGTTGAACGGGGCGCCGCTCGCGACGGCGAGCACGGCGCCCAGCCTCACGCGATCCTGCTTCCACCCGTACGCGCCGGCGACGTTCAGCTTGTGACGGCGATCGTAGTCGGCGCGACCCGTTTCGCCGGCCATCGTCACGCTGTCGGCCGGCACGTCGAACACGTTCGAGGCATCGTCTGTCGCCTTCGACAACGTGTACTGCGCGGTGCCCCGGAACGCGGCAAGACGTCCCCTGAAGGTGAGGGTGAGCGCGTCGGAGCGGCCCTCGCCGGTCGACGCGATCTGAAAGACGTTCAGGCGCGAAGGATCCGGACGTTCGAGCGCGCCGTCGCGCGGCGCGTTCACGTCGCGCGAGCGGAAGGCGTGCCGCGTCCGCAGCCGCAGATATTCCGCTGTCGCCGTCGTCCGCCGTCCGAGCGTGCGCTCGACGGCCACGCTCGTCTGCAGCGTCTGCGGCGACTCGAGCGGCTGGGCGAGCGTCCACTGCGAGGCGGGCGCGCCGGGCGCGGCGTCCCCTGGCGCCGCGGGAAACGACGGGTTCGCGATCGACGTCTCTCGCAGGCCGCCCGGGCCGAACAGCAGCGCGCGCGCCGCAGCGTCGGTCGGCAGCGACTGATAGAAGAGGCCGACGCCGCCGCGAAGCACCGTCCTGCGGCCCGCCGGCGCGAACGCGGCGACCACGCGGGGCGCGACGTTGTTCCAGTCGGCGACGCGCGTGTCCAGATCGTAGCGGACGCCGGCGGTGACGCCGACCGAGGAGGCCGGCCGGAAGCTCGCTTCGGCGAACACGTCGGCGTCGGCGCCCGTGAACGCCACATCCGACGGTCCGCTTCGTCGCGAGAAGAGGAACGGGCGGCCCGCGGACATGTCGGCGAGCGTCTGGAAGCGGTAGGTGCCGCCGAAATTGGTGGCATCGGTCACGTCGCTGTGCCGCGTCTTGACGCGGGCGCCGAGGCGAACGGGATGCGCGGCGATCGTGAGCGCCGCGGTGTCCTGCGCCTGGAACGTCGTCGAGTGCGATCTCGTGAAGACCTGCGACGGGCCGGCGACGAACGCGCCCTCCACGACGACGGACGGCGCCGTCGCAGGGGCGCCGTCGTCGCGGCCCGTCGTCGTGGTCTCGATCCGAAAATCGTTCAGCACGCCGCCCGACACGACGCGATGGTCGTTGATCTGCAGGCGATGCCGCCGCTCGAGCGTGCGATATCCCTGTTCGGCGAGCCGCAGGCCGCCGACGCCGTGGTTCTGATCCGCATCGTCGAAGAGGTCGTAGCGGAGCGTGAGCGCGTCGGTCTTGTTCGGCCGGACGTCCGCGCGGCCGAAGAGCGTGCTGCGGCGCTCGGGCGCGGCGACGTTCTGCAGCAGCGGCCCCGCGGGCGTCAGCGCGCTGACGATCGCCGTGCCGTCGTCGATCAGGTGCTGGCCGCTGATGAAGAACGACCATCCCTTCGCGGGCAGCGGACCGCCCATCGTCGCCTCGTCGAGCGCGCGCGTGAGATCGGGCTTCGACCCGGCGAACGCGCTCTGCGCCTGCAGGGCGGAATCACGGAAGAAAAGCGCGCCGCTGCCGTGATAGAAGCGGTGCGATCCACGCTGGGTCTCGACTTCGACGCGCGCTTTGCCCGGGCTCTTGAATTCGACCGAGTACGGATTGCGGTTGATCACCAGACGATGGATAGCCGAGGCCGGTACGTCCGCGCCGTCGGTCTCCACGCCGTCGACGACGACCGACACGCCCCCGGTCGGCGACGCGGCGGTGAAGCTGTCGACGAGGCCGCGCAGATCCTGCGCGTCGGTCGGCAGCCTGCGAAGCGTTTCGGGATCGAACTCGATCGCGTCGGCATTCTTCGCCGGCGCGAGCACGCCGCCCGACGCGTCCGACGCGGAGACGGTCACCTCCTCGCCGAACCCGATCTTCAAACGAATCGTGACCGGCTCGCCCGACGCGGTCGCGATCTCGACGCGCACGTCCCCGGGCAGGAACCCGGCGAGCTCGACGTGGACCGTCGCGCCGCCGCGCGGCGCGTCCCGGAATGCGAACGCGCCGGTCGAGCCCGTGGTGGTCTCGCGCGGCCTGCCGCCGCCGTCGGCTCGCAGGACGACCATCGCGCCCGGCAGCACCGCGCCGGAATCGTCGACGACTACGCCTTCGAGCGCGGCGGTCTGCGCGTGCGCAACGCAGGGGATCAGGAGGAAGAGGAGCGCGAGCGGACCGGCGGCCGCGCGGATCACATGACACCTCGTGTCGTCGCGCGCCGCGCGAGCGCGAGCATCGAGCCGAAGCGGACGTTTCGATGCGCGCTGAGCACGCCGAGCAGGTCGGCGACGAGCCGGCGATCGTCGTCTGTCATCAGCCCGTGATGGAGCATGAGCCCGACCGGCGCGTGGGCGGTCCGAATGCGATCGGCGATCGCGACGCCCCACGACGCCGTGCCGGCGCAGGCGCCGCGCCGCCCTGTCCAGTCGAGCGCGACCGGCAGCTCGCCGAGCGCCGCGACGTCGAAGCGAGGGGCCGACGCGTCGCGCGAGAGGAGCTCGAAGTCGAGATCGGCGAGGCACTGTGCGGTGACGCACGTGCATCGGTTCCACGGCGGCGTGAAGATCGGCTCGACTCGATCGCCGATCAGATCCAGCAGGCGCGCGCGGCCGGCGGCGATGTCGGCCCGCTGCTGCCCGCGCGACCGCGAGGCGCCGAACTCGCATTTGCGGCCGGCGATCTCGTGGTTCGCGTGCGCGCAGCCGTGTTGATGCAGGTGCACGAGGTCGGCGTCCGCGCGCCGCATCTCGCGTGCGAGCGCGGCGTCGGCGGCGCCGGGAATCACGGCGACGTCGATCGGAACGCCGGCGCGACACGCGGTTTCGACGAGCGCGTACAGCCGATCGTTGACCCAGCCTGCATCGTCGTCGCGGACGAACATCGAGACGGGGGTGGTCCGCGCGTCGAGGCCGGCGCGAACCGGATCGAGCCAGCAGCTCATACGCACCTCGTGATCGACGGACCGGGTCGGGCGTTGCGCGAGCGGAGAGCGGCCGACAGGATGCCGGCGGTTCGCTGCCCGCCGTTCAGGTCGAGCGACGTGGGCGCGGGCGTGAACGACCGCATGCCGTCGATCGCAGCCGCGAGTGCGCCGGCGTCGCCGCCACGGAACACGCGCACGGCGTCGAGGTGTTCCAGGCGGGTCGCGCGATCGGTCTGCTCGCTGTCGCCGTTGTCGTCGAACGGCACGACGAGCGCCGGCACACCGGCCCGCACGATGTCGAGCGCGGTGTTGTAGCCGCACTGGCTGACCGAGACCGCAGCGCGCCGCATCGCGGCGCACATGTCGTCGATCGTCGTTTCGACGCGGACGCCGGCGCTCCGCGATGCCGCCTCGCGCACGCGCGCGACGGCGTCGGCCGGGCACAGCGGCCCCGTGACGACGGTCATCGGCGGCGCCGCGGGCCCGAGGCGGTCGTGCGCGTCGATCGCGGTCGCGTAGAGACGCTCGGCGAATCGGCCCCCGCCGCCAGAGACGAGAATGCCCGCGCGCCGGCCCGCCGGTTGCTCGACGCCTCCTGCGCCGACGACGAAGCCGGTGTGATGAACGGGCGCGGCGATCGGCCGCGACGGATGGAACGTGTCGGTGAGCCTCGCGAACCGCGGATCGGTGTGCACGAGCACGAGATCGAAGTACGTGTCGACCAGGGCCCGCGCCCGATCGTCGTGCTGCCGCTGATTGCCGCGCTGGACGAGGAGATCGCGGACGCTCGTGGCGACGATCGGACGCACCGGCCGGCGCGTCTCTTCGAGCAGCGCGACGATCTCGTCGTGAAACTTTCGGCGGCCGAACGGAAACAACTCGATGACGACGATGTGCGGCCGCAGCCGGCGGTAGAGGTCGATCAGCATCCGCGTGCGCGCCGTCACGACGCGGTCGACCGAATCGCGTCCCCCGACGACGAACAGCCGGCCGTCCGGCTCCTGCGCGAGCGGCGGAAGCTCGATGACGTCGATGCCGCGCGGCGGATCGAGGCCGTCGGGTGGCGCGCCGCCGCTGGCGAGGACGACCCGAAACTCGCGCGACAGCGATTCGGCGAGCGCCCACGATCGCTTCAGGTGCCCCAGGCCGAGCGAATGCTGACAATACAGAAGGAGATCGGGACGGGGGATCATTACGCTTCCACTCCTCGATCGAGAAGCCGCTCGGCGGCGGAGAGCAGCGCGGGCAGGTGCTCGAGGCCGAGCGGCCGGATTCTCGTGATCGCGCGCGACGCGCGTTCCATCAACAGCGCCGCCGCGCTGTGCCACGCGAGCGAGGCGCGCGAGGGCAGTCGGCGGACGGCATCGTAGCCGGCGAGGAACGCGCCGATTCTTGCGGCGCACGCCGAAGCCGGCAGCCCGCCGGTCTCCCGCCGGTAGACGAGGCTCGCGACCAGGCTGCCGATGTCGGCTGAGGCCGGCCCGCGCGCGACGTCCTCGACGTCGATCAGCGCGATGCGATCCGCGCACACGATCGCGTTCTTCGCGTGCAGATCGCCGTGCAGGCACACCGTTTCAGGATCGGCGACTTCGCGCGCCGTCAGCCGCTCGACGAGGCGATCGACGGCGGAGGACGCGTCCGGCCGGATGGCGCGCACGATCGCCGCGTCTTCGGCGAGGCGGTCCGGAGCGAACCGCGTGAAGACAGGCGCTTCAGGCGCGTCGAGATCGTGAAACGTGGCGACGGCCGCGCCCAGCCGCGCCAGGTCGCCGATCTCATCGTCGCCGTCGGACTCCGACATCCGTCGGCCCTCGATCGCTTCCAGCCAGAGCGTTCGGTGGACGTCGGAGTAGGCGATCGGACGCGGCAGGCGCAGCACCCGATCGCGCGGGTCGAGTGCCGCGCGCAGGCTCGTGTAGGTCCGATGGTCGCGTTCGGCCTGGAGCGCGGCGGTCACCTTCGCGTACGCGACGGCCGTTCCGTCCGCGCTCTCGCACGCGAGCGTCGCCGACTTCTCGGGCGCGTACGCGACGAGCCGCTTGCGGACCGCCGATCGCCCGCGCACGCCAGGCACTCGTGTGTCCGGCGCGAGAACGATCTCGAGCGACGCGATCCGGCGATCGGTCGGAAACACGAAGAACACCGCATCGAGCGCCGGCTCGAACGCGACGGCCCGCAGCGGCCCGATAGCGTGCGCAGCGGGCAGCGAGCGGCGGATATGCTCCGCGCTCGGAGAGCCGCCGAACATTCGCGCGGCGATCGTGTACGTTTCGCCGTCGACCTCCGCGCGATACACGGCGCGCATGCTGCGGCCGACGCGATAGTTCGTCCGCACGATCGAGCAGGATCGAAGGGCGAACGCCGCATCGCGGCCGAGCACCGTCGACAGCGTCCCGCGCATCGCCGCCGCGTCGAGCAGCCGGTCGCGGTGCGGAAGCGCCGGATCGAGTGCGAGCCCTGTCGTGGAAGCTGCGACCATCACCGCACCTCGCTTTGCACGCCTGTCGACATCCGCGCCGCATCCGTTCTCGCCGCCGCTGTCAGCGGGACGCGTCCTGCGATGTCTCCGCCGATCGTGCGTCGCGTCCAGACGGCGAACGCGGCCTCCTCCACGCCTTCGATCGGCGCGGCGGCGCCGTCGACCGCCCAGACGATCCGATCGTGGACGGCGCCGTCCACCGTGCGGATCACATCGGCGATCGCCAGGCGATCCTCGAATCGCACGCGGAGCTCCGGCGGAGGTTGCGCAGGGCGAACGCGCGGGGAGACCAGCGTGATGAGCCGCGTCCGCTCGATCGCGTCGGCGGTGAAAGTCACGACCGGCGCCGCATGCTTCACGCCGTAGTCGAAGGACACCCAGCCGGGCTCGACGGTCGGGGTCGCGCCGCCGGCGAGGACGAGCGACATCCGCGGCGTGTCGGCACGGCAGCCGCACTCGCTGCCGACGATCGTCACGTGGCTCTGCTCGGGCGTCAGATGGAACCGAAGCTGGTAGCGGTGCGGCCTGGCGCCCTCGAGCGCATCCTCGATGAGCCAGTACTCGCCGGCAACGAAGAAGATCCGCCGGCGATGCACGACCTCGTACAGCGGCGACGTGGCTTCGCCCCACAGCAGATCCAGGCCGGGCGCGGTGAAGCGCTGCAGCAGCTGCGCCTGCGCGGCGGGACCGCCGGGCCGACCGCGGCGATACGGCGTCTGATCGACGCGATCGACGGTGACGGTGTTGTGAGCCGCGGTGCCTTTGAACCAGCGACGCCACGGCCAGGGATCGTCGGAGTACGTGTAGCGGCCCGGATCGATGACGAGCGGTCCGCCGTATGCGGCGATCTCCACGCTCAGCGCGTCGTAGTGACCGTGGCCGCCGTCGCCGAGCGCGCCGCAATCGAAGATCAGGTACCGCTCGTCGGCGATGTCGCGGGGGCTGGTGCCCCATCCGCTGCGCTCGACGAAATAGCCGCCGTCCGGAAAGCTCGCGCACGTCGTGTGCGGCGCCGTTCCAGACACGCTGCGCGTGCCGACGTAGGTGAAATCCGGGCGCACGAGCAGCTCGCCCGCGAGCTCGAGGAGATCCAGATAGCTTCCGCTGTCGCTGTCCGAGAGCGCGGGGATCGCGCCGTCGGGCCGATGGCAATGCAGCGCGAACTCGCACGCGCGCGAGAGCCGCTCGTCGAAGGTCGCGGGCACCTCGATGCCGAACCGCCGCGCGTTCTCGCGCAGGCCGACGAACGATCGCAGCACGACGTGGTGATAGTGCGTCGAGCGCTCGCGCTGCACGCCGTCGGGCAGCACGTCCGCGATCAGGTTCTCGGTGAGCGCGTCCACCGCGAATCGCAGCAGCTCGCCCTCGGCGTCGAGCGCCGGCATCGCGAGCGCCGCGACGAACAGCGCGTACAGCTCGAGCGTCCGGTGATTGCGCTCGCGCGTGAGATGACGGCGGAGGTGCGCGATCTGCGCCCGCAGGCTGCCGGTGATGCGAGCCTCGAACCCCGGCATGGCGGACTCGAGATCGAACCGCTCGGCGAAGCGGCTCCACGCGTAAATCCAGTTCTGGATGCGCCGGCCGACGACGTCGCTCGGATCGTGTTCCACCGGCACGCGCTCGATCCACGACGCGACGAGCCGCATCCACGTCGTGGCGTACACCGCCGCGCCCGTCCGCTCCGCTGCCGCGGCGAGGTCGAGGCCGTAATAGAACTTGCTCCATTCCAGGCGCCACTCCTTGTCGCGGGGCAGCGACGCGGCGAGCCAGTCGGGCTCGACGCCGAGCTCGATCGTGACGCCCTGAATCGGGAAGCGTCCGGCGACCACCGCGTCGGCGACCGCCTGGCTCCGATGCTTGTGCTCGAGCACGCAGAAGACGCGGCGTGGCGCGCCGGCGCTCACGAGGTCAGGCATCGTGGGTCCCCTCGCGCGCGACAACCCGCAGGCTGGCCGGGTGCGTGACGATGCGCCCTTCCGCGAGCCGGTAGATGGCGTCGGCGTGATCGAAGAGCGACGGCCGGTGCGTGATCGCGAGGCACGTGCGTCCGCGGCGCAGCCGCGCGAGCGCGTCCACGATGACCCGTTCCGACTCGGGATCGACGTTCGACGTCGGCTCGTCGAGCAGCAGGATCGGCCGATCGAGGAGGAACGCGCGCGCCAGCGACAGCCGCTGGCGCTGGCCGCCCGACAGGTTCACGCCGTCCTCGCCGAGCGGTGCGTCGAGGCCGCCGGGGATCGCGCGGACGAAGTCTTCCATGGCGACGAAGGCGAGGGCGCTCCAGATCCGCGCGTCGGCGGTCTGCTCGCCGGTCGGCGTCAACGCCTCGCGAAGGAGGCCCGCGAACAGGTGCGTGTCCTGGGCCATCATCGCGATCTGCCGCCGCAGCGATCGCACGGTGATCGCGGGCAGCGGACGGCCGTCGAGCAAGATGTCGCCGGAAGTCGGATCGAACAGGCGGACGAGCAGGCTGAGCAGCGTGCTCTTGCCGGCGCCGCTGGCGCCGACGAGCACGCTCAGGGTTCCCGGTTCGAGGCGCAGATTCACGCCGCGGAGCACGGGCGCGGCGCGGCGGCCGCCGTACGAGAAATGGACGTCTCGCAGTTCCAGCGCGCCGCGCGCGCGGCCGATCGCGATCGCGCCGGGCGCGTCCTGAATCGTCGGCCGCTGCTCGAGGAGCGCGAGCAGCCGCTCGCCGGCGGCGAGCCCCTTCGACGTCGTCTCGGCGAGATCGTTCAGCTTTTCGACCGGCTTCAGAAGCTGCGTCAGGTACGAGGAGAGCACGGTCAGCGACCCGAGCGTCAGCTGTCCGTTCAACACGAGGAGCGCGCCGCCCGCGATGAGAACGGCCGTGGCCAGGCCGTGCGCGATCCGGATCGCGCGCTCCATCTGCGCGGCGACGCGCGTCTCGGCCACGCCGGCCTGAAGGCTGTTGGCGTTCAGGTGGCGGAACCGCTGCCGGGCGTGCTCGTCGCCGCCGAGCGCCTGGATGATGGGCAGGCCGCGGACGATCTCCTGCGCGAGGCCGGCGACCTCGCCCTCGCAGCGCCGCCGCTCGCGCGATGCGCGGCCGAGGCGCGCGCCGTACACGCGAACGATCGACGCGAGCCCCGGCAGCAGCACGATCGCGAACAGCGTCAGCTCGGGCTGCAGCCACAGCATCAGCACGAGCGTCGCTGCCGTCGTGAGCGCGTACTCGACGATCGTGGGCAGCGTGCGGGCCTGGAAGCGCACGAACTGATCGACGTCGCCGACCAGCCGGAGCGCGAGCTCGCCCGAGCGGTGCGTCGTGCGGATCGTCGGCGGCAGCAGCTGCAGGTGGACGATCATCCGGTCGCGCACTTCGGTGTTCAGCCGCTCGCGCAGGCGCGCGCTCCGCGCGGCGTGCTGCAACTCCACCAGGGCGCGCGCGGCGGCGATCAGCACGATCGCCGCCGCCATCGCCACGACGAGCGCCACGGGCGACGCGCCGCCCAGGCCGAGGGCGCGAAGCGCCGGCGACAGCCGCCGGTGCGCGAGCACGTTGTCGATGATCACTTTCAGCGGCCACGGCGCGGCGAGGCCGAGCGCGACGCCGGCCACGCGAAACGCGTAGGCCGATCCAAGCAGCGATCGCTGCTCGAGGACGATCGGCGCCGACCAGCGCATCACGTCGCGCCACGGACGCCGGCGGCGCGCGGTCATGCGACCCTCCGGAACAGCGTGAAGAGCTCGCCGATCAACCGGTCGCCGTCGAATCGCTCCGCCACCACGGCGCGGGCGTTGGATGCGAGCCGCGCCGCCAGCGCGGCATCGCGGTGAATGCGCAGCAGCGCGTCGGCCGTCCGCTCGACGTCCTCCGGATCGACGACGAGCCCCGTCACACCGTCGGCGACGAGCTCCGGAATGCCGCTGATGCC
>Ga0075425_100004311_pt1 | contig 14660 bp, 13 predicted proteins | sample SoiMethybrSBSTD4_FD_75300 | JGI IMG/M metagenome (GOLD analysis project Ga0075425, IMG submission 75300) | Bulk soil microbial communities from a Populus tree surrounding site in Tennessee, USA - Soil MetaG P. TD hybrid SBSTD4 | ecosystem: Environmental > Terrestrial > Soil > Tree plantation...
TACCTTTTGCGGTTTGCCGGAGGAAAAATCGAGCGTGTAGAGATGCGTCATCGCGGAGAACGCAAGTCTTTTGCCGTCAGGCGATTCCACCGCGTCGTGGATCAAGCGGACTCTGACAGGACCTTGTTCCACTTTTTGCGGAAAATCCAGCTTTGGCCCAAGATCCTGAGAAACCTCCGCGCTGAACGGAATCATGGATTCGGCGCCGGTTTCGAGATTCAGGCGACGGATTTTGCCGTCCTGGTTGTAGACAATTTCTTTTGCGCCGGCGAGAAAGGCATAGCCGGGAAAGAGGTCGCGGGAAAAGATCGCTTCCTGATCGTCGCGCGTGACGGGATAGCGGACCCATTTGTCGTCGCCGGTTTCGAGATTGCGGAGGCGGAGGCCGCTTTCCGTTTCATACCGCGTGACGTAAAGGATGAACTTGCCGTCGGGAGAGAGCAGAGGCCGCATGGCGCTGCGCGGCTGTTCGATAATGACGTCCTCGTCACCGGTTTTGCGATCCTTACGCTTGATGCGCCACAGAGGGAACATCGAGTTATAGGAGAAGTCGCGACGACGCTCAGCGTAGTAGAGATACTTGCCGTCGGGAGAAGCGACGACGCCCATGTCATTCAAGCGTTCGCTGCGCGGCGTGGCTGGAGAAGGCTTGGACTTGGTGATCTGAATGCCAGTGCCGCCATCCACGTGATACATCCAGATTTCGCGCGGGCCGATGCCGAAGTGAGTTTTGGAGACGAAGATATATTTACCAGTGGGATCCCAGCTGGGCGAGGCGATCTCGCTGTTGGGGTCTTTGGAGACTTGCTTCACACCCGTGCCATCCGGATGCATGATCCAGACGTTGTCGCTGCCCTCGCGATCGGAGATGAAGGCGATCCACTGGCCGTCGGGAGAGAAACGAGGCTGGCTGTCAAAAGACATGCCGCCGTCGATGAGCTTGGCCTTGCCGCCCTCGATGGGCAGGGTGTAGATATCGCCGAGGAGTTCGAACGCGAGAGTCTTGCCATCCGGTGAGGCGTCAAGAGAAAGCCAAGTGCCCTCATCAGTGGTGAAGGTGACTTTGCGGTCGGACTTCAGCGACAGAGCTTTTTTCTCGTCCTTTTTCTCGTCTTTCTTTTCGTCCTTTTTATCCTTGTCTTTGTCCTGATCCGAGTCAGCCGCGAGAGATTGCGGAGGATCCTGCGCGACATCGGGAGATTGCGCGCGCGTGATTTTGGCGAAGCCAGCAAGGCTTAAGGCCAGCGACATTCCATAGATCAGGATCGAACGTAGACGGTATTGCTTCCCATTCATGCTTCTCTCTCCTTCTAAGACTGGCGACTCTACAGGCGCCTGCTTCCCTCGTCCTTAAGCAGAGGGGGGAGGCGCCGATTTAATAGAAAGACGAACCCAACGCGAGGAACCAGCCGGCGAAGGGCGTACAAGGATGCCTTTCGCGGGCGGTCAACGCAAGCGGCTAAAGGCGCGCAACAATCTAGGACGCGATTTGTGCAACCACACCCGAACGTTGCAGGGTTAGACGGGGGCGACAGGGATTGGTTTCAAGAGTTCCTAGTGGATGAGAACGCCTCCAACGAAAACGGCCACCAAGTCATTGCGAGTCCAGATGAAGAAACACGCTGGCAAAGGCGGCAGCAAGGCTGCCGCACTCCAAACGCCGCCACCTGGGCGCAAAGCGTGTGTTTCACCTGAATTCTGAGGCAACGGCGCGCAACCACAGGCGCATGCTAAGCTATCCAACTGCTTTCAGCGAATTGATTCGACGGCATGCTGCGCGCGTATCTGACCTTCTTTGACCCACGAAGGGTAAACAGTCGAGCGACGTGGCCGCGCAGGGTGCTTATATGCGCGGCGCTGCTGCCGTTTTTCGCCGCGAAGTGCACAGCGCAACAGATACGCCTGCCGTCGGGGCAGGGGCAGTACGCGGAATTGTCTTCGGAGGGGCCGCAGAAGCGGCAGGGCGACCTTTTCATAGCCGAGAAAAACGTGGATTTGCAGTACGCGGGGATGCGGCTGCGCGCGGATCACCTGGAGTACAACGACAAGACCCGCGATGCGCTGGCGCGGGGACATGTGCAGTTCGATTACGAGAATCAACACCTCGAAGGGGACGAGGCGCGCTACAACTTCGCGAGCGGCATCGGGAAATTCACCAACGTGCGCGGCACGGTGAAGATCGTGCGGCGGCCGAACCCCATGGTGCTGGTGTCCGAGAATCCACTGTATTTCGAAGCGCGCGAAGTGGAGCGGTACCCGGACGACTTGTTTGTCATTCACCAGGCGTGGATCACGGTTTGCGACCAGGAGCGGCCGACGTGGCAGATGTTCGCGCCGCGGGCAAAAATCCGTTTGAATAAATCGGTCGCGTTGGTGAATGCGAATTTCCGGTTGTACAAGGTGCCCCTTCTCTGGGTGCCGTACGCGACGACGCCGGCGGGGCAGCGCGTGCGGCAATCGGGATTCTTGCTGCCGGATGTCGGGAACAGTTCGACCAAGGGATACGTGTTCGGAGACGCGTATTACTGGGCACCGACCACCTGGGCGGACGCGACGCTCGGCGCACAGTATTTGAGCAAGCGCGGATCGGCAGAGCGGGCGGAAGTGCGCATGCGCCCCTCGGAAAATACGTCGTTTCTCTACTCGTACTACGGCGTGATTGACCGCGGAATTCACGATTCAGCGGGAGTTCTGCAGAAACAAGGCGGGCATCAACAGCAGCTGCAGCTGTCTAGCCTGCTGCCGAAGGGGTGGCGATTCGTAGCGGATTACAACCAGCTGTCGTCACTGACATTCCGGCTGGCGTTCGCGGATGCGTACGGAGACGCGATCAACTCCGAAGTGCGCAGCGCGTTTTTTTTGACGAACAACTTCAACGGGTTCAGCCTGAATTTCGCGGCGCTGAACGACAAAAGCTTTCTGACCATCAATCCGCAGACCAGCGTGAGATTGCGCAACATGCCGGAGGCGCGGTTTGGTTCGGTGGAGCAGGCGCCCCGCAGGAACCTGCCGCTGTACTTCAGTTTCGATTCGTTCATTGGAGCAGTACACCGCGACGATGATGTGAACGGCGCGACGCCGGCGATGGTGCAGCGGACGGAGTTTGCGCCAAAGGTGACCATACCGCTGAGTTTTGGGCCGTGGCTGAACATGACGGCGTCGGGAGCCGTGCGGACGACGAGGTATGGGGCTTCGCTCGATGCACTGGGAAACGTGAGCGAACAGGCGGTGACACGGAATGACGGCGAGTTTACGCTGGAAGTCCGGCCGCCGACGCTGGAAAAAACTTTCGGATCGTCGAAGAAGAAACGGCGATACAAGCACACGATCGAGCCCGAGGTGACCTACCGCTACGTTTCCGGGATCAATGATTTCGAGCGGTTCATCCGGTTTGATTCGGACGCGACGTTGTCGAACACGAACGAAGTCGAATATGGGCTCACACAGCGGCTGTATGTGAAGAATGGCGACCAGCAGCCGACGGAATTTTTCTCGTGGAGCGTGGTGCAGAAACATTACTTCGACCCGACGTTCGGCGGTGCGATTGTGGACGGCCAGCGAAACGTGCTACAGGCGCTGAATTCGATTACGCCGTTCGCATTTGCCACCGGGCCGCGGGACTGGTCGCCGATTGTGAGCGACGTGAAAATCACGCCAGGCGGAAAGTACGATGCGGAGCAGATCATCGAGTACGATCCGCAGTTAAACAAAATCGTGGCGGAAGGAACGCTGGTGAAGGTGAAGCCGTACAGCGAATTTTTCGCGACGGTGGCACACTTTCATATTCAGGATGATCCGGTGTTGCAGCCGCTTTCGAACCAGATCCGCGCGCTGGTGGGATATGGGGCGTTCAACCGCAAGGGGTTCAACTTCACCGGCGGCGTGAGCTACGATATCCAGAATACGGCTCTGCAAAACCAGATTATGCAGGTGACCTACAACGGAAACTGCTGCGGGCTGTCATTCGAGTACCGGCGCATCGCGCTGGGACAAGTACGCACGGAAAACCAGTTTCGCGCGGCGTTCACGATTGCGAACATCGGGACGTTTGGGAACCTGCGACGTCAGGAAAAGATCTTCTAAACCTTCGTCCACAGCAGCCATTTCACATATTTTCATAAACCAGTGAATGGTCATCTTACGATGACCATGGTATACTCGGTGTACCATGAAGAGGATCCATGCAAGCGCGTTCAAGGCCCGCTGCCTGGCAGTCATGAAAAGGGTCCAGGCCACCGGTGAGCCGGTGCTCGTAACGAAGCGCGGAGCGCCGCTGGTGAAAGTAGTTCCGGCAGAAACCGGCGATGCGAAACTGTTTGGCTTTATGACAGGCGAATTTGAAATTACCGGAGACATTGAATCTCCAGTTGTTCCGTTGAAAGACTGGAAGATCACGCGAAAGTGATCCTGCTGGATACGCACGTGCTGATCTGGCTGGCGCGCGAGCCCGGAAAGCTTTCGCGAGGTGCCAGCGAAGCGATTCGAGAGTCTTCCGGAAAAGGCGGGCTGGCAATCTCCGCAATCACCTTGTGGGAAATGGCGTGGCTGGCCACGCACGGGCGGCTGCAAATCAACGGGACTGCGGAAGCGTTCGTCGAAAGAATTTCGTCTCGGACGGCCATCCTGCCAATTACCGTTCGCGTCGCGGTGCTGGCGAACCAGTTTGCCGAAAGCTACTCGTCCGATCCCGCTGACCGGCTGATTGGCGCTACCGCGCTTTCCGAAGCAATTCCCTTGGTCACTAAAGACCGCAATCTGCGTGACTCGAAAGAGCTGCGAACGATTTGGTAGGACATTAAGAGCTGGCTGACTGCGGCAGTCGGCCACTTTTCTTCATGAGCCACGCGCCAATGAAGTAGCCGAGTGTGCCGGTGACGATGCCGCCGAAAATGTCTGCGACGTAGTGGTAGCGTCCCCAGATAGTGGAGGCGCACATGGCCGTGACCAGCGGCAACATGACCCAGAAGAGCCAGCGGCGGTGGCGCCAGGCTCCCCAAACAGCCGCGACGGAGCCGGCGACGTGCTCCGAAGGGAATGCCGCGCCGCGCACGCGTCCGTAATGTTCGATGAAGTTGATGGTGGCGGTAAATGGGCCGCCGTGAAGTTCGCCTTGCCACATGCCGGCCATAGCGAACCAGGGACTTTGAATCGGGAAGAGCGCGGCAATGATGTAGCCGATTACGTAGCCGACGGCGGAGTAGGTCATCACGGACCAGTAGGCGCGCCATTCGCGGCGGTAGTAAAGGATGCCGCCCAAGACAAGCAAGTAAAGGAAATAGGTTAGATAGGCGAGCTGGAAAAGATCGTTGCGCAGTGGCGTAGAGAATTGTTCGAGCCAGACGGATGGATGAACTCCGAACAGCCAGTGATCGAACGCAATAAGCTTGCCGTCCTGCCATTTGGAATTGACGAGGTGGACGAGATAGCCGAGTTCTTCGAAGCACAACAAAAAGAAAAGGTGTGGGTACCAGTGACGCCAGAAATGCCAAAAGCGCGTCGCGAAGGTGACGCCGTCACGCTGAGCGCGTTCCTCAGAGCGCGCGCCTATCGCGCATAGCAGGAAGATAATGGTTGCGACGAGGCCGTTGACGCCGATCAATTTCCAGGGGTGGGCGAGATTTCGAGAAAAGATCGCAACCATCGCGCTGGAAAAACACAGATAGCCAAGAGCGAAATGTTCGAAAGTACCAACAGCGTCCCAGGTACGCGCTAGCTCGCGGCGCAGTGCCGCGGTCGAGGTTGATTCCTGCAATGTGGCGAGCGTGTCCATTCGCTGTAGCTGATGCTCCCGCAAGCTTCCCGGATGCACCGGCAAGACGACTTCGGCCGTCCGGGCCAGATGTTGTTCGTGCATATTCATCGTGCAACTTCGCCTTTCCATTTCAAAGCGTGACGCGTAGCGGCGGTTCGCCCCGGACACGGACTCCAGTGCAACATCGGCCAACCGTTTCGCTGGGCGATTCGACGCAGATGGGAGGTCGGATTGACGGCAAACGGGCGTCCGACGGCTTGCAGCGTCGGACAATCAAGGGCATGGTCGCCGTATGCGAAGCATTGCGACAGAGGAATGGAGCGAGTGATCGCGAATTCCTTGACCACTGCGGCTTTTGCGTCGCCGAACATTGGAGCTCCGTTGACGCTGCCGGTCCAGTGTCGCTGGTGCGTGAGGAGTTGGGTCGCAAACACTGAAATCCGCGTTTCGACCCCACGCGAAAGCAGTTCCCGCTCGAGAGCGGACTTCACGATTTCCGCCAAGGGAGCCAGAGTGCCAGTGACAAGGACGATCACTTCGCCGCGCAAGGTGTGCCACCAGATCCGCTGGATAGCACCGGGGAAGAATTCGGGCACCCAGCGGCGATACTCCCGCGAGTCCGCTGCTGACGGAACGCTTGGCGAAACTCCGCGCAAATACATCTTGTTTGACTGCGCGGCGGCTGCGAAATTCGTGAAACTGGGCCAAAGCATTTGTGTGGCCCAGTGGAAATAGTTTGCGACGGGAATTTCGCCTCGGCGTGCGAGATTCCAGAAGAATCGGCGCTCTAGCGAGGGGTGCGGGAGCAACGTACCGTCCACATCGAAAAACGCGATGCTCATGCCACCTCCGCTGATTTGCGGGAGCGAACTGGCACTGCTTCTTGCGCGAAGAAGCGCCAGCCTTCGATCAGCACTGGCAATCCGCGCACCAGACAGAAAGCGGCTGTGGCCCACGTGAGGACTTGCGCTATGGCACGGATCGTGAGGTGCGTTTCGCTCGCAACCGTGCCAAGCAAAGCCACCGGTCCGCGAGTTACCGCCAGCTCAAGGCCTAAATAGCAGAAGCACGTGCATTTGAGTGCGGCGTAGAGTCCGCGGCTCCAACGCGAAGCGACGAACGCTTTGCCCCACCATGTCTGCAGCATCGCGTTGCCGCTCCAGCCGGAATATCCGGCCTTCAAGGCGAGACCGCGCAGAAAATCGGTGGCAGCGCCGCGGGCGAAAAACAGAACCGGCAGCCACAAGGAAACCATTCCCATTACGGCGAAATAGGTGAAGAACATGTTTTCGATCATGCGGTCGCCGAGAATATCGATTTGCGCGCCCAGCGGAGTGGCCATCTGTTTCTTGCGCGCGATATGGCCGTCGAGCGCGTCGAGGGCAATGGAAGCAACAGTCAGGATCACGGCAGCGAAGTCGGCCCAGGTTCCGTGCCCAAACAGGCCGACGGCGGCAAAACCGACCAGGACGCGAAGAACCGTAATTTGATTAGGCGTCCAACCCATAACGCGCGAAGCCTCCGTCCTAGTGAGGGTGCAATTACCAAGCCAAGGCTGAATATGCCCTAACCGCTTCATTTAGAGCGGCTTAGAAGGTGCTGGTTTGGCTCGGCTTCTATGCGCCGCCAAGTTCGGCTGGCAGGTGTCGCCCGCACGCCGCGAAAAAAGGTGTTCTGTGTGAGAATACAGTTTGGCCTGGTGACACGTCTTTTACATTGATCCACGACACCTTTGCGAACGAATTCCCATCGAAATGCTTTCGGAGATTTCTGACGAATGACGCCTGACGTTTCGCTTGCCGCCGCGTTTCTTGCGGGACTGGTTTCGTTTCTTTCGCCGTGCGTGCTGCCGCTGGTGCCCGGCTATATTTCGATGCTGAGCGGAATCGGCATGGAGCAGCTCCGCCAAGGCCAGCAACCGCGCGGCAGCTTGTTTCTTTCGGCGCTTTCGTTTGTGATTGGACTTTCCGTCGTTTTCATAGGGTTTGGCGCTTCGGCGAGCGCCGTCGGTTCGTTTCTGCAGGAAAACCGCTATACGCTAGCTCCGATTGCGGGAGCTTTGATCATTTTGTTTGGCCTGCATTTGATTGGAGCATTGGCCAAGCTGAAGCCGATTCCTGGCATCGTGATCGGCGCGATTTTCGTCGTTCTGGGAATCGTGGCGCTCGTTCGCGGCGATGAATTGTTTGCTGGACTGGGCGCCGTGCATTTCTTCTCGCTCTCGGTCATTGGATTTCTGGGGCCGGCGCTGGCGCGGTGGCTCAACCGCGATGTGCACTTGCGCAACACCGGCAAACAGCCCGGCATGCTGAGCGGATTCTTGCTGGGATTTGCGTTCGCGTTCGGCTGGACGCCGTGCATTGGGCCGATTCTGACAACGGTGCTCGCACTGGCTGCGAACAGCGCCACGATCGGACGCGGTGTGCTCCTGCTGTCCTTCTATTCCGCGGGACTCGCTATTCCCTTTCTGCTTGCCGCAGTTGGCATCGTGCAATTCCTGAAGTTTTACCAGCGCTTTCGCGGTTACTTGCACGCGGTCGAGATTGGCAGCGGCATCCTGCTGCTATTTGTGGGCGGACTGGTCTTCACCAACAAGCTGACCTGGCTGGTGCGGAAGCTGGACTTCTTACAAAGCGTTGCGTTGTGGCTCGAGCACGCACTGACCGGAAAGTAGCGCGATGTCTAAAAATCGCCTGCGCCGTCTAAATGAGGGATAATTCTTTGAGGAGAAATATGAGCAGGGGAACTCTACTTGTTATCGCCGCAGCACTGCTTCCTTTGGCCGTGAGCGGCTGCAAAAAGTCCCAAAGCGCAAGTACGTTTCAGACCGTGCAGATGAAGTCGCTCGAGGACAGCACCGTCACGGTCGGCGACTATCACGGAAAGGTTGTGCTAGTAAATTTCTGGGCGACGTGGTGCGATCCGTGCCGTGTCGAGATTCCCTGGCTGATTGAAATGCAGAACAAGTACGGCGCCAAGGGGTTTACAGTGCTGGGAATTGCCATGGATGAAGAGGGGAAATCAGTCGTGGCGCCGTTTGTGGCGAAAGAACGATATGAGGTAAACGGGCAGAAACTCCCGATGAACTACCCGATTGTCGTTGGAAATGAAAAAGTGGCTGGAAAATTCGGCGGTTTGCTGGGTTATCCGACCAGCATTCTGATTTCGCGCGATGGAAGAGTTTTAAAACGCACTACGGGCTTGATCGATTACGACGCGACGACAAAACTGATCGAGGGAGCGCTGTAGTTCGATGCCGATGCTGGAAGAGCGCGATTTTCAGAAAAAGTGCGACACCGCGCTGGAAGAGTTGAAGCGGCGGCTGCTCGACGCCGGCGATGAGCACGGTTTCGACGTGGAAGGCGAGAGCGGCAAGCTGGAAGTCGTGTTCGATGAACCTGAGCCTGCGAAATTCGTGATTTCACCGAATACACCCGTGCGCGAAATCTGGATTTCCGCGCTTTCGACCAGTTTCAAGCTGGGCTGGTCGGAGGCCAAGAACGCCTTTGTTCTGGAGAAAACCGGCGAAGATCTTTTCGCTGTGCTGAGCCGCGTAATTTCGCAGCAGCTTGGGGAAGAAGTGAACATATGATGCGGAAGATTGTTTTCTTCTTTGCTGTCGTTCTTTCCGCCGCCGTTGCAGTGGCACAAATTCCTTCGCCACGCGACGTGGTCAAACCGACAGCTTATGCTTCTTTCGATCCGGCAGCGCGGGGCAAGCAGCTCGATATTGCCCTGGTCATGAAGATCAAAGAGGGCTTTCATGTGAACGCCCGGGAAACCACTTTCGATTATCTGATTCCTACGGATCTAAAAGCCGAACCTGCGGCAGGCTTCAAAATTGGCGCCGTGAAATATCCCAAGGGCACATTGCACAAGTTCAGCTTCGCCAAGGATCAAGCGTTGAACGTTTACGCGGATACGGTGACATTGTTTGTGCCGGTCACAATTGAAGCTGGCGCGCCCCTTGGCGAACAGCATCTTTCCCTAAAACTGCGCTACCAGGCTTGCAACAATGAAGTCTGTTTGCCGCCGGTGACGCTCCCCGTGAATGCGGTGATTCATGTATCTTCGGGAGAATCTCGCCCTAGTCACGCCGAATTGTTCGCAAAACCCTAGCGCAAGTCTCACCACGTTTGCGAAACTCCATAAATGGCCCTCTCCGGTGCGCGGAAAGCCCTGCTCATTGCTGCTGCTTCTTTCCTGACATTCTTCATCCTGCTTTTTGCAATAGCTCTCGCTAAGAAGCGCGCCGCCGAACTGCGCACACGAGCCTGGATCGTGCAGTCGCTTGAGCAGAAATTTCAGAGCAACGTGGAGCTAGCCGATTTCCACGTTCGCATCTTTCCTGAGATGACCGTTTCAGGTGAAGGGCTCTCTCTTCACTATTGGGCCACTCCTGAGGCCTCACCGTTGATTCGCATCGAAAAATTCTCGTTTAGCTTGGGCCTGCTCGGGGTGTTCCGGGCTCCGCGGCGCATAGAACAAATCAAGCTGAAGCGGATGGTCATTTCGATTCCTCCCCGCGAACAGAGGCAACCGGCGGCGCCACGCCAGGCAAAAAACCTCAATATTCCTCAGGTTGTCGTGGGCACCATTGAAATCGAAGACCTCCATCTGCTCACTTTGTCCAAAAAACCCGGCGCGGAACCGCTCGATTGGGAAATTCACGATTTGAAATTGTATGACGTCGGGGCGGAAAAGCCGTTCGCTTTCGAAGGCACACTGACCAACGCCAAACCCAAGGGCGAAATCGCAACGTCCGGAGACTTTGGACCTTGGGATGGCGATGATCCCGGATCCACGCCTGTTTCCGGAACCTACGCATTTGATGATGCGGACCTCGGCCCATTCCCGGGCATTGCCGGCATCCTTTCTTCGACAGGCAAGTACGCCGGTGAACTGGATCGCCTTGCAGTAAACGGGGAAACCGACACCCCGGATTTTTCACTCGACAATGTAGGCAAACCGATTGCGCTGCACACGGACTATTCGGCGACGGTTGACGGGACCAACGGCGACACGCAACTGCATCCCGTTCATGCCATCCTCGGACAATCGGAGATCGTAGCGTCGGGGCGCGTGATCAACGTTCCGCAGCAGGGGCATCAAATCACGCTAGACGTCACCACGCCGAAAGCGCGCATTGAAGACATTCTGCAGCTGGCGATTAATTCCGATAAACCGTTCTTGCGAGGACCGATCCGTGTCGCTGCGAAACTTTCCCTGCCGCCCGGCAAACAGAAAGTGATCGACAAGATGAGCCTCGATGGGACTTTTGCGATCACCAACGGCCGCTGGGCCAGCGCGGCAATGCGCGAAAAGCTGGAAAGCTTCAGCCGCCATGCCGAGGGGAAGCCCGAAGACGAGGACGCCGGCAGCGCGGTCACGGACTTAAAAGGCCGCTTCATCCTGAAAAACAGCATGATCACTTTTTCAAAGCTGACGTTTTCGGTGCCAGGCGCCGGCGTGGAACTTGCAGGCACTTACGACATTCACAGCCAGAAGATCGACATGCAAGGACACCTGCGCATGAAGGCCAAGCTTTCCCAGACCACAACCGGAGTGAAGTCGTTTTTCCTGAAAGCGATCGACCCGCTTTTTTCCAAGAATGGTGCCGGGACCGAATTGCCGATTACCATCACCGGCACGCAAGAGGCGCCCGTCTTCGGCGTATCCGTCTTTCACAAGAAAATTGAAAGGCAGCTGAGCAAGCCCGCTACGCCGTAGGCTCGAAATATTATGATGGCGGGCGGCTTTTAGGTTGTGAGCCGATCCTTGGAGATCGGCCGCAACTGCCATGCCTGTAGGGATCGCAAATGCTCTACGTGCTCTTCGGGAATCTGCAAACGCAGCGGGCCTGCAGGTTTGCGATAAATACGCGACGTCAATACATGAAGCGAGTTGCAGATGAATTCTGCCACTGAGGCGTCCAATACCAAATGAAATTTCATCTCCGCCGGAGCCTGCACGGGTAACTCGACTTTCTCATCGTTGACGTGCAAGACCATCCTGGAATCGGCAACTTCTAGCTGCAACGACCACCACACCCCCGCGCTGTCGGTGATGGTCATCGAGAACGGACCGCCTGCCGTTTCCCAAGCAAGTTCACCGGCCACATCCTTGATTTCGACCCAGGCAATCGCTTTCTGGCGAGTTTCGGCGGGTGCTTTCAAATTCACGAACGCCTTCGCGCGCAGAACCTCAGCCTGCGGCGAGATGCGCATTTCGAGATCATTCTGCGCATTCAAAGAAAGCACACGCGGCAGCGCCATGCAACCAGCCCAGCCAGCCACGCTGAACTCCGCTTGCCGCCGCCTCTCTGGAATCCAGCCCCACAAAATGCGTCGACCCTTGGCGTCGAGCTGCGTTTTTTGCGCGTAGTAGGCGCCGTGGTCGAGCACTCCATTGCGTTCTGGATGAAACACCAGCTCCTTAGGATCGAGCTCGCCCACTTCCCAAGCGACTTTTCCTGCCGTGGAGTACAGCAGAACGTGTTTTGAGCCGAGCGGAAAAAAGTCGGGACACTCCCACATTTCGCCAGAATCAACAAGATTTACGTTTTCGCGTCCCGTCCACTGCCCACTGGCAAGCGGATGCAGGTACTCCCACTCGCGCAAGTTCTTTGAGCGATACAACAAGACCCGTCCGCCCTTTTTGCGAACGCCGGAGCCTACGCCGAGATACCATACGTCGCGATCCCGCCACAAAAATGGATCGCGAAAACCGGTTAGCTGTGGATCAGCGGGCGGCTGGACAACGGGCGTCTTCCATTTGGTCCACGTGCGCAGCTGCGAATCACTGGAAGTAGCGAGACACTGCACTTCGCGAAAGTTGTGCTGGCCATCGCGCAGCGTCGCGTGCTCCGGAGCAACGTTCTTCACACCCGTGTATAGGATTGCGGCGGTGCCGTTGTTGTCTACGGCACTGCCGGTGAAGCAACCGTCTGCATCATCCCAGCCAGGCGTTGGCGCAAGCGCAACCGGCAAATGCCGCCAGTGAATCATGTCAGGACTCACCGCGTGCGCCCAGTGCATATCTCCCCACACCGCGGCATTCGGGTTGTACTGGAAAAACATGTGGTATTGGCCGTTCCAGTAAATCGGGCCATTGGGATCGTTCATCCAGTTTTTTGCAGGGAGCAAATGGCATTGCGGGCGCAACGGGTCGGCCACCAGGCGCGCGCGCAAGTCATCTTCGCTGCTTGACGCAAAGGCATGCAGCAGATGCGACTCACGCGAAGACGCCACAACGGACGCCGCTCCGATGGTTGACAAGAACCTACGCCGGGAAACGGACATGCGCACCTCGCGGGAAGGTTGTGGGAGACTTTAGCCGAGTTCCGCGGCTGCTTCGCGCAGTCGGCCAACAACGCGTTCCTTACCCAGAACCACCATGGTGTCAAACAACGGTGGCGCGACTGCTTGCCCAACGATGGCGACACGGATGGCGTTGATGAGCAGACCAGCCTTTACGCCAGCTGCCTCAGCCACAGCGCGCGTGGCGTGGTCGCAAGGATCGTGGCTCCAATCGAAAACGGCTGAGAGGGCATCTGCGGTTTTGTTAAGTAGCTCTTTGATTTTCGCAGGCTCTTTCCAGAACTTCTCTTTCGCCGCAGGATCGCGCTGAAAGTCGTCGCTAAAAAATGCACGCGACCACGACGCAAAATCCGGCAGTAGGCGAATGCGCGGGCGCAAGAGGTCTACGGTTTTCTTAAACCACTCATGCCCGGTTCCCGCAGCCCATTCTTCTTTCCACAGTCCGCTTCTCTTGAGCTGCTCTTCCACTTCCGGCAACAATTCCTCTATCGGCAGCTTCTGTAGGTACTGCGTGTTGAACCATTCCAGTTTGGGGCGGTCGAAAACCGCATTGGTGCGACTCACGCCTTGCAGCGAAAATTTTTCCAACAGCTGGCTGGTCCGCAAAAATTCCTCGTCGCCGCCGGGCGACCATCCCAGCAACGCCAGAAAATTGCGAAACGCCTCTGGCAGGAAGCCTTCTGTCCGGTACGTGTTGACGTCCGTCGCGCCATGGCGCTTCGAAAGCCTAGATTTGTCTGCGCCGAGAATCAGCGGCAGGTGCGCGAAGGTAGGCACCTCAGCACCCAACGCCCGATAGAGCAAAACTTGTTTGGGAGTATTGGAAATGTGGTCAGCGCCGCGGATCACGTGCGTGATACGCATGTCGATGTCGTCCACCACTGCGCTCAGCTGGTACATGGCTTGGCCAAATTCTTCCTCGCCTTTGCCAGAGCGCACCAGCACAAAGTCCTCGATCTCATCGTTGGAAAATTCGCGCTCGCCAAAGACCGCATCCATGAACTTCGTCGTTCCGCCGACAGGTACCTTGAACCGAATCGCCGGCTTCATGCCTTCGGTCGATGGCTTCCCGTCGCGGCACGAACAACGCGTGACGCGGCGCACCTGGCCGCTCTCCGCGCCTTCCACCGCATGATCGCCGCCGACGTATTTTTCAGCGGGGCAATAGCAAAGGAACGCCGCGCCGCTCGCCAGACACTTCTTGCCTGCTTCTTGATACGTCGCGGTCCGCTGCGACTGGTAAAACGGGCCTTCGTCCCAATCGACGCCGAGCCATTTCAAGCCCTCGATAATGCCCAGCACCAGCTCCGGCTTGTTGCGCTCGGCGTCGGTGTCCTCGATGCGCAGAATCATCGTGCCGCGCTCGCGCCGCGCGAACAGCCAGTTAAAAAGCGCCGTCCGTGCGCCGCCCACATGGAGATAGCCGGTCGGCGATGGCGCAAAACGCACCCTCACAGCCGCCTTTGCACTGCCTGCATAATCGGACATGAACCGTTTCTGAGCCTTTGGAAGGCGTGCCCTTCTTGAGATAAGTGTTAAATTACAGTGTAAAGGAAGCGTCCAACGGCGTTCAACAAGCCAAAATCTTG
>Ga0075425_100004312_pt1 | contig 14656 bp, 12 predicted proteins | sample SoiMethybrSBSTD4_FD_75300 | JGI IMG/M metagenome (GOLD analysis project Ga0075425, IMG submission 75300) | Bulk soil microbial communities from a Populus tree surrounding site in Tennessee, USA - Soil MetaG P. TD hybrid SBSTD4 | ecosystem: Environmental > Terrestrial > Soil > Tree plantation...
TCGGGCATGCCGCCGATGCGCATGCAGTTCAGCGTGAGCCGCGCGCCGCAGTACTGCTCGAAGAGATCGAGGATCTGTTCGCGCTCGCGGAAGCAGTAGAAGAACGGCGTCATCGCGCCGATGTCGATCGCGTGCGTGGCGAGCCAAAGGAGATGCGACGAGATGCGCTGCAGCTCCGACAAGATCACGCGCATCAACTGCGCGCGCTTCGGAATCTGCTTCGTGATTCCCATCAGCTTCTCGACCGCTTCGACGTAGCCGAGGTTGTTCGTGGCGGAGGCGACGTAGTCCATGCGGTCCGTGTGCGGGATGCATTGCGGGTACGCCATGTTCTCGAAGAGCTTCTCGGTGCCACGATGGAGGTAGCCGATGATCGGCTTCGCATCGACGATGCGCTCGCCGTCGATCTTGAGCAGCACGCGCAATACTCCGTGCGTCGACGGATGCTGCGGGCCGAAGTTGACCTCCATCTCGTGGACGTCAAACATTGCGGCCTCCCGCCGAATGCAAAATGCAGAATGCAGAATGCAGAAGCGTGCGTCGCAAGACGGCGTTTCTGCCTTCTGCCTTCTGCCTTCTGCATTCGCCCTTCATCACTTCGCCCCCATCAACTGCTTCAGCATCGACTCCGTCTCTTGCTCGCCGGGCACGCAGAGCGTCAGGTCTTTCGTTTCGCCGGACGCGATCGCGGCCGCGTAGCCTTCGCAATCCCAGCCGCACGCGGTGCAGTCGGTCTGCGCCATCGCCGCGAATAGTTTGTCTTTCAGCGTGCCGCTCTTGGCGAGCTCCATCCGCTCGTTGAGCGTCTTGTCGGGATCATGCCACGGCGCTTCTTCGGTCGGCTTCGCGGTTTCAGCGACGACGCCTGCGAGCTCCGGCGCGGGCGCCTGCTGCGTTTTTTCTTTTCCGGCGATCTGTGCGGGCGGCCACTGTCCGTACGTCGTCCAGTCACCTTTATAGACGTTGACGTCCTTCACATCCTTGCCGGTCGATCCCGCTTTCGGTCCACCGCCGGCGGGGAACACTTCGGGATAGATGCGTGCGCCGGTGTCGATGCCGCGCACTGGAAAGTCTTTGCGCAGCGGATGGCCGTTGAAGCCTTCCCACATCAGGATGCGCTCGAGATTCGGATGTCCGTCGAAGCGAATCCCGAACATGTCGAACGTCTCGCGCTCGTGCCAGTTCGCCGTCTTCCAAACGGAGCAGATCGACGGCACGACGCCGTCGCTCAGCACTTTCAGGCGAACGCGCTGATTTTTCGAGAACGAGTAGAGCGTGTACGACACGCCGAAGCGCGCACCGCTGTGCCCCGGATACTTCGAGTAATCAAGACCGGCGAGATCGACGAGATAGTTGAAGCCGTCGTTTTTGAAGGAGCGCGCGACGTCGACGATGCGATTCGCGTCGACGATCAGCGTGATCTCGCCCGCGAACTCTTTCGCATCGACGATGGCATCATTCACGCGCTCGACCGCTGCAGCAACCAGCGGATCGCGGCGAATCTCGTCGGCGCTCCGCCCCGCCGGCGCGGCGGGCGCGGGCGGTTTTGGCGGCGGCGTGTGCGGCGTCTCGGTCATACGCGCTACGCGCCCTCGTATTCCTTCCCCGCCTGCTCCATGAGGGTCTTCAACATGTCGAGTGTTTCACTCTCGCCCGGCACGCAGAGCGAGATGTCTTTCGTTTCGCCGCTTTCGATTGCGGCTGCATATCCTTCGCAGTCCCATCCGCACGCGCCGCAGTCCGTCTGCGCCATCGCCGCGAACAACTTCGTCTTCAGTCCGCCGCCCATCTCCTCGGCCATCTGCATGCGCTCGGGGAGCGTGAGATTTTCGTTGTGGAAAGGAACGGCGGGAGATGCGCCGGTTTCTGCGGGCGCTTCGACTTCGGGAGCGGCAACTTCCGGCTCTGCGACAGCAGTTGCCGTCGCGGCGGCGGCGGCGGGAGCCGCAGCAGGTGCAGCAGGTTTCGGCGGCGCGGGCGGCGTGGGCGCGCGTTTCACTCCCGAGATCGGCGCCGGCTTCAACTGCGCCGCTTGCTCCGCGCGCAGCGCCGGCCCTTCATGTCCCGGACGAATCTGATCGCGCACTGCGGCACGCGCGAAGTCGTACGCTTCTCCTCCTTTGCGGAGGACGTGCATCTTCTCGATCTTTTTCTGGAGCTCCATCAGTCCCCAGATCAGCGCCTCCGGACGAGGGGGGCATCCGGGGATGTAGACATCCACAGGAATCAGGCGATCGACGCCTTGCGTCACCGCGTACGTGTCGTACGGGCCGCCGCACGTCGCGCACGAGCCCATCGCGATCACCCACTTCGGCTCCGGCATCTGATCCCAAAGCCGGCGGACGATCGGCGCCATCTTCTCCGTCACCGTGCCGGACACGATCATCAGGTCGGCCTGACGCGGCGTCGCCCGAAAAACTTCGGCACCGAACCGCGCCATGTCGTGACGCGGATCGAGCACCGCCATCATCTCGATCGCGCAGCAGGCGAGGCCGAACTGCATCGGCCAAAGCGATGACTTGCGGGCCCAATTGAAAAATTTGTCGACGGTGGTAGTGAGGACGTTCGAATCGAAGCGATTCTCGATCAGACCCATGTGAGGACCTTCCGCTTCCAGGCGTAGAAGTAGCCGATCAGAAGAATCGCGAGAAAGACCGCCATTTCGACGGCTCCGAACCATCCGAGGGATTTGAAGCGGATCGCCCAGGGGAAGAGGAAGACCGTCTCCACGTCGAACACGATGAAAAGCACGGCGATGAGGAAGTAGCGAACGGAGAAGCGGTGATCGAAGGCCAACGAGGTCGCCGGGACACCGCATTCATAAGGTTCGAGCTTCACCTTGTTCGCGCGAGATGCGCGAATCAAAGGCGTGATGATGAACAGCGTCAGGACAGGCACCGAGATGACTACAAGTGCCGCCACCAGGAGCACGGAGTAGCTCGCCATCGATAGACCGCGGGTATTGTAAACGGCACTCGACGAGTGTCAATCAAAACAGCGGACGCTCGAAGCTCCACGCCGCACCGCCGTCGTTCTTCGACTGCACGAGAACGCGGATGTCGTGACCGATGTCGTCCGGAAGAATGAGGCGGCGCGCGTCTTCTTTCGCGTCGCGAAGCGCGATCGCGTCGTCGACCGACGTCGCTTCGCGCGTGAAGATCTCGTGCTCCGCCGCACCGAGCGCGAGAAGAAACTTCGCCTGACGATCGAAGAAGCGCGTCGCGAACCCGCGCGACGTGCCCGCGTTGATCAGATCATCGAAGTTGATGTGCGCGGTGAGATCCTGCCCTCCGGGATTCGCGAGAAGATCGCGCGTGACGAGATGCCGCGAGTACGCGGCGGCCGTTCCGAAGCGCCGCGCGCGCGGATGAAAGAGCTGCGACTGCGGATAGCCGTAGTCGAACGTGACGATCAATCCGCGCTCGACGACGTTGCAGATCTCGCCGTACAACGTTTCCCAGTCGAGCGAGACGTCGGCGAACTGCCCGTCTTCCAATTCAATGTTGCGCGCCGCGAAGTAGTCTTCGTACGCAAACGGCGCCTCGTGCTCCGTCCACTCGAGTTGATCGTTCACCCAAAGCTCGTGAAGGTGTTCGCCACGCTGAACGAGTCGCGCGAACGGCTGCGCGTCGAACAACTCATTACTAATGATGAGATGCGCGCCCTCGCGCGGGATGTCGTCGATGCGATCGCCACGATCGATGCCGAGATATTTGGCGCCGCCGATGCTCGCCAACTCACGGATGAGCGCGCCATCGCCGCATCCAATGTCCACAATCGTGCACACCCCGTCTGTATTGCGGCTCAGAAACTCGCGGACGAGCTTGCCCAAAGTGTCCGAAAACAGCGGGCTGAGCGTGGGCGAAGTAACGAAATCCCCCTCTTTGCCAACCCGATTTCGCCCCTTCGTGTAGTACCCGAACTGGGGATGGTAGAGCGCCACCTCGACGAAGTCGCGAAACGATAAGTCGCTATCCTGCAGCATGTTGCGAAGCACACCGCGCATCGGATCGTCGTCGCTCACGGGCATCATCCTACCGCATTGCTCAAGCGTTAGTTACGGAAGTTATTCGCGAATGGCACCTGCGTTGCGACTACAAGGGCCAGAACCCAAGAGACCCGGAGGGAAAGATGAAAAAGATACTCGCAAGCATTTTGGCCATGTTCCTGGCGGTTCCCCTGCTCGCGCAGACGGACCCGAACGCAAAAGCGAAAAAGGGCGCGACCATCGGCGGCATCGCCGGGGCGGTCGTCGGTGCGGTCATCGGAAACAACCGCGGCCATCACAGCTCGAAGCGCGGCGCGGCAGTCGGCGCGATCGCCGGAACTGCGGCAGGCGCGATCGTCGGACACATGATCGACAAGCAGGAGCGTGAGCTCCGTCAGATCCAGGGCGTGAACGTGACGCGCACGGCCGACGACGAGCTCAACGTCACCGTGCAGAACGAAGTCCTCTTCGACTTCAACTCGTCCTCGCTTCGCTCTTCGTCGCGCTCGGCACTCCGCGAGATGGCGAACGTGTTCGAACGCTACCCCGACACGACGATTCGCGTCGAAGGCTTCACCGACTCGATCGGCACGGCGTCGTACAACGAGCGCCTCTCCGAGCGCCGCGCCTCTTCGGTCTCGAGCTATCTCGAAGACCTCGGCGTTCGCGGCTCGCGCCTCTTCACGGTCGGCTACGGCGAATCGCATCCGCGCGCCTCGAACAACACGGCGTCGGGCCGCCAGCTCAACCGCCGCGTCGAGATTCACATCAAAGCGAATCAGGCGTAAGTGAAACAAGCGAGGTAAAGTTGGGGTCGCCATGCGCGACCCCAACTCGTTTATGAAGAAAACAGCCGCCGTCCTACTCGCCACTTTCTTTTTCGCCGCCTGCCAGACCACCGGTCCCGACGATCCCGACAAGAAAGCGAAGCAAGGCGCGAACATCGGCGCCGCGGTCGGCGCAATCGCCGGCGCGATCATCGGACATCAGACCGGCGACTCGCGCACGGGCGCCGTCATCGGAGCTGCGGCCGGCGCCGTCATCGGCCAACAGATCGGCCACAACATGGACGAGCAGGAGAAGCAGCTCCATCAGATCCCGGACGTCGTCGTGACGCGTCCCGGGCAAAACGAGATCACGGTCGAGCTGCCGAGCGACGTTCTCTTCGACTACAACTCGGCCGAGCTGCGTCCCGAAGCGCTGTCGATGCTGCGCGACGTCGCCGCGAATCTCAGCCACTATTCGAACGAGCGCGTCGACGTCGAGGGCTACACCGACACGACCGGTGCGGAGATGTCGAATCAGGATCTCTCGCAGCGCCGCGCCGACGCCGTCGCGAGCTACCTGATCGACCACGGCGTGCTCGCGCGCAACATCTTCGCGCGCGGATGGGGCGCGTCACATCCGAAAGCAACGAACGACACGCCCGAAGGCCGGCAGATCAATCGCCGCGTCGAGATACACATTCACGCACAATAGAGAGATGACGTTCCCCTTTTTCGGTCCTCCATCCATCGAGCGACTGAAGAAGAAGAACGCTCTCCACGAGCTGCGCAAGATTGTTGAAGGCGACGCCGATCCAAAGCGTCGCGCCGATGCCATCGCCGCGCTCGGCGAGCTCGATGACAGTCCTCCGCTCGAGCAGATGCTCGTCAACGGTCCGATGAAAAAAGAAGCGGCCGCTGCGCTCGTACAGATGAAGCGGAAGCCGAAGGACGACATCGCCGCGCGGATTCACATCGTGCAGAAGGAGTGGGACAGAGTTGCCGACTGTTACGCAGCGGTCGAGCCGCTGCGCGAAGTGGCGATGACCGGCGACGAGCGAGACGCAACCGCTGCCGCCGCCAGGCTCGTCACCATGACGAACCCCGTCGCCGAGGTGAAGTCACTCCAACTGCTTCGCGAAGGAAGCGACGCCGTTCGCAAGACGATCATCGATGCGCGGTTGAAGAGCGACGATGCGTCGAAGGTGCTCGACGTTCTCGTCGATCTGCGTCCCGACGACACGGCAGCACGCGATGCCGCCAAAGAGCGACTGGCCGACATCCGTGCAAAATCCGCGATCGATCCGCTCACGAAGCTTCTTCCGAAACTCCTTCCCGACTTCGAAGGAGGAAGCCATGTCGCGCGAATGAAACTCGAATCCCTTGGATGGCAGCCGCGCACGAGAGCTCAGCGCACGATGTGGCTCGTGCTTGCCGATCCTCCGCTGTGGGATGAGATTGCGGATCTCGGCAAAGATGCGATCGCGCCGCTGATGACGCTGTTGCACCGGAAGGAGCTCACCGAGCCGGTGATGAAGACGCTCGCGCGCATCGGCGGACCGGACGTCGAAAAGAGTCTCCGTGGTCTCGCCGCGGCGCTCGACGATGTCGCCATCGAAGCGCTCATGCTCGTGAATTCGTCATCCGCCGTTCGCGCGCTCATCTTCGCGACGTCCAACAAACATCGAAGCGTCGAGGCGGTCGGCAAACTCAATCAGCTCATCGACGGACACGCGTCATCGCTGAGCGCCGACGACTTGCAACTCCTCGCGAACATCGACAACACGGTTCTCGAAAGAGAAGCCTCGATTTGGGAGATGGCGTCCGATCCCGACGGCGGGCTGTTGCCGCGGAAGATCCTCCGCGATGTCGACTGCTCGTCGATTCGGGCCCGAGCCCGGAAAGAGCTCGATCGCCGCGCTTCTTAAAAGCTTTCTGCTAGAATCCGCGCGCCCAAGCGGTGCCCGTCGCGCTCGCGATGGGCTCTCCACCGAAACACAACACCTCACGGAGGAACTATGAAGTCTTGGATCACGCGCACGCTGATCCTGGCATTGCTGGTCGTGTCATTCGCCGGGCTGGCGCTCGCGCAGGCGACGCATCCGTCCGGCAATCCGGCGGTCGCCGTCACCGAATCTCACAACGCCGCGCCGCCGCAGGAGGCGCGCACCGAAGCCAGCCTCGTGCTGCCGGACCTGAACGCGGTCTCGTTTCTCGGCTACACCGGCGCGTTTCTGCTGAAGATCGGAATCGTCGTCTGCCTTCTCGGCATGGTCTTCGGTTTCGTCATGTACACGCAGCTCAGGAACCTTCCCGTGCATCGCTCGATGCGCGAGATCTCCGAGCTGATCTACGAGACCTGCAAGACGTATCTCACGACGCAGGGCAAGTTCATCTTGCTGCTCGAAGTCTTCATCGGCGCGATCATGGTCGTCTACTTCGGATGGCTGCGCCATTTCGAAGCGCTGCGCGTCGTCGTCATCATCGTCTTCAGTCTGATCGGAATCGCCGGCAGCTACAGCGTGGCGTGGTTCGGCATTCGCGTGAACACGTTCGCGAACTCACGCTCCGCCTTCGCCTCGCTGCGGGGCAAGCCGTATCCGACCTACGACATCCCGCTGAAGGCCGGCATGTCGATCGGCATGATGCTCATCTCGGTCGAGCTGGTGATCATGCTCTGCATCCTGCTGTTCGTGCCGCGCGACTACGCCGGCCCGTGCTTCATCGGATTCGCCATCGGTGAGTCGCTCGGCGCCGCGGCGCTGCGCATCGCCGGCGGCATCTTCACGAAGATCGCCGACATCGGCTCCGACCTCATGAAGATCGTCTTCAACATCAAGGAAGACGACGCGCGCAATCCCGGCGTCATCGCCGACTGCACCGGCGACAACGCCGGCGACTCCGTCGGCCCCACCGCCGACGGCTTCGAGACCTACGGCGTCACCGGCGTCGCGCTCATCACGTTCATTCTGCTGGCGGTCGTGAATCCGACCGTGCAGACGCAGCTCCTCGTCTGGATCTTCGTCATGCGCGTGATCATGATCTTCACGTCCGCGATCTCGTACTGGATCAACAACGCCTTCGCGAAAGCGAAGTATGGCAACGCCGACTCGTTCAACTTCGAGCATCCGCTCACGTCGCTCGTCTGGCTGACGTCGATCATCTCCATCGGCCTGACGTTCCTCGCCTCGAAGCTCCTCATCCCGAATCTCAACGGCGACATGACGATGTGGTGGAAGCTCTCCGCGATCATCACCTGCGGCACGCTCGCCGGCGCGGTCATTCCCGAGCTGGTGAAGGTCTTCACGTCGACCGAGTCGCGGCATGTGCGCGAGATCGTCACGGCGTCGCGCGAAGGCGGCGCATCGCTCAACATCCTGGCCGGCTTCATCGCCGGCAACTTCAGCGCTTACTGGATGGGACTGGCGATCACGATTCTCATGGGCGTCGCGGCGTGGATCAGCGGCATGTTCTCCGAGGGGATGATGCTGGCCCCGGCAGTCTTCTCGTTCGGTCTCGTCGCCTTCGGATTCCTCGGCATGGGACCGGTGACGATCGCCGTCGACTCGTACGGCCCGGTCACCGACAACGCCCAGTCTGTCTTCGAGCTCTCGACGATCGAGTCGCTCCCCGGCATCGAAGAGGAGATCAATCGCGACTTCGGATTCCGTCCGGTGTTTGCCAAAGCGAAGGACTTTCTCGAAGCGAACGACGGCGCGGGCAACACGTTCAAAGCGACGGCGAAGCCGGTGCTCATCGGCACTGCGGTCGTCGGCGCGACGACGATGATCTTCTCCATCATCGTGATGCTGACGAACGGACTGACGAAGGACATGGACAAGCTCTCGCTTCTCCACCCTCAGTTCCTCCTCGGACTCGTCATCGGCGGCGCGGTGATCTACTGGTTCACCGGCGCAGCAACGCAGGCGGTGTCCACCGGCGCGTATCGCGCGGTCGAGTTCATCAAAGCGAACATCAAGCTCGATGAGACGGTGACGAAAGCCTCGGTCGAAGACTCGAAGAAAGTCGTCGAGATCTGCACGCAGTACGCGCAGAAGGGGATGTTCAACATCTTCCTCACGGTCTTCTTCTCGACGCTCGCGTTCGCGTGCTTCGAGCCGTTCTTCTTCATCGGCTACCTGATCTCGATCGCGCTGTTCGGTCTGTATCAGGCGATCTTCATGGCCAACGCAGGCGGCGCGTGGGACAACGCGAAGAAGATCGTCGAGGTCGAGCTAAAAGAGAAGGGAACGCCCCTTCACGCTGCGTGCGTGGTCGGCGACACGGTCGGCGATCCGTTCAAGGACACGTCGTCGGTGGCCATGAATCCGGTCATCAAGTTCACGACGCTCTTCGGCCTTCTCGCCGTGGAGCTCGCGGTGGAGATGACGAAAGCAGGACAGGGCGGCCTAACGCGCATCCTCTCAGCGATCTTCCTCTTGATCGCGATCGTGTTCGTCTATCGCTCGTTCTACGGGATGCGAATCGGTTCGGAAGTGGAAGCGCGCTAACACCGTCATGCTGGGTGGGCGGTAGCGGCGCGTGCCGCTACCGTCCGCTTTTCACCTGCTCGAAGTAGCTGACGATCTTCGGTGAGAACGCCTGACGATCGAGTCGCAGCGCGCGATTCAATTTCAGCGCGAGCTTGAAGTCGTTCGTCGCGCTCGCGAGATCGGGCTTCACCGTCAGCATCGCGGCGGTGTACCTCGCGCATCCGCGCAGAAGAAATGCTTCGGCGCTCGGACGCTCTTCGATCATCGACGTGAGCAGTGAGACCGACTTGTCGATCTCGCCGCGCGCGAATGCGCGATACGCGGGAAGCAGATCGGCCTTCTGCGCCGGAGGCGGCGGCTCGGATGTCGACGACTTTGCGTTTGCGACTAGAAAGTCGTTGACGATCTTGATCGTCGCTTCGTCGGGATGCTCTCGCAGTTGCGCGTCGAGCTTCGATGCCTGATTCCCGAGCGAGCGCGACTTGTTGTGCGCGCGGAATTGCTGCAGCGAGATGCGCGCGGAGACGAGCGCTTCGCTTTCGACGGGTGGCGGCGGTGTTTGCGGTTGCGGCGGAGCGACGGTCTGCGTCACCGGCGGTTGCGTCGTCTTCTTCTGCACGACCTGAATGTTCGCGACGTCGACCGGCGCAACCGGCGCTTGCGGCACAGGCTTCGGCGGCGGCTGCTTTGCGATGACGGGAATGGCCGCGCGCGATGCTTTCAGTCGCTTCGCTTCTTCGGCCGCGCTCGCGAAAAGATCGCGTGCTTGGTTCGCCGTTTCGGTGGCGCGGCGGTATGCGTTCGCATCGGTGCCGCTCGACTTGAGCTGCTCTCTCGCCTCGTCGAGCTTGCGTTGACCGATGCGATACGCGTCGCTGCGGTCGGCGCCTGCACCGAGAGCGTCCATCTGCGTCGACATGGCCCGGCTCACCGCGGCGTCCGCGGTCTTCTTCACGTCGGCGACGCCGCTCTGCGCGGCGCGCCCCTTCTCCGCGTTCGCGCGCGCCATCGCCTCACGCAGGCGCGCGTAGTAGTCGCTGTTCTGAATCGCGCCCTGCTCTTCCGACGTACGCAACTCGCGCAGCGCGCCGTCGACGTCGCCGAGGTTCAGCTTGGCGAAGCCGATCCAGTAGTGCGGCACGTAGACGATCGTTTCGTCTCTCATGCGCGCGGCGACGTTCTCGTTCGGCATCTCGCCGAGCGCTTTCTGCATCGCCTCGATGCCGGCCTGATAGTTCTTCGTCGTGATCGCGTTGATCCCGCGCTTGTACGCGTCGAACCAATGCTCGACGTTCGTGCGCGCCTGCGCCGATACGGCGGCAAGTAGCGCGATCACCACGATCGCGCGCTTCATTCGGACGCTCCGAAGTCAGGCAGCGATGCGCTCGCCGCGTCGGAGAACTGCACGTTGATCATGCGTGCTTCGCCGGCCCCGACTTCGATCGTCTGCGTGATCGGTTTCTTGAACGCAGGATTCGACAGCGTGATCTCGTACTTGCCCGGCGAGAGGTCGATCTGCGCAGGCGTGACGAGATTCGTCTGCAGCGCGACTTCCTGTCCGTCGCGCAGATCGCGCACGTGCTGGACTTCGGCCCACGGAAATGCATTGATCCCGATGTGTGCCGGTGTTTGCGGCACGATCGTGCCGGCGCTCGTCAGTGGCGCGGTCACCGTCACCTCATTCGCCGTCTGCGGATGCTGGCGGAACATGATCGCCGCGCCTCCGCCGATCACGATGACGGTCGCCGCCGCGATGGCGGCGACGCGCGATCGATTTTTCTTCGGCGGCGGCAGAGAAGGCGGCGGGACGAACGACTCCGTTCGCACGGTCGGCGCGAGATCGAGCGTCGCCACGGTCGGCGCATACTCGCGCTCGCGCGGACCCTCGCGCGTTGCTTCGTCGGTGACTTCGACCGCCTCCGGGAGCATCGGCTGTGCGCCTGGCGAGTCGGGCAACGACGACATCACGCTCTCGATCGCATCGGCGAACTCGCGCGCAGTGGCGAAGCGCTTGGCGCGATCTTTCTCCAGCGCGCGGAAGATGATGGCCTCGAGCGGCGGCGCTTCCGTCACGGTCGGATTGATCTCGCGCAGCGGCTTCGGCCTCTCCGATGCGTGCAGCATCAGATAGCCGTGAGGCGTGTCCGACTGGAATGGCGGCACGCCGGTGAGCATCTCGTACAGCACGATGCCGAACGAGTAGAGATCGGCGCGCCCGTCGATGCGCTCGCTCGACTCGAGCATGCCGAGGTGCTCGGGCGAGCAGTACTTCCACTTGCCGACGAACATGCCGGTCTTCGTCTTGTCTTCGCCGTCCTCGGATCCCGTTTTGGCGATGCCGAGGTCGATGATCTTGACGCGCTCTTCCCCTTCATCATCGCGCGCGATCATCAGATTCTCCGGGCTGATGTCGCGGTGCACGATGCCGGCGCGATGGATGGCGTCGAGTCCGCGCAGCGCCTGCACGGAGAGCTTCGCCGCGTAACGCGGCGAGAGCGGACCGCGCTGTTCGATCAGCTCGTGCAGATTGATCCCTTCGATGAACTCCCAAACCATGTAGCGCGTGCCGTCTTCGAGCGTGGCGAAATCGAAGAGCGTGGCGACGTTCTGATGCTGGATGCGCGTCGCCAGTCGCGCCTCACGAAGGAAACGATCGTGCGCGCCCTTGTCGGTCGCGATTGCCGACCGCATCAGCTTCACCACGCGAATCGCGTTCAGATGGATGTGGAGGACTTTGTAGACCTCCCCCATTCCACCGACGCCGAGGCGCGCGAGCAGCTTGTACTTGCCGTCGATCGGGACTTCGAGGTACTTGCGGAGAAAATCGGTGATCTGGTCGCCGCAGAACGGACACGCTTTGTAAGTCGGATCGATCTCCGACCGGCAGTGGATACAGAAGAAGGGCATTTTTGGAAGTTTCGATTATAAGCTCGGCGCGTGAAGGAGAAGACGTTCAACGTGCGGACGCGCACGCGCGAAGACGTGCTCATCATCACGGATGAAGTGCGGCGCGCGCTCGGAGAGCTGACGAACGGCGACGGAATCTGCACCATCATCGTGCCGCACACGACGTGCGCGATCTCCGTCAATGAGAACGCCGATCCCGACGTTCCCGCCGACATCACCAAGGCATTGCGCGCGATGATCCCGAACGTGAAGTTCAAACACGGCGAAGGGAACTCGGACGCGCATCTTCTGTCGACGATCATCGGAACGTCGCTGGCGTGGCCGTATCGCAATGGCGAGCTCGTCCTCGGAACGTGGCAAGGCATTTACTTCATCGAGCTCGATGGACCGCGCACGCGGAAGGTGACGCTGTATGTCTGAGCACTTCGACGTCGTCATCATCGGCGGCGGCACCGCCGGCCTTGTCACCGCGTCGGGTTGCGCGCGGTTGGGACGCAAAGTGGCGCTCATCGACAAGGCGAAGCTCGGCGGCGACTGCTTGTGGACCGGATGCGTGCCGACGAAGGCACTGGTCGCGTCGGCGAAGCTCGCGCATCAGATGCGAAATGCCGACGCGTTCGGACTCGAGAAGCACGAGCCGCGGGTCTCGCCGCGCGCGGTGATGGAGTCGATGCGCGCCGCGCGACACGCCATCGAGCATCACGACGCCCCCGAGAAGTTCCGCGCCCTCGGCATCGACGTCATCGAAGGACGCGCGCGATTCAAGTCGAGCGATACGGTCGAGGTGAACGGACGCACACTGATCGCGAGAGACATCGTCATCGCCACCGGATCGCGCACCTCCGTTCCGCCGATCGAAGGACTCGAAGAGCGCGGCTATCTCGATCACGTCTCATTCCTCGATCGCGATGAATTCCCGCGCTCCATCCTCATCCTCGGCGGCGGTTACATCGGCATCGAGTTCGCGCAGATCTTCCGCCGCTTCGGCGCCGAAGTCACCGTCATGGAGATGGGCGACGACATCGTTGCCAAGGAAGATCACGACGTCATCGCGCGCGTGCGGCAGATCCTCGAAGGCGAAGGCATCACCATTCGCACCGGCACGCCGCTGAAGAGCGTGCGCGACGTGAAGGAAGAAGCCGTCTTCGTCGCATCGGGACGCCGCGGCAACATCGAAGACCTCGACCTCGAAGCGGCCGGCGTGAAGACGAATCGCTCGTATGTCGTCGTCAACGACTATCTGCAAACGAACGTGCCGCGCATCTGGGCGTGCGGCGACGTGCACGGCGGCCTGCAATTCACGCATGTCGCCGCGTACGAAGCGGTGAAGCTCGTGCGCAACATGCTCTTCCCCGGCCGCTCGCGCGTGCGCTACGACGACATTCCGTGGGCGCTGTTCACCGATCCCGAAGTCGGCCACATCGGAATGACCGAGCACGAAGCGCGCGCGAAGTTCGGCGACGCCGTGCGCACGTACAAGGTGGAGATGCACGACGTCGATCGCGCCGTCGTCGACCGCACGACGCAAGGCTTCGTGAAGTTCGTCTGCGACGCCAAAGGCAAGCTCCTCGGCGCGCACGCGCTCTGTTCCAACGCGTCGACGCTCATCGAAGAGATCGTCCTGGCGCGAAAGAAAGGGATGAAGATCGGCGAGCTGGCGCAGCTCGTGTCTGCGTATCCGTCGCTCGCCGACTCCATCGGCAAAACCGCATCGCTCTACTACCAGGATCTGCAGACGTCGATGCTCGGCGCAGTGGCGCGTCGCATCGCCGCCTGGTCGCAGTAACTCACTTCTGCTCGCGCAGGTGCACGACGAAGTCGATCTCGCCGACGACGAGATGCGCATTCGCGTTCAGCGTCGGCGCCGCCTCCTTCGCCCCGGAGCGGCCGGTCGAAGCTTCGAAGACGACATTCACTTGATCGAGCTTGCCGCTCGTGCCGAGAGCCGGGAGAACGTCGGTGACGTTGAAGACCTGGTCCGGCACCGTGTTGTCGGCCGTCGTGAAGAAGTTCAGCGAGCCAACGAGGGCGCGTTTCTTCGGATCGGCTTTCGACTCGACGTAGACGTTGAAGCTCGTCTCGGGCGGAACGTTGAACTTGATGTCCTTCAGCACGAGATCGGTCTCGAGCGGCACGGCCGCCGGCGCGGTCAACGCAAGCCTCTTTTGCGACCTGTTTTCAGTGGTGTTCGGCAACGTCACGCTCTTGCGCGTCGTGAGCGCGTTGATGGCGATGCCCTTGGTCACGCCGAGGACGACCGGCTTCGCGAGTGAGAGCTGCGCCTGATCGAGTTGCGCGGCGGTCATCGGTCCCGGCACCTTCGCCGCGAGAAGCATCGTCGCCTGACGCGCGCAATTGCTCGGGTGGTCGTAAACGTAGTCGACCATGCCGCCGTTGACGATGTCGTCGACCGACTTCGTGACGAGATTGCCGTTCTCGTCGACATACGAGAACTTCTGCGTCAGATAGGAGCCGGTCGGATTGGTGTGGCCGCTGATGCTGTG
>Ga0075425_100004314_pt1 | contig 14652 bp, 12 predicted proteins | sample SoiMethybrSBSTD4_FD_75300 | JGI IMG/M metagenome (GOLD analysis project Ga0075425, IMG submission 75300) | Bulk soil microbial communities from a Populus tree surrounding site in Tennessee, USA - Soil MetaG P. TD hybrid SBSTD4 | ecosystem: Environmental > Terrestrial > Soil > Tree plantation...
TGAGCAGCGCCTCGATGTTCTGGCTGACGTCGTGATCTTTGGTGCCGCGCCAGAATTCCTCGGCGTGCTCGTCATAGTAGGCAAGCGTCACAGCCGAGACTTGTTGTACTTCATCCATATTGCGCTTCACCTTCGGCACCATACCTTGTTTCGTCCCGCGAAAAAATCCCGTCATTCATAGGCGGTCAGACCAAGCCTGCCTTTGAATCCGTCCGCGTGTTAAGCTATTTAATAGTCTCACCCACTATTCGAAGGAGAGTTAGATGTCACAGAAGTCCCTGGATAGCTTCAACACCGCGGCGGAGCTTAAGGTCGGCGGCCGCGCGTATAAAATTTTCCGCCTCGACCGGCTCGAGAAAGCCGGCTTCAAGAACGCCGCGCGGCTCCCGGTCTCGCTCAAGGTCCTGCTCGAGAACCTGCTGCGCAACGAGGACAACCGGCTCGTGACGATGGCCGACATCGACGCGCTCGCCGGCTGGAACCCGAAGGTCAGGAAGGAAAAAGAGATTGCCTTCATGCCGGCGCGCGTGCTTACGCAGGATTTGACCGGCGTGCCTTCGGTCGTCGATCTCGCCGCGATGCGCGAGGCGATGAAGCGCATGGGCGGCGACCCCAAGAAGATCAACCCGCTCGCGCCGGTCGATCTCGTCATCGACCACTCCGTCCAGGTCGACTCCTTCGGCTCGCCCGAGGCGTTTCATTTGAACTCCAAGATCGAGTACGAGCGCAACGTGGAGCGCTACGCATTCCTGCGCTGGGGCGCGAAGGCGTTCAGCAACTTCCGCGTCGTCCCGCCCGACACCGGCATCTGCCACCAGGTGAACCTCGAATATTTGGGCCAGGTCGTCTTCCGCGCGTCGGAAAACGGCGCGACGCTCGCCTATCCCGACACGGTCGTGGGCATGGACTCGCACACGCCGATGATCAACGGCCTCGGCGTCGTCGGCTGGGGCGTCGGCGGCATCGAGGCGGAGGCCGCGGTTCTGGGCCAGCCGCTCATCATGCTGATTCCCGACGTGATCGGCTTCAAGCTCCACGGGCGGCTGCCCGAAGGCGCGACCTCGACCGACCTGGTGCTCACGGTCACGCAGATGCTGCGCAAGAAAGGCGTGGTCGAGAAGTTCGTCGAGTTCTACGGCCCCGGCCTCTCCGCGCTCGGCGTCGCCGACCGCGCGACCATCGGCAACATGGCGCCGGAGTACGGCGCGACGATCGGCTTTTTCCCGGTCGACGACGAGACGCTGAAATACCTGGAGCTCACCGGCCGCGATCCCGAATTGATCCGCCTGGTCGAGACCTATTCCAAGGAGCAGGGTATGTTCCGCACCGACTCCTCGCCCGATCCGGTCTTCACCGACACGCTCGAGCTCGATCTCGCCGGCGTCGAGCCGAGCCTCGCCGGGCCCCGCCGGCCGCAGGACCGCGTCGCGCTCGGCGAAGCGAAAAAGAATTTCAAGGAGGTGCTGCCCGCGCTCATCAAGACCGGCACGACGGACAACAAGGCGGTCGCGCGCATGAACGGCGACAGCGCCACGCTCGGGCATGGCACCGTTGTCATCTCTGCGATCACGAGCTGCACGAACACCTCGAATCCGTCGGTCTTGATGGCCGCGGGCCTGCTCGCGAAAAAGGCGAATGAGAAAGGCCTCAAGACCAAGCCATGGGTCAAGACGAGCCTCGCGCCGGGATCGAAGGTCGTCACGGATTATCTGAAGGACAGCGGCCTTTTGCCGGAGCTCGAGAAGCTGGGATTCTTCCTCGTCGGCTACGGCTGCACAACCTGCATCGGCAACACCGGGCCGCTGCCCGAGCCCGTTTCGGCGGCGATCCAGGAAGGCGACCTCGTCGCCTGCGCCGTGCTCTCCGGCAACCGGAACTTCGAGGGGCGCATTCACCCGCAGGTGCGCGCGAACTATCTCGCCTCGCCGCCGCTCGTCGTCGCCTACGCGCTCGCCGGCAGCATGAACGTCGACCTCCGCACCGAGCCGCTCGGCACCGACCGCAAAGGCGCGCCGGTTTATCTGAAAGACATCTGGCCCGCGCCCGAAGAGGTGCGGAGCGAGATACAGCGCTACGTCAAGCCCGAGATGTTCAAGAAGGAGTACGGCGAAGTCTTCGCCGGCGACGAGCGCTGGCAGAAGATGCCGACGCCCGAGGGCGAGCTGTTCGCGTGGGACCCGAATTCCACTTACGTGCGCGAGGCGCCCTACTTCGTCGGCATGACCAAGACGCCGCTCGCGCCCAAGGACATCGCCGGCGCGCGCGCGCTGGCGCTGCTCGGCGACTCGCTCACGACCGACCATATCTCGCCCGCCGGCTCGATCGAGAAGAACGGCCCGGCGGCGAAGTATCTGACCGAGCACGGCGTGCAGCCGAAGGACTTCAACCAGTACGGCGCGCGCCGCGGCAATCACGAAGTCATGATGCGCGGCACGTTCGCCAACGTGCGGCTGAAGAACATGCTGGCGCCGGGCACCGAAGGCGGCTGGACCGTGCACCTGCCGGACAAGACGCAGATGTCGATCTACGACGCCGCGATGCAATACCAGAAAGAAGGCGTGCCGCTCGTCGTCATCGCAGGAAAGGAATACGGCACCGGCTCGTCGCGCGACTGGGCCGCGAAGGGACCGCGGCTGTTAGGCATCAAGGCCGCGATCGCAGAGAGCTTCGAGCGCATCCACCGGAGCAACCTGATCGGCATGGGTGTCCTGCCGCTGCAGTTCAAGCCCGGCGAGAGCGCAAAGTATCTCGGCATCACCGGCTTCGAGACTTTCGACATCGCCGGCATCGCCGCCGGCCTCAAGCTCAAGCAGGAGCTTACGGTCACCGCGAAGCGCGACGACGGCAAGACGATCGAATTCAAGGTCATCTGCCGCATCGACACGCCGGCGGAGCTGGATTACTACCGGCACGGCGGAATTCTGGAATATGTGCTGCGGCAGCTGCTGAACGAGAAGGGAAACTAGAGTTTCGGGTTTCGACTCTCGGGTTTCTAGTCAGAGCATCGGGGGAAGGTTATGATTCTTTCCTCGAAACTCGAGACTAGGAACTCGAAACTATTTTAGTGCTTCTGCGCCACTTCCCAGACGGGCTTTAAATCTTCCGAGAATTGATAGCGGATGCCGAAGTCCTTCAGCAGGTCTTCGGTCGCCGCGATCATCGCGCGGCGGTCGAAGACCATGTTCTCGCGGTTGCGGTTCGTCATCCTGGCGAACCTGAATGAGACCTCGGCGCTCTTCCCGTCGCGCAGCACCTCGACGAACTGCTTTAGATTCTTGATCGGCACGCCGTCCACCTCGCTCACGACGTAGTTATTGGGATCGTCGTAGCCCTTCGTGATCGGATGCGGCAGCATCGGCGAGCACACGATCACCATCTCCTCGCCGGGGAACGCGGGCTGATCGAAGCGCCTCAAGATCAGCGGGTTGCCCGCGCGCGTGTGAAAAAGCTCCCACTGGTTGCCAAGTTTCTCGATGTATTCCTGCGTCGCCGGGCAGAAGACCAGCGGGCCGTAGATGAAATAGCGCGGGCTCCTGTTCCTGAGATACGGCACGACGAGCTCGCGCTGGCGCGCGACGGGAATGCGCGTCTGAAGCGGCGCGCCGCCGCGCTCGACCGTGACGTCGAGCATGCCGTCCTTTGTGTATTTCTGCACGAGGTAGAGCGCCGACAGACGCAAATCGTAGCGGACGCTCACCTTGCCATCGCTGTCGATCGTCTTGCCGCCGATCGCCGTGATCACGTCCCATTCCTTCAACGGATAATTGGGATCGCTGCGGTACGGCTCGGCCACCATCAGGCCGCCGACGCCCTTCGGGAGGCCCAGCCGTTTTCTCAGCGCGTCGTTCTCGACGGTCTGGAACCGGTCGTGCAGCTGCGGCTTGCCGTCGTATGAGCCGTCGGCGATATCGTCGAGAAAGAGCCGGATCTCCTCGATCGGAATGACGTAGCCGATGCTCTGCGCGTTCGGTATGTTGCTGAAGACGATGCCGACGAGCTTGCCGCGCGAGACCACCGGGCCGCCGCTGTTGCCCGGGTTGAGCGCCGCGTCCACCTGGATGCGGAGCCCCTGGGCGAACTGGTAAAAGCCGGTGAACTCGATGCGCGAGACGATGCCTTCCGTCACCGACAGCTCGGTGCCGCCGGTCGGGAAGCCGTAAACGCTGACCGCGTCTTTCACCCGCGGCAGATCGTCGGCGAATTCGAGGAACGCGCGCTTGTCGAAAAACGACTGGTCGTCGACGCTGAGGACGGCCAGATCGACCGGCTCGGCGATCGCGACGACGCGCGCGAGGTACTTCTCCGGCGACTGGTTCGGCTGCACGTAAATCTGGCTCGCGTTCTGCACCATGTGGGCGTTGGTGAGAATACGTTTGCCGTCGATGACGATGCCCGATCCGCTGACGTTGACGGGATTCTGCTTCGTCCACGGGCGCACGAGGTCCGGCTCGCGGCGCGTCGTGTGAATCTTCACGACGAGGTCGCGGACGGAATCCTGCGCCGCCGCGGTCGTAGCAATAAAAAGCAGCGCCAGCAGCGCCGCGATGATAAAAACTCTTGCGTTAGACAACATCGTTGTAAACCTGCGTGACAATATCAGCATGCCTCCTACTTGTCATTCCTAAACAAAGACAAGTATTTCCTGCCTCCGGCTAGGATATTTTCTTCAGCTCCGCCTCCGAGGGCCGGAGGTATATCGGCGCGAGCGGCCCGACCGCATCGTAGTCGCCGCGGCGCAGCTTCTCGTCGGCGATGCGGGCGACGGCGGCCGCCGTCGACGGATAGCCGGCGCCGAGTGTCGAAAGCGCCTGCGCTCCCAGCGCCTGCTTTACGGCGGCTTCGTAGGTCACGATCGCGTCGCCGATGAAGAGGCAGCGCGCGGAGCCGATCCGCCGCCGCGCGGCGTCGAGAACCGCCGCAGGCGGCGCGACGACATCGTCGCTCACGCGCTCCAGGCGTCCGTGCTGCCGGCAAAACAGAGCCGCGTAGACCTCTTTCTTTCGCGCGTCGAGAAACGGGCAGATGAAGCCTTCGTGGTCGTCGACGCGCGCCGCGACGGCGTGGAGCGTCGGCACGCCGATGACCGGCGCGTTCGATCCATAGACGAGCCCCTTGACGGTCGCGAGTCCGATGCGAAGCCCGGTGAAGGAGCCGGGTCCGAGCGCGACGGCGAAAGCGCCGACGTCGGACAGAGCGATATTCGCTTCGCGCAGCAAATCGTCGATCAGCGGCAGCAGGATCGCGGCGTGATTGCCGCGCGCCGAGCCGGCGCCGTTGCCGCCGGCGGCGCCGCCCGTGGCTTCGCGCACGATCCTACCCTCTTCCACGAGCGCGGCGCTCGCGGCGGTGGTGGCCGTGTCGATACCGAGAATGAGCATGAGTAAGGCGTGAGGCGCGCGTCCTGGGGCGTGAGTGTTTCGATCCTGACTCGCGCCTGTCGCCTCGCGCCTCGCGGCTGTTAGCCTTCGAAGAATCTGGCGATGTCGTTGTAGAACGCGTAGGCCATGACGAGGATCAACAGCACGACGCCGACTTGCTGCGCGCGCTCGCGCTGCTTCTCGCCCACCGGCCGGCCAAGAACAGCCTCGATCAGGAAGAAAAAGAGATGCCCGCCGTCGAGGACCGGGATCGGCAGCAGATTTAACACGCCGAGATTGATGCTGAGAAGCGCGACGAAAAGAAAAAACGTGACGACGCCTTCGCGCGCCTGCTGGCCGGCCACCTGGGCGATCAGGAGCGGACCGCCGAGCGTCTTCGGCGAGATATCGCCCTTGATCATTTTATAGAGGGCGATGAGTGTGAAGAGCGAGAGGTCGCGCGTCTGAACGAACGCCTGGCCGATCGCGGCGACCGGCGTCACCTTCGTGACCGCGTCCTGCGGCTGGATGCCGATGAACCAGACCTCGCGCTTGTCGCCGAAGGCGTCGCGCTCCTCTTTCTTGACGGGATTCACCACGACTTCCATGCTCTGACCGTCGCGGTCGAGCGTTATGTGAAGCGGGCCGCCGTCGCTGTCCTTAATGCGACGCGCGAAGTCGGTCCAGCCTTCGACCGGACGCCCGTTGATGGCCGTGATCCTGTCGCCCTTTTGCATGCCGGCTTGCGCCGCCGGATTGTTCGGCACCACATCGGCGATTGTGGTGGTCGCAGTGCGCACGCCCGAGAACACCATGACGCAGGCGAAAATGAAGAAGGCGAGGAAAAGGTTGGAAACCGGGCCGGCGGCGACGATCGCCGCGCGCTTCCACAGCGGCTGGTGCGAGAAGGCCTTTTCGCGCTCCGCCGGGCTCACCTCATCGGCGGGGTCCTCGCCCACCATCTTGACGTAGCCGCCGAAGGGAATGGCGCTGAGCGCATATTCGGTCTCGCTGACTTTTCTGCGCAAAATTTTCGGTCCGAAGCCGATCGAAAATGTGAGCACGCCGACGCCGCTCTTTTTCGCGACCAGGAAATGGCCCAGTTCGTGGATGACGATGAGGATGCCCAGCCCGACGACCGCCGAGAGGACCGATTGGATCACATTCAACATGCGCGCTCTCCTATTCTACGCGAGCCCGCGGTCGAGCCGCGGCACACCTCGTAGTTTACCATACCGGCTGCGGGTGTTGCGAGCGATGAGCCGCCCCGCCCGCTCGCGCGCCCAGCGGTCGGTCTCGAGGATCTGTCGCACGTCCGCGGCGTGGAACGGCGCGTGCGCCTCCATCGTCGCGGCGATCACGCGGTGGATGTCGCGGAAGCCGATGCGCTTGTCCAGGAAAGCGGCGACCGCGACCTCGTTCGCGGCGTTCAGCACGGCCGGCATCGTGCCGCCGGCCGCGAGCGCCTCGAAGGCGAGCGCGAGCGCGGGGTAGCGCTTTTTCTCGACCGGCAGAAAATTGAGCTCGCTCAGCTCGGTCATCTCAAGGCGCGGCCAGGTCGCCTGGAGCCGGCGCGGATACGAAAGCGCGTAGGCGATCGGGATGCGCATATCGGGAATCCCAAGCTGCGCGATCACCGATCCGTCGCGGTAGCGGACCATCGAATGGACCACGCTTTGCGGATGAATGACGACGTCGACGCGCGGCGGCTCCAGCCCGAAAAGCCAGCGCGCCTCGACGACTTCGAGCCCTTTGTTCATCATGGTCGCCGAATCGACGGTGATCTTCGGCCCCATCTTCCAGTTCGGGTGTTTGAGCGCCTGCTTGACCGTGACTCGGTCGAGGCTTTTGAGCGAAGCGCGGAGGAACGGGCCGCCGGAAGCGGTGAGGATGACCTGCTCGACGTCTTCGAGCCGGTTTCCCTGGAGGCACTGGAAGATCGCGCTGTGCTCGCTGTCCACCGGGAGAAGCCGCACGCCGCGCTCGCGCGCCTCGCGAATGAAGATCTCGCCGGCCATGACGAGGGATTCTTTGTTCGCGAGCGCTAGCTCCTTGCCGGCGCGAAGGCCGGCCAGCGTCGGCACGAGGCCGGCGCCGCCGACGATGGCGGCGAGGACGACATCCGCGCCGCTGGAAGCGGCCACCGCGGAAGCGCCAGGCTCGCCCCAGAGAATTTCGGTCCTCGTTTTTCCGACGAGCTTTTGCAGCTCGAGCGCCGAGACTTCATCGGCCACGCTGGCGCACGACGGGGCGAACTGTTTGATCTGCGCCGCCAGGAGCTTGACGTTCCTCCCCGCGGCGAGGCCGCTCACGCGGAACTCATCCGGAAAGCTCCGCGCGATGTCGAGCGTGCTCGCGCCGACCGATCCGGTCGAGCCCAGGATGGCGACCCGCCTCATCGGGGAAGGAACCTCGCGTAATAGGTAATGAACACCAGTGGAAATATAAGACTATCGAGACGGTCGAGCAACCCACCGTGGCCCGGCAGGATCGAGCCGGAATCCTTTACGGCGAAGACACGCTTGATCCACGACTCGAAGAGATCGCCGACCTGACCAAGCACGCTCATGACCAACGCGATGCCGGCGAGCTCGAACCATGAATACCCCGGCAGCAGATAGTGTCCTGTAAGGACGCCCGCCGTGAGACTCGCGACGGTCGAGGCGACGGCGCCTTCGACCGTCTTGTTCGGACTCACTTCCGGATAGAGCTTGATCCTCCCGATCCCCTTTCCGACGACGTAGGCGGCGGTGTCGCCGATCATCGCGACGATGAGCGTGAAAAAAATCCATTCAGGCCCGTCGTTCAGGCGATAAACGAGCGCGGCGTGCGGCAGGAGAAAGCCGATGTACAGCGTTCCGATGACGATCCAGCCAAGGCGATTGAAGCGGTCGGTGAGCGATCCCGTGCCGAAGACGGAGCCGAGAAAGAGAAGCGCGGCGGCGACGGCCAGCCCCAGCATCGCGTGGTCCTGGATAACGCCGGCCGCGACTAACAGACCGACGAGAACCGGCCCGATCCGCTGCCACGGCGACGCAAAGACCATCCGATAATATTCCCAGAACGAAACGGCGGCGGCGAGCAGGACAAGCCAGGAGAACAGGCGCGGGCCGCCCCAACCGATCGCCCAGATGAGCGCCGGCACGGCGACAAGCGCCGTCACTAGCCTGGCGCCCAGCTGCGATCTCACCCGGCGTCCGCCTCTAAGCCGTCGGAGCCGTGGCCGTTGCCCATCTGTTCGTCGGTGCGGCCAAAGCGCCTTTGCCGCCGCTGAAAGTCGAGCAGCGCCTGTAGATATTGCGGCTCGCGAAAATCCGGCCAGAGCGTGGGCGTTACGTAGAGCTCCGTGTAGGCGATCTGCCAGAGGAAAAAATTGCTCACGCGCATCTCGCCGCTGGTCCGGATGAGAAGGTCGGGGTCGGGCACGGCGCCGGTCGCGACGCGGCGCGCGATCAGCCGTTCGTCGATATCGGCGACGGAATATTTTCCCGCTTTCACCTCGCGGGCGACCTGGCGCACCATCGCGACGATGTCGTCGCGCCCGCTGTAGCTGAGCGCGAGCAGAACCGTCATGCCCTGGTTCTTGCGCGTGAGGCGCTCGACGCGCGCGAGAATGCGGCGCACGCTCGGCGGCAGGCGCCGGCGGTCGCCGATCGCCTTCAGGCGGATGCCGTGGCGCATCATCTTGGGCTGCTCGGCCACGAGGTAATGCTCGAGCATGCCCATCAGCGCGCTCACTTCATCCTGGGGCCGATACCAGTTCTCCGTCGAGAAGGCGTAGAGCGAGAGATACGGGATGCCCAGCTTGCGGCTCATCTCGACGACGGCGCGCACCGATGCCGTGCCGCGGCGGTGTCCCTCGGTGCGGCTCTTGCCGCGGAGCTTCGCCCAACGCCCGTTGCCGTCCATAATGACGGCCACATGGCGGGGCAGCCGACTCTTGTCGAGGCCGCTCAGGTTCATCTTTTCGGGAATGTTATGCCGGTCGACGGTTCACGGTAGGAGGGAGTTCGATCAGACTTCCATGATCTCGTTTTCTTTGGCCTTGAGCACCTGGTCGACCTTGTCGATAAAGTCCTTGGTGATCTTCTCGACCCGGTCCTTGCCGTGCTTATGCACGTCTTCGGTGATCTCTTTCTTCTTTTCGGCTTCCTTCATTTTTTCGAGCGCCGCGTGGCGGTGGTTGCGGACGGAGACGCGGAACTCCTCGGCGATTTTTTTCACGTGCTTGACGAGCTCCTGCCGCCGCTCCTGCGTCAGCGCAGGGATAGGGATGCGGATGACCTTGCCGTCGTTGTTCGGCGTGAGCCCGAGGTCGGACTTCTGGATCGCCTTCTCGATGTTCACCATCGCCGAGCGGTCGTACGGCTGAATCACCAGCAGCCGCGGCTCGGGCGCGTTCAGCGTCGCCACCTGGTTGAGCGGCGTCTGGGTGCCGTAGTAGTCGACCATGATGCCTTCGAGGAGCGCGGTCGAAGCCCTGCCGGTGCGGAGCTTCGAAAGCTCCTTGCGGAAGGCTACGATCACCCGGTCCATTTCCTTCTGCAGCTCGGAATAAAAGCCTTCGTTCATAGGCTCACCGCGCAACCAGCGTCCCGATTTCCTCCCCGCACACCACCCGCTTGATGTTGCCTTTCTCCATGAGATTGAAGACGACGATCGGAAGATGGTTGTCCATGCAAAGCGAGATCGCCGTCGAATCCATCACCTTGAGTTCTTTATTAAGAACTTCGATGTAGCTCAAGCGGCCGTATTTCTTCGCTTCGTGGTTCTTCATCGGATCGGAGTCGAAGACGCCGGAGACTTTGGTCGCCTTGAGGATCACCTCGGCGCCGATCTCCATCGCGCGGAGGCTCGCGGTCGTGTCTGTGGTGAAATAGGGATTGCCGGTGCCGCCGGCGAAGATGACGACGCGGCCTTTCTCCAGATGCCGCGTCGCGCGCCGGCGAATGTAGGGCTCGGCCACCTGGCGCATCTCGATCGCCGACATGACGCGGGTGGAGACGCCCAGCTTCTCCAGCGCGTCCTGCAGCGCGAGGCTGTTGATTACCGTGGCCAGCATGCCCATATAGTCGGCCGTGGCGCGCTCCATGCCGCTCTCGCTAAGCTGCGCGCCGCGGAAGATATTGCCGCCGCCGATGACGATAGCCATCTCGCAGCCGAGCGCTTTGACTTCTTTGATTTCTTCGGCGAACGACCCGACGGTTGCGCTGTCGATGCCGTATTTCTCTTCGCCGCCGAGGGCTTCGCCGCTGACTTTGAGGATGACCCGCTTGTACTTGAGGACGTTGTTCACCGGCCTCGTCCGCTACTTTTCGACCCCTTCGCCGACCTGGTACCGCATAAAGCGCCGGACCTGGATGTTCTCGCCCATGCGCGCGACCGCGTCCTGCAGAAGATCGCCGACCTTCTTGTCGGGATCCTTGATGAATGCCTGCTCGACGAGGCAGATTTCCGAGTAGAAGCGGTCGAGCTTGCCCTCGACGATCTTCTCGACGATCTTCTCGGGCTTGCCCTGCTCGAGCACCTGGCTGCGGTAGATCGCGCGCTCGCGCTCGACTTCCTCGGTCGGCACGTCTTCGCGCCGGACGTAGCGCGGGCTCGCCGCCGCAACCTGCATGGCGATGTCTTTCAGCAGCGTCTGGTATTCCGGGGTGCGCGCGACGAAATCGGTCTCGCAGTTGAGCTCGACCATGACGCCGATCTTGCCGCCGGCGTGAATATAGGCTCCGACGAGGCCCTCGGCGGCGACGCGGCTCATTTTTTTGGTCGCCGCGGCGAGGCCCTTTTGACGCAGGTAATCGACGGCTTTTTCAAGATTGCCGGAGCACTCGGCAAGCGCCTTTTTGCAATCCATCACGCCGGCGCCGGTCTTTTCCCTTAGTTCTTTAACCGTGGATGCGTTGACTTCCATGGATGTGTGTTTCTCCGAAATCTAGGACCCGGCGGCGACGGAGGTCGGCGCCTCTTCCATCGGGAGCGGGGCCTCCGGCGCGGTCTCGCCGGCGGGACGGGTCAGGGCCTGCTCGTGGAGGACTTTCCCCTCGATGATGGCGTCGGCGACCGCGGCGCAGAAAAGGCGGATCGCGCGGATCGCGTCGTCGTTGCCGGGGATCTTGTGATCGACCATGTCGGGATCGCAGTTGGTGTCGACGACGGCTACGACCGGAATGCCCAGCTTACGCGCTTCCTTGACCGCGATCTCCTCCTGCTTGGGATCGATGACGAAGATTGCGTCCGGAAGCTTGCGCATGCCCTTGATGCCGCCGAGCGACTGCTCGAGCTTATCTTTCTCGCGCTTGAGGCCGAGCATTTCTTTCTTGGTCAGGGCGTCGACGATCTTGGGATCATTCTCCATCTCCTCGAGTTTGCGCAGCCGCTCGATGCTCTGGCGGATCGTCGCGAAGTTAGTGAGCGTGCCGCCGAGCCAGCGGTTCTGAACGTGGAACATTCCGCAGCGCGCGGCCTCTTCCTTGATGGCCTCCTGCGCCTGTTTTTTCGTGCCGACGAAGAGCAGATTACCGCCGCCGGCCGCGAGGTCGCGGACATACCCCGCCGCCATCTTGAACATCGTAACGGTTTGCTGGAGATCGATGATGTGAATGCCGTTGCGCGCGCCGAAAATATAGGTGCGCATCTTGGGGTTCCAGCGGCTCGTCTGGTGGCCGAAGTGGACCCCCGCTTCTAAAAGCTGCTTCATCGAAATTTCGGTCATAAGTGGTCCTTTGGTTTTTCTCCTCCCCTTTCCTCGTCTGCCCGCCCGACCCGCGAAGGCACCCGGGGGAGCATCGGAAAAGGTGTGTAATTTTTGGAAAAATCTACAATACGCGCGCCGTCCGAATCACCGCAGGACCGCGCGGACGCACGACTACCGCTAAAGCGGTAACTTATGATTTTTAACAGAGATCAACCGCCCGCGCAAGCTGGGGCGGATCAGGCGTTCATCGAGTCAAGGAACTCTTTGTTGCCCTTGGTCCCGCGCATCTTGTCGAGCAAGAATTCCATCGCCTCGACCGCGTTCAGCTGGGAGAGCACTTTGCGCAGGATCCAGATGCGGTTCAGGTCTTCCCTGGGGATCAGGAGCTCCTCTTTGCGCGTGCCCGATTTGTTCATGTCGATGGCCGGGAAGACGCGCTTGTCCATCAGGCGCCTATCCAGGTGCACTTCCATGTTGCCGGTTCCCTTGAACTCTTCGAAGATGACTTCGTCCATGCGGCTGCCGGTGTCGATCAGCGCGGTGGCGATGATCGTCAAGCTGCCGCCGTCCTCGATATTCCGCGCGGCGCCGAAGAACTTCTTCGGCTTGTGCAGCGCGTTGGAGTCGACGCCGCCTGAAAGTATCTTGCCGCTCGGCGGCACCACGGTGTTGTATGCGCGCGCGAGCCGCGTGATGCTGTCGAGCAGGATGACGACGTCTTTGCCATGCTCGACCAGACGCTTGGCTTTCTCGATCACCATTTCGGCGACCTGAACGTGGCGCGTCGCGGGCTCGTCGAACGTCGAGCTCACGACCTCGCCGTCGACCGACCGCTGCATGTCGGTAACCTCTTCCGGCCGCTCGTCGATCAGCAGCACGATGAGCACGGTCTCTTTATGGTTTTGCGCGATTGCTTTGGCGATGTGCTGGAGCATCATCGTCTTGCCGGTGCGCGGCGCCGCGACGATCAAGCCGCGCTGCCCCTTGCCGATCGGCGTCATCAGATCGACGATGCGCGTTGTGTAGTCCTCCGGCTGATACTCGAGGCGTAGGCGCTCATTCGGATAGAGCGGCGTCAGGTTGTCGAAGAGGATCTTGTCGCGGGCTTTTTCGGGATCTTCGTAGTTGATCGTCTCCACTTTGAGCAGCGCGAAATAGCGCTCGCCCTCTTTGGGCGGCCGGATCTGGCCCGAGATGACGTCGCCCGTCCTCAGGTTGAAGCGGCGGATCTGGCTCGGCGAGACGTAGATGTCGTCCGGCCCCGGCAGGTAGTTATAATCCGGCGCCCGGAGAAAGCCGAAGCCGTCGGGCAGCGTCTCAAGGACGCCTTCGCCGTAGATGAAGCCGTTCTGCTCGGTCTGCGCCTGCAGGATCGCGAAGATCAGCTCCTGCTTGCGCATGTTGGCGGCGCCTTCGATGTTGAAGTTCTTGCCGATCAGCGCCAGGTCGCCGATCTTCTTTTCTTTGAGAGCCTTGAGATTGAGCTTGCCGTCTTCCACGGCCTCGGGCTCAGTCCTCTCGGCCCGGGGACTGCCACGGACCATAAAACTTTCTTCTCCTTTCGTGTGCGCTAAAGTGAACCGGCTTTCGCCGACGGAATACTAAACTTCGCTTCCCACTCGTAGGTCCGGCGCAAACGCCTCGCCCGCCGTTTTCAACGCGCAACGGCGCGGCGTCCGGCGAACTTCGTGCCCAAGCGATTCGAGACGCGATCGGCGAGGCAATTTAGGCTGGCCATACCGTCCGCCGTCATGCCGCGGTGCGCGACAGCTCGGCAGGGCGATCAGGCTTGCCGATACGAACGTGAATATTTCTCTCGCGATCCAAAATCAACTTGGCCGGGACTCAGTGAACCTTAACGGAACCTTAACGTATAAAAATGTAGGGATTTGGTTTAATGAATAAACTTCGTGATGAAGCCTCAGGTACCCTCTATAATAAGAAACCCCCGGCGCATTGTCAACCCCTTTTTGTCTCGGACCCGTCGGCAGCGGCGCGGAGCGCCCGCAGCCGAAGCAAAAGGCCCTGCATGTCCTCCGGCGCCGGCGCCGAAAATTCCATAACCGCTCCGGTCATGGGATGGGCGAAGCGCAGGCGCGAGGCGTGCAGCGCCTGGCGCGGAAAACCGCTGAGCGCCGGATCGACACCGTGGCGAGCGAACGTCACCGGCGCCGGCCCATAGACTTGATCGCCGATGACCGGATGCCCTTCGTCCGCCAGGTGGACGCGCAGCTGATGCGTCCTCCCGCTCTGCGGCCTCAGCCGCAGCAAGCTCACCTGCGCGAAGCGGCCGGCCGCCGCGCCGGAAGGAAACACTTTCTCGACATGCCACTTCGTCAAAGCCTCGCGGACGCGCGCGAGCGCGCGCACGCTCGACATCTTTTTTCGCTGGCTGCGGTGGCGGCCTATCGGCCGATCGATCGCGCCGTTGGACTTCGACATGACGCCCCACGCGAGCGCGACATATTCCTTCTCGACGCGTCGCGCCTTGAAGTCAGCAGCGAGCCGCTGAAACGCGGCATCATGTTTAGCGACGACCATGACGCCCGACGTATCTTTGTCGAGCCGGTGAACGATGCCCGGCCGGCGCTCGCCCCC
>Ga0075425_100004315_pt1 | contig 14649 bp, 11 predicted proteins | sample SoiMethybrSBSTD4_FD_75300 | JGI IMG/M metagenome (GOLD analysis project Ga0075425, IMG submission 75300) | Bulk soil microbial communities from a Populus tree surrounding site in Tennessee, USA - Soil MetaG P. TD hybrid SBSTD4 | ecosystem: Environmental > Terrestrial > Soil > Tree plantation...
GGAATGTGTGGGGGCGGGGCTCTGCCCCGCCCTGCACGGGGCAAAGCCCCGTGTCCACACGTGCAGATGTGCCGCGGGCCCTCGCCCGCGAGGTAGCGCCGACGTTGCAGAGCACAGCGGTAGAGACGTAACTCGTTACGTCTCTCCTATGTTCGTGGTGCTGCACGCGAGATCCTTCGGACCCAAGGGTCCTCAGGATGACGCCTTGCTATGGAAGGTGAGACGTTGCCAGCAACGTCTCTACCGGAATGCCGGTGGGCTCTGGCCCGCCGTGCACGGGCCAAAGCCCCGTGCCCACACGCTGTGATCCGCGATTGAGCCTGCCTTGCTCCGCATTTATAATTAAAAGATTCCGCAGCGCTCACCAAGGCCCTAGTGGGGAGGCCGTCGTGTCAGAGGGCTGCGAGGGTCGAGTACATTCCTGCCGATGTCAACTGACAGCATCATTGTTCGCGGCGCCCGGGTCCACAATCTCAAGAACATTGATTTTGAGATCCCGCACAACAGCCTGACCGTGGTCACGGGCGTTTCCGGCTCGGGCAAGTCGTCGCTGGTGTTCGACACCATCTACGCCGAGGGCCAGCGGCGCTACGTGGAGTCGCTCTCCGCTTACGCCCGCCAGTTCCTGGAGCGCATTGAGAAGCCCGACGCCGACGTGATTGACGGCATCGCCCCGGCGGTGGCCATTCGGCAGAAGAACACCACGCGCAACCCGCGCTCCACCGTGGCCACCGCCACCGAAATTTACGACTACCTGCGCCTGCTGTTTGCCCGCGTGGGCCGCACCTACTGCCTGCAATGCGGCGCCGAAGTAAAGAAGGACACGGTGGACGAGGTAGCCGATGCCATCCTTGCCCTGGGCGAAGGCACGCGCCTGAACGTGCTATTCCCGCTGCAATCGGGGCACATGCCCGCCACTGCTCCCGAGAAGAAGCGGCGCAGCAAAAAAAGTACTGCCGGCGGGGGAAGTAGCGCCGGCGTCTCGCCGGCTATCGCGCGAGCGCCTCGCCCGCGCACGGACAGCGTCGCCACTGATCTGGTCAAAGCTCGCCTGTTCGAACTGCGCAAGCGCGGCTTCAACCGTTTATTTCAGGACGGTCAGCTGTTTGAGTTCTCTACCCCCGAGTCGCTGCTCGACCTTGACTTTTCCAAGGCCGTTTTCGTGCTGGTGGACCGCATCGCCGTGGCGGCGGAGTCCCGCCCGCGCATTGTGGACGCGGTGGAAACCGGCTACCGCGAGGCCGGCGAAGTGATTTTCCAAACTGCGCCCCGGGAGCCGGAATCGGCACAAACCTTGCGTTTTGCCCAGCGCTTTGAGTGCAAACGCTGCCACCTGCGCCTGGAGGAGCCCGAGCCGCGCCTGTTCTCTTTTAACAATCCCTACGGCGCCTGCCCGCGCTGCCAGGGATTTGGCAACACCATTGATTTTGATCTTGACCTGGTCATCCCCGACAAGACTCGCACGATTGCCGAAGGCCCGGTCGAACCCTGGACGAAGCCCAAGTACCGCCCTCTGCAAGCCGAACTCAAGCGCTTTGCCAAGCAGCGCGGCATTCCCCTGGACGTGCCCTGGGCGGAACTCGACCCTGAGCAGCAGCAGGTGATCATTGACGGCGAAGGCCGTTATCCCGGCATTCGCGGCTTCTTCGCCCACCTGGAGCGCAAAAAGTACAAGCTGCACGTGCGCGTCTTCCTCAGCCGTTACCGCGGCTACTCCCAATGCTCCACCTGTGGCGGCACGCGCCTGCGTACCGAAGCCCGCCAGGTGAAGGTCGGGGACAAGGACATCTGCCAAGTCTGCGCCCTGACGGTGGAGCAGGCGAGGGACTTCTTCGATGCGCTCAAGCTCACGCCCCAGGAAGCCGCCATTGCCGACAAGCTGCTGCAGGAAATCCGCGAGCGGCTGACGTTCCTTAACGACGTTGGCCTGGAATACCTGACGCTCGACCGCCTGGCGGCCACGCTCTCCGGCGGCGAAGCGCAGCGCATTCAGCTGGCTACCTCGCTGGGCTCGCGCCTGGTGGGCACGCTCTACGTGCTGGATGAGCCCTCCATCGGCCTGCACAGCCGCGACACCAACCGGCTTATCCACATCCTGCATGGCCTGCGCGACCTGGGAAACACCATTCTGGTTGTGGAACACGACCCGGAGATCATGCTGGCCTCCGACCGCATTCTGGACCTGGGTCCGGGAGCAGGCGAGAATGGCGGCAAAGTCATCGCCGCCGGAACTTACAACCAGATCAAGCGCACGCCCAGTTCCCTCACCGGGCGCTATCTGGCGCAGGACCTGCGCATTCAGCTCCCCAACCAGCGCCGCCAGCCGGGCGTGCGTAAGCTGCGCATCGTGGGCGCGCGCGCACACAATCTGAAGGCCATTGACGTCACCATCCCGCTGGGCATGATTGTGGCCATTACCGGGGTCTCCGGCTCGGGCAAGTCAACGCTGGTGCACGACGTCCTCTACCAGGCGCTGGCTGCGGCTAAGCGGCAAACCAACGGCAGCGGTCCGGCGCCTGGCACGCTGGAGCGCCTGGAAGGCGAGGAGTTCGTTGACGAAGTAGTGCTGGTAGACCAGTCGCCTATCGGGCGCACGCCGCGCTCCAATCCAGTGACCTACATTAAAGCCTTCGACGCCATTCGCGACCTGTTCGCTTCCCTGCCCGAAGCGCACAAGCGCGGCTTCAGCGCCGGGCATTTTTCGTTCAACATTCCCGGCGGGCGCTGCGAAACCTGCCAGGGTGATGGCACGGTCACGGTGGAGATGCAGTTCCTGGCCGACGTCGAACTGATTTGCGAGGAGTGCAAGGGCACGCGCTACAAGGCACAGGTTCTGGAGATCCGTTACCGTGGCAAAAACATACACGAAGTCCTGAACCTCACCGTGAAGGAGGCGCTGCAGTTCTTCGCCTCGGTGCCGAAGATCACGGAGAAGCTGCGCGTGCTGGAGGAGGTGGGGCTGGGCTACCTGCGCCTGGGTCAGTCGGCTACCACGCTCTCCGGGGGCGAAGCGCAGCGCATGAAGCTGGCGGCGCACCTGCAGCCGCGCAGCACGGTGCGAACCCCTCAGGACGGCCGGCGGCGGCACCGTACGCTCTATATTTTTGACGAGCCCACCACCGGGCTACACTTCGACGATGTCAGTAAGCTGCTGGCGGCATTCCGGCGCCTGATCGAGGCGGGCGGGTCGGTGCTGGTCATCGAGCACAACTTGGACGTCATCAAGACTGCCGACTGGATCATTGACCTGGGCCCAGAAGGCGGCGAGCGCGGCGGCTACGTGGTGGATGCCGGCCCGCCGGAAGCCATCAGCCAGAACGCGAAATCCTACACCGGAAAATTTCTGGCGCAAATGCTGAACGGCAACGGCGCGCAGCTGGAGGGGTAGCGCGCTTTGGCCAACCACACTCCGTCAGTGCTGACTCTTCCGTTTTTTGCCGAGCATCGTTCCCTCTCGCCAGTTCCACCACCGCTTTCTGAAGGACACCTTGAGCTGCGCCGTCCGCCATACCCATGTCATTGTCATCCTGAGGAAGCGCGAGCCGCGCTTGCGCGGTGAGCACGACCGAAGGACCTGCTTTAGGTCGCCACGAGAAAAAAGCAGGTCCTTCGCTGCGCTCCTTCGGCCAGCCTCAGTCGCGCAGCTCAGGATGACAAAATTACGATATGAGCGGAATGGGGCTCGGCTGAAGCCGAGCCCTTCCGAGGTCGTTGCCAAGAAGGCGTGTGCCGGCCTGCAGGTTGAAGAGAGGAACGCCGCGGCCTGAGAGTCGTTTCCCTGCATTGGGCTGGCACGCCCATTGCGGTAAGCTACTGAGGAGCCGCTACTCGCATCTTACGTGGCAGCGAACTTCCACAGATGATCCGTAAACTGAGGCTGGTTGGGTGGACGGCCGGCGCCGTTCTGGCCCTCGCACCCACGGGCCTGTGGGCCCAGCAAACGCACAAGACCGTTCACCACGTTCACGTGGAAGAGACGGACCCTCTGTTTCCCCCGGAATTGCGCCAAGCCGAGGCCGCCCTCGACAAGAAAGATTACTCTGCCGCGGAACCGCTGCTGCAGCAGGTCACAGCCAAAAATCCCGCGAATTACCGCGCCTGGTTCGATTTGGGTTACGTCTACACGGCTACCGGCCGCAAGCCGGAAGCCATCGAGGCTTATCGCAAAGCCGTAGCCGCCAAACCGGACGTCTTTGAATCCAACCTGAATCTCGGGCTCCAGTTGGCACAGGCCGGAAATCCTGAGGCGGAGCAGTTTTTGCGTGCTGCCACGCAACTGAAGCCCTCGGCCAATCCCCAGGAAGGGCTGGCGCGCGCGTGGCTCTCCCTGGGCCATGTCCTGGAAAAGAGCAAGCCCACCGAAGCGGTGGAAGCCTTCGAAGAAGCCGCCAAGCTTCAGCCCCGTGATCCCGAGCCGCATCTTTCCGCGGGCGCCATCTTCGAAAGACAAAGCAATTTCGCTGGGGCCGAGCGCGAATATAAAGCGGCGCTCGCCCTGGCCCCCAACTCGGCAGACGCCCGGGTCGGGCTGGCGAACATCTACATGCAGAGCAAGCGCCTTCCCCAGGCAGAAACGGCCCTGCGCCAGTACCTGGCGGTGGAACCTAAGAACGCCGCAGCGCACGTGCAACTGGGCCGGGTTTTGGAAGCGGAAGGCAAGCACGCGGATGCCGCCGCGGAGCTGCAGCAGGGTCTGCAGCTTGCGCCCGACGATGCCAACGCCCAGCGCGACCTCGCTTTTTCCTATGCCAGTGCCGGCAAACATGACAAGGCGGAAGCGCTCTACCGCTCTCTGCTGGCCAAGTTGCCCAATGACGCTGAGCTGCATTATGGGCTGGGCGCGTCTCTCATGGCCGAGCACAAGTATCCGGAAGCGCAGGCGGAGCTGCTCAACGCCATCAAGCTGAAGCCCGATGCCGGCGTCATCTATGGCGACCTGGCCGTGGTGGCTGCGGAAAACAAGAATTACCCGCTGGCGCTAAAGGCGCTCGATGTGCGGGCGAAATTCTTGCCCGAGAACCCCGGAACTTATTTTCTGCGGGCCACGGCGCTGGATCATCTAAAACAGTTCAAGCTGGCAGCGCAGAGCTATCGCCAGTTCCTGGCGGTTTCCGGGGGCAAGAATCCGGAACAGGAATGGCAGGCGCAGCACCGCCTGCTGGCCATAGAACCCAGGAAATGAGAGCTCGCAACCAAGTCGCCCTGGCCATGCTGCTGTTGGCAGCCGTATCCCTGCCTTTGCGTGCCCGCCAGGAAACGGTGGACGAACTGAAGACCAAGCTTGCCTCTGCAAAGGAATCCGAACAGCCCAAGCTGTGCCTGGAGATCGCCCGCCTGCAACTGGATGCCAGCGAAAAGGCATACCAGGCGTCGCAGACTCAGCAGGCGCAAAGCCTTCTGCAGGAGGTGGTCAACTACTCGCAGAAAGCCGGCGACGCGGCGCGCCAGTCGCGCAAGCACATCAAAAAGACCGAAATCGAGGTGCGCAAAATGTCTCGGCGGCTGCAGGATCTGAAACCCACGGTAGACTTGGACAGCCGCCAGCCGGTGCAGGACGCCATCAACCGCCTGGAGCACATTCGCACCCAGCTGCTGATGGAAATGTTTTCGGAACGCTGATTATGAAGCTATATCGCCCATATTCCCTGCTGGCATTCACTCTGTTTGTGAGCCTGCTTCCTGCATTGGCGCAGCGCTCGCAACGCGATCCGCTCAATGCTAAGGAGGTGAATGAGCTTCGCGAGACGAACCAGGAACCGGAAAAGCGCTTGCCGCTGATTGTCCGCTTCGCCCGAGAGCGCCTCGACGCGGCTCTTGCGGCGCGCAACAATCCCAAGCTGGCTTCCGCCGAGCGCACCGCCACCATTCACGATTCTGTTCAGGATTTTGTCTCCATTTACGATGAGTTGGGCGATAACCTCGACATGTACACCGACCAGAAGGAGGATCTGCGCAAGCCGCTGAAAATTGTGATCGCCGGCGATGGCGAATTCAAAGTCAAGCTCGAGCAGTTGCGGCGGGGCGCCTCTCCCGATGAGATGAAAACCTACGGTTTCGCCCTGACCAGCGCTCTGGAGGCGGTCAACGACGGCACCGGCGAGCACCGCCGGCTGCAGCAGGAGCAGGAAGAATCGGCCAAGGCGAGGAAGAAGGCGCATCGCTAGGGACGCCGTCCTCCGAGTTGCCCCGCAAGCCAGCCACCAACTACTAACTACCAGCTACCAGCTTTTTCCGTGCTAACCTAGGGCCACCGTGCGGGGAAAACTCCTTCCGATTTTTCAGGAAAGCTATCGCGAGCTGCGCCCCCGCGCGCCCATGCCCGAGCTGCAGGTGGAGTTTTTTGCTTTCGCCAACGTCAACAACACCATCCGGCTGCGCGATGGCAGGCTGCTGGTGCGGATTTCGGACCTGCTGGAAGGCGCGCCGGAGACGGTGCTCCGCGCCATCGCGCATATCCTCCTCGCTAAGATGTATCGCAAGCCGATTGAGGCGGCGCACTCCACCCGCTACCGGCGCTACATCTCCAGCCACGAAATCGCCAACAAGGCCAACCAAGTGCGCCAGCTGCGCGGCTGGAAGAAATTTCAGACGCCGCGCGGCTTTACCTATCATCTGGAAGAAATTTTCGAAGACCTCAACCGGCGCTTTTTCTACGGCCTGATGGCGCGTCCGCTGCTCACCTGGAGCCAGCAGCGCGCCCGCAGCAGCCTGGGACATTACGATCCGGCACACAATGCTATTGTCATCAGCCGCATCTTCGATCATCCCCAGGTGCCGCGCTACGCCCTCGAGTACATCCTCTACCACGAGATGCTGCACCTGAAGCATCCGGTCAAGCTGCGCGGCAGCCGGCGCTGCGTACATTCAGCCGAATTTCAGGCGGAGGAGAATTTGTTTCCGCAACTGGAGCAGGCGAAGACGTTTTTGAGGAGGCTGTAGGGGAGATGTTTCAAAGTTTCTCAGGTTGCAAGGTTTCAACAGCAAAAGCGCTCACCGCCAAGAATGCCAACAAATTCAGCTGGTTGTTTATTCGATTGCAGGACTTGTAGCTCAGGCAACCAGTCGTGAAATGTTTTTAGAACCCTCGGCGCCCTCCGCGTCTCGGCGGTGAAATAGGTTTGCCTACGCCGCCAGTTCCGGCACCGGCTGCTCTTCCTGTCCGGCCACCCGCGCCCACACCTCCCGCGACCATTCCACCCGAAACAGTGGCACGCTGGCTGTCGCCAGGCGAACCTTATGCGGCTGCTGTCCGGTCATGTAGTCGCAGTTCAGGCCTTCCTCCAGGCTCAGTCGAGTTGCTTCAAACAGCAACACGATGCCCGGCGAGAAATGTGCCCAGGCGTGATCGTAGTAGGTGGTGTAGAAACGGCGGATGTTTCCATCGCGAAACGTGACCAGAGCAGCAACGAGAGTAGATCCGTGAGTCAGCGTGTATACGTCGCAGGGCGCCTCGCCCAGCCTGGCCGCCGCGACCAGGAAGTTAATGCGGGACGGGTCGCGGAAAAGATTGGCCGGCAACTGCGCCGCCTTGAGCTGATAAATCCGCTGCAGCAATTCTGTGGATGGATTCGGTTCATGCCGGAACTCCACCCCCTGCCGCAGAATCTTGCGCCAGCGGCTCCCGATGCGCGTGTGGGCCATAGCCAATTGTTCTGCAGAAGTGTCGCGGGTGAGAACACAGGGGGCGCTGACAAAAGGGTGGGGAGCGAAATCCTCCCAGGCGCGGCAGCGCTCTTCCCCGCGCAGGGCGGCAAAAAATATCGGCAATTTGAGCGCGGCTACCTCCTGCCACGCCTGCCGCAGCAGACTCCGATCACCGGCGGCGAGCACATCGCGGTAGTCAAACAGGGCTTCGCCCAGCAGGGTGAAGCCGTGGTCGGCAATGGCTCCCGGTATGAGGGCGGCGCCGGCATCGCTTTCCAGCAGCACCACGTAGGGCTCTTCCCGGGCGGCAAACAACAACCCAGCCAGCCGATTCCAGGAAAAAGATTGAAATAGAGTTTTTGTGCAGGTGCGGTACAGGTCTTCCCAAGCCGGGCGCAGAGAATCCAGTTCAGCGGGCGAGCGCGCCACCACTTTACGGAGCAAACCCGTTCCCTCCTTCAGCGTGCATGGGGTTAGACGCCGCCGGTAAGCGGGCGGATGTTTTGCCGGGCAGGATTTCCCGGTTGGAACAGGCTTCACCTGGGGAACGCGGCGCCGCCGAATGGCCGGGCAAAGCCATTCGCCGGACCGGGGAGGCCGTGCAATGCGTATCACCGCCGTCTGTGACAACATGCGTTGACCGGGGTAAGCGCGGGGCAGTATGCTAGCAAATTGAAAATGAAATTCATTTTCAATTTGCCGGGCCCCCGCATCCCCCATGATTGACGCTTTCATTATTACCCTGCGCGAAGGCGTGGAAGCCGCCCTCATCGTCGGCATCACCCTCGCCTACCTGGCCAAAATCGGCCGCAACGACCTGCGCCGCGCCGTTTATGCCGCTCTGGCCGCCGCCTTCCTGGGCAGCATCGGCGCCGCCATCATCGTCTCCCGGCTCGACCTGAACCAGGACGTCTTCGAAGGCTGGGTCATGCTGGCCGCCGCCTTCTTCGTAGTCACCATGGTGGTCTTCATGATGAAGACCGCCCGCAGCATGAAGGGAAAAATCGAGGGCAAGGTCGGCCTGCTGGCTGACCGCGGCTCTCAGCTCGGCCTGTTCCTTTTCGTCTTCCTCATGGTGCTGCGCGAAGGCGTAGAGACGGTTCTAATCCTCTCCGCTGTATCGCTGAATTCCAGCGCGCTGATGAGCTTCCTGGGCACGCTGCTGGGCATTGCCCTGGCCATCGTTTTCGGCGTGATGTTCGTGAAGGGCTCGGTGCGCATCAACCTGCGCAAATTTTTCCGTATCACCAGCGTGATACTCATCTTTGTCGGCGTGCAACTGGTGGTCTCGGGCCTGCACGAGCTCTCGGAAAATGGCGTGCTCCCCTCCAGCAAGCGGGAGATGGCGCTTATCGGGCCCATCGTTACCAATGAGGTGTTCTTCTTTGTAACCATCCTGGCGCTGGCGGCCCTGATGGTGCTGTTTGAAATGAAGCGCCGGCAGCCTGGGCTTGAGCCGGCCTCTGCCGCCGAACGCCGTAAAGCCCTATGGAGCGCCCGCCGCGAGCGACTGTGGATGGTTTCGGTGTACGCCAGCTGCTTCCTGTTCATCGTGCTGGTGACGGCGGAATTCGTATACACCAAGAGCGTAAGCGCGCTCTCCCCCGCCACCCCGGTCGCCTTCTCCAACGGTCGCATCAGCATTCCCGTGGCCCAGGTCAGCGATGGCGACCTGCACCGCTACGTGGCTACTGAACAGGGCGTGCCCGTGCGTTTCTGGCTTTACCGCAAGCCCGACGGGAGCGTGGCCACGGTGTTTGACGCCTGCGAGATCTGTGGTGGCGTGGGGTACTACAAGACCAGCCAGGGCGTAGTGTGCAAGAACTGCGGCGCGCCCATCAACGGCGCGACCGTCGGCCACCCCGGTGGTTGCAATCCCGTTCCCTTGCAGGCCACGGTGAGCGGCGGGCAGGTGCTGATCACGGAGGCGGAAGTGGCGGCCGGAACCCGCTACTTCCAGAAGTAGCCCATGTTTCTCCGCCTGGTGTTTGAATCCTTCCGGCGGCAGCGGCGGCGCAAGCTGCTGGCTGGCGTGGCCATTGCCCTGGGCGTAACCGTGGCCACCGCCATGATAGCCGTGGCTACCAACATCGGAGACAAGATCAACCAGGAGCTGCGCAGCTACGGCGCCAACCTGCTGATCACTCCCCAGGCCGACACACTGGACGTAAACATCGGCGGCGTAGACCTGAAACCGCCCAGCGACGGCGCTTTCCTCAATGAAGCGGATGTTCTCCGCATCAAAGGGACGTTCTGGAAAAATAACATTGTCGGATTCGCGCCCATGCTGCCGGTGCGGGCCAGCCTGGGCGCCGGCGCGCAGGCCGAATCGGTGGAAGTCCTGGGCACCTGGTTCGCCAAGCAACTCGCCTACGACCACGAATCGTTTGTCACGGGCGTGCGCACGACCTATCCCTGGTGGAAGGTGAGCGGCGCCTGGCCCACCGATCAGTCTTCCGACGTGCTGCTGGGTGCAGATCTGGCCGAAAAACAAGGCCGCAAGTCCGGCGACAGCGTCGAGATTAATGGCCAGTCCCGGCGCGTAACCGGCATTTTGACCAGCGGCGGCGCCGAAGATGATCAGGTAATCGTGCCGCTGCGCTTGGCGCAGCAGATCCTGGGCCGCCCCGGCGCAGTCCGGCGCGTGTACGTGAGCGCGCTGACCAAGCCGGAAGACGCGCTTGCCTTGCGCGATCCCAAGACCATGTCCCCGGCCCTGCTGGAGAAGTGGTCGTGCTCGCCCTACGTCCAGTCCATTGCCTACGTCCTGCAGCAGGCGCTGCCCCACGCGCGGGTGGAGCCCATCAGGCAAGTGGCGAATACGGAAGGAACGGTGCTGACCCGCATCAAGGGCTTGATGCTGCTGATCACGCTGGCTGCGCTTTTGGCTTCGGCGCTGGCGGTTTCCGCCGCCATGGCCACCGCCATCTTTGAGCGTCGCAGCGAAATCGGCCTGATGAAAGCGCTGGGCGCCGCCAATACCACCGTAGGCTTTGTTTTTTTCGCCGAGGCGGTGCTGCTGGCCCTGCTGGGCGGAGTGGCCGGCTTCTTCGGGGGCAGCCTGCTCGCCCGCGAAATCGGGCGCAGCATCTTCAATTCGCAGATCGGCGTGGAGCCGGTGCTCTTCCCAATAATTCTGGGCATCGCCACGATCGTGACCTTCGCGGGCAGCGCCGTAGCCATTTTCCGCGCCATGCGTTTTGATCCCGTGTATGCCCTGAAGGCGGACGCATGAGCGTGAGCACCCCAACTCGCCGCTCAGGCAAGCACCAAATGTTCCTGCGCATGCTGCTGCGCGCGTCGCTGGTGCGCCGCGGACGGGCGCTCTCCGCACTGCTGGCGGTGGTAGTGGCCGCCGCAGTCGCCACCGCAATGCTGAATCTGTATGTGGATGTCCAGGCCAAGCTGCGCACGGAATTCCGCAAGTACGGCGCCAATATCGTTGTAGTCGTCAAACAAGGCCAGCCTCTCCCGGCCGAGGCCCTGGCCCGCGTGCAATCGGCACTGGCCGGACGCGGCATCGCTGTTCCCTTTGCCTACGTGGTGGCCAGCACGAGCGATGGTTCGCCGGTGGTCGCTGCCGGCACCAACTTGGAAAGCGTGCGCCGCCTCGATTCCTGGTGGAGCGTTTCCGCCTGGCCCAGCGCGCCGGGGCAAGCCTTGGTCGGGTCGCGCGCCGCCGCTGTGGTCAGCCCCAAGGGCCGGCCCTTCGATTTGAGCTTCCAGGGCCGCACTGTCCATCTCACCACGGCCGGCAAGCTCACCACCGGCGCTGCCGAAGACAGCCGCGTGTATCTGCCCCTTTTTGAATTCACCGCGTGGACCGGCATCCAGCCCTCCAGCATCGAAATCGCCGCCAACGGCTCGGCTGTTCAGGTGACCACCATCCTGCAGCAAATTGCCGCGGCCGTTCCTCAGGCCGAAGTCCGCCCCGTGCGCCAGATCATGGAAGCCGAGGGCCGGGTGCTGGGCAAGACTCGCTCTACCCTGTTGGCAGCTGCGGCGCTGATCATTCTGACTGCCGCGCTGTGCGTGCTCGCCACCCTGACCGCCTGGGTGCTCGACCGCCGACGCGATTTCGCCATCATGAAGGCGCTGGGTGCCTCCGAGCGACTGATCAGCGGCTTTTTCGCTGCCGAGGCCGCCTCCATCGGGGCTCTGGGCGCGCTGCTCGGCTACGCCATCGGCATCGGCGCCGCCGCCTGGATCGGCCGTATCAACTTCCAGGCATCAATTTCGCCACGTCTTAGCGTCCTTCCCAGCGTGTTGCTGGGCAGCATTGTGGTAGCCTTGCTTTCCGCTACCTTGCCCATGGCCCTGCTGCGGAGGGTACAGCCGGCCACGATCCTGCGAGGGGAATAACCATGATTCGACTGGAACACGTCAGCAAGCTCTACCCGGCCAAGGCCGAGGAGACCGGCGGCGTCATTCGCGCGCTGGACGACGTGTCCCTCACCGTCATGCCCGGCGAGTGGCTGGCCATTATGGGCCCCTCCGGCTCCGGCAAATCCACCCTGGTGAACCTGATTGGCTGTCTCGACCGGCCCAGCAGCGGCAACGTCTGGCTGGCCGGCCAGAATGTGGCCGGGCTCAGCGCCGCCGAACTCACCCGCGTGCGCGCGGAAAAAATCGGCTTCATCTTCCAGCAGTTTCACCTGATTCCGTACCTCACCGCGCTGGAGAACGTGATGCTGGCGCAATACTTCCACAGCATGACAGACGAGCAGGAAGCGCTGGAAGCGCTGGAGCGCGTCGGCCTTAAAGACCGCGCCCATCACCTGCCGGCGCACTTGTCCGGGGGCGAGCAGCAGCGCGTGTGCATCGCCCGCGCCCTCATCAACGACCCGAAAATCGTGCTGGCCGACGAGCCCACCGGCAACTTGGACGCGCAGAATGAAGAAATCGTGCTCCGCTTGCTGCGCGAACTGCACCAGCAGGGCCGCACCATCATCATGGTCACGCACGACGCGCTGGTGGCCCGTCTGGCTGACCGCCGCGTTGAGCTGCACCACGGCAAGATCGCCACCGAAGAAGTCTTCGCCATGTCGGACCAGGAGCAGTTCGACGAGGTACTGGAAGAAATCTGGGTCATCGAGGAGCACGGCGAGCCCGCTGAATTGGGCAGCATGGACGTGCACGGGGGCGTGCCCGTCAGCATCGCGGTGGAGAAAATGGTGGAACTGGGCCTGGTGACTACCCGCCCGCACCCGGCGCAGCCGCATGCGCACAAGGCGGTCATCAATCCCTGCCACGACGCTTTAGGTCACATTTCTCAGCGCGTGGCCGACGGCGACCTGATGATCGAATTCACACCTAGTGGACGCCAGCGCGCGGCCGATGTCATCCGCCGTCATCGCCTGGCTGAGCGCCTGTTCACGGAAAGCCTGGGCATGGACGATCCGGCGGAAGTGGAAGAGCAGGCCTGCAAGTTCGAGCACATTCTTTCCCCGGAAGCCACCGACCGCATCTGCGCCTTCCTCGGCCATCCCCGCACCTGCCCCCACGGCGCGCCAATTCCGCCCGGCGCCTGCTGCACGTTGCGCGAGGTGGAAAGCTCCGACGTGCGCGCAATACGCAAAGCAAGATAACAGCACAATCTGTGTGGGGACGGGGCTCTGCCCCGTCCATGCGCGGGGCGAAGCCCCGCGCCCACACAAGCAGGTCTGCTCTGCCCACCCCTTGCCCAATCCCGCGCTCAGACGGTACTCTGAAGACTCCGCATCTCACACGAGGACCCCAAATGCCATCTACCCCCCGCTATGTCTGGATAGACGGCGGCCTGGTCGCCTACCCGGACGCCAACCTGCACTTCATCAATGCCGGCCTGCACTACGGCATCAGCGTGTTTGAGGGCATCCGCTGCTACGCCACCGACCGCGGCCCCGCCATCTTCCGCCTGCCTGAGCACGTGGACCGCCTGCTCGACTCCGCCAACGTCATCGGCTTTCGCGACCTGCCCTGGAGCCGCGAGCAGCTGATTTCTGCCATTGACCAGACCGTGGCCGCGAACGGATTCAGCGACTGCTACATCCGCCCGCTCATCTGGCTGGATGCCGCCATGAACCTGGTGATTGACTCGGGCAAGCTGCGCCTGGGCATCGCCGTGTGGGAGTGGGGCCACTTTCTGGGCACGGAGGCCAAGGAGCGCGGCGTGCGCGCCAACATTTCCTCCTTCACCCGCCACCATCCCAACATCGCTATGACTAAGGCGAAAATTTCCGGCAACTACGTGAATTCAGTGCTGGCCAAAAGCGAGTCGCTGCGCCTGGGCTTCGACGAAGCCATCATGCTCGACCCCGCCGGCTACGTGGCCGAGTGCACCGGCGAGAACATTTTCGTGGTGCGCCGGGGCGTGATCTACACGCCGAATACCGCCGCCATTCTGGAAGGCATAACTCGCGACGCGGTGATCACACTCTGCCGGGATCTGGGCTACCAGATCCTGGAGCAGCCGGTTTCGCGCGATCAGCTCTATATAGCGGATGAAATTTTTGTTTGCGGAACAGCCGCTGAAGTAATCGGGCTGCGTGAAATTGATATGCGCAAAATCGGCGCCGGCAAGACCGGGCCGGTGACCAAAAAGGTGCAGCACGCCTTTGAGCAGCTCACTCGCGGACTGCATCCGCGCTCGGCGGAGTGGCTGCACGTGGTGAGCGCGGCTGAGGTGGCGCAAAGCTCGCCCCGGCGATGAACCCAATCGCTAAAAACCGAAACGCCCTCCGGAAGAGACTTTGCTTGCAACGTCTCCGAGACGTAACAAGTTACGTCTCTACTGGGATCCGCACGCATGGCGCGGTGCGCGGGAATGCCGTCGCGGACAAACTGCAGGCCCATTTGTCAGGCAGAGACCAATTCAGAGATAATTCGCGACGCAAGAGCCTTGGAAACTTCCACTTAGGAAACGGAGATGGAGAAAAAGGAACCCCAGACCGAGCTCGAAGCCGCCACCAGCAATTTGGATCGCAGAACCTTTCTGAAAGCGGGAGGCGCAGCACTGGCCGCTTC
>Ga0075425_100004316_pt1 | contig 14647 bp, 11 predicted proteins | sample SoiMethybrSBSTD4_FD_75300 | JGI IMG/M metagenome (GOLD analysis project Ga0075425, IMG submission 75300) | Bulk soil microbial communities from a Populus tree surrounding site in Tennessee, USA - Soil MetaG P. TD hybrid SBSTD4 | ecosystem: Environmental > Terrestrial > Soil > Tree plantation...
GATGCGATCTACCAAACGCGTGAAGAGCAGGCCCCGATCGTGCGCGACGTCATCAAGGAAGGCCTGCAACCGCTGCAGCAACGCCAAGCGGAAGAGCGCAGTGCAAGCTCCAGCGCCGGTGGCCAGCCCGCTGCCACCTCGCGACCGCCGGCGGTGCGCGAGCTCGTCGGCTTTATTTTCTATCCCGTGCTGATGATCGTGCTCGGCGCCTTGTTTGGCGGGTCCTTGTGGGGTGTTTATTGGGTCGTCACGGGCATCTTTGGCCGCATGCATTCGGAACAGGCGTTCGCGGCCTTGCGCATCAAGAATTACAAGAACTTTTTGCGCCTGAAATTCGAACCGGACAAGTTGACGATCTACCCCTTGGGCATCGACACAGTGCCTGGGCCCGATGGATGGTTGAATGCGCCGCGCGGCAAGGCCAATCCGATGCCGCACAACCCCAAGCTGATCGCCGCCAGGCCTATCGACGTGCGACTGATCGAGAACCCAATCGTGATCACCCGCCTCGAGGAGCCTGCTGAGTAAGCTGCCGCTTCGCTAGCGCGCCGTGGGATCGCCGGCGGTGTCCTGGCGCACGCTGGGGAGCGCCCAGGGTCCGTTGAGGATCAACCCGGCGCTGCCCGCCTCGGAGGGCGGAACTTTCTCGCCCGGGGCCGGTTGCACCAGCAAGCGCACGTCTAGCGTGCGATCCAGCAAATTGGCACTGCCGCTCGCGCTGATGCTGTGCCCGGCGGCCTTGGCCTGCACATGTTCGGCCACCAGAAGGCCATCGACCAGTTTGGCGCGCACCTCCAGCGCATCGATGCCGGTGGCGCCTTTGACGAGCTGGCTCGGATTCGCCACGGTCTCCGCGCCGGCGCGAATAGCCCGCAGATCCAAGCCGAGTTTGCCGCCCTCGGCCAGGTTGAGGCCGACTGTGCCAGCAAGCCCCTTCAGCACTTCCGTCGGCGTCTGCCCGGTCGTCTTCAGGTCGAGCTTCAGGACCGAACGTCCAGACAGCAAGGGCAGGCCCGTCAGCCAGGTTGCGACGGGCGCCGGCTCGAAATTGTCGATTTTGCCCCGCAGGGCGTAGCGCGGTGGAAAATCGCTGACGTCGGCGGTCAGGCGTCCACTTGCCGTACCCATCGGCAGCTCGAGTTCGACGATATTGGCGATGAGCTTGCCGGAGCGCACCGCGATACTGGCGGCGCTGCGTCCCACGGGCGCCCCCCTAAAGGCCAGCGCGGCGGCGGAAAGGCGCAAGTCGGCGTCGAAGTAGCTCAGGATTGGAAAGGAGAAGTCGAACGCGGACCAGCTCCAGGTGTGGCGGTCAAACACGTAAGATTGCGAGCGTAAGGCCTCGAAATAGGGCGTCAGATCGAGCGTATTGAAGGCCAGTGTGCCATCGATGGCGGGCCGCTCCCCCGTGTAGGTAAAGCCGAGCGTACCGGCAGCTTCGCTGCCATCCACGCTCACTTTCGCCTTCTCGACCGTAACGGTCCCGCGCGCCCAGCTGAGCTGGCCCTTCAGGCTGACGGCATTGAGACCATCCGAGACCGGCACCGGCGGCCCGAACCAGCGCACGATGCGGCGCAGGTTGGCGGCGTTGAGCTCCGCATAACCCTGCACCTTGAGGTCGCCGGCGACATCGATGCTGCCATCGAACGTGGCATCGACGAGGGCGCCCCTCAGCACGAGTTTGCTCAGCCAAAGCGGCGCGGCCTTGTCCGCTGGCGGCACCAGGCTGGTCTCGAACCTCAAACGCTGGCCGCGCAGGGCGAAGCTGCCCTTGCCGCTGACCTGGCCCTTCCGGCTGGCCAGGACCTCGGCCTGGATATCGGCGATCGTCTCGGCGGCGCCGTCAGCCGTCATGACGTAGAGGGTACCCCGCCGAATGGTGAGCGCGTCGAAGCCCATGGCCATGAACTGGTCGAGCAGCGGCGCGGTCGCCGCGGCCTCGGGAGCCACCACCTCACTGTCGAAGCCCGCGGCGGCAGCCGCGAGGCCCGACGCGTTCAGGTAAAACACCGGCCCGTCCAGAACAAAGCGAGAGATTGGCGTGCCCAGCGCGGCATTGCCGTCCGCATAAAGCACGCCTCGACTGAGGGTAAGGTCTGGCGCCGAGCTCAAGCGCACCGGCTTGGTGATAACGTGCAAGTCGCGCGGGGAGGCCAGCACCGAATAGCCGGAGAAGGGCTCATCGACAGAGCGCGTGGCCAGGAACAATGGGGCAATGAGCGCCAGCAGCACACACGCCAGCATGGCCAGAACAAGGGTCTTGAGGCGCGATATCACGCTTATGCGTCGCATGCTCTGACTTGACCTGGCCGATCCCCGTAGCGCCGCAGCCCGCCACATCAGCAGAATACATCGTCCCGAAGTCGAAATGCGCCAACTGCAGCCGTTCCCACAAACCGTTGCTGTTGCGTACCAAATGAACTGTAGTATCCCTAATCCCGCGTCCCTGCAGCGCAGCCATCCTCCCGTGGTTTCATACCGCCGCACGAGGCAAAGTGCCAGTTAAAGATTCCAGGATATCCCGATGAATGAGCCGCTCTGGACACCTTCGCCGTCGCGCGTCTCACAATCGACGCTCGGCGCGTTCGCAGACTGGACGGCCTCGCGCGCGGGCAAAAGCTTTTCCGACCACAAGGACCTTTACCGCTACTCTGTCAACGCGCCCGGCGAATTTTGGTCGGCGCTGTGGGATTTCACGGGCGTCATCGGCGAAAAAGGCCCCCCCCCCTATCTGATCGATGCCGAGACGATGTCGGCCGCCCGTTTCTTTCCGACCGCTCAGCTCAATTTTGCCGAAAACCTGTTGAGTGCGCCGCGGCCTGGCCCAGCCATCGTGTTTTGGGGCGAAGACAAAGTTAAGCGGCGCCTCACCTCCGACGAGCTCAGGGCTGAGGTCGGTCGCCTTCAGCAAGCCCTGGGCGAGGCCGGCGTGACGGTCCTCGACCGTGTCGCCGCCATGCTCCCCAACATGCCCGAGAGCATCGTCGGCGTGCTGGCCGCGGCTGGGCTCGGTGCGGTCTGGTCGTCCTGTTCTCCCGATTTCGGCGTGGAAGGAGTTCTCGATCGCTTTGGTCAAATCGAACCGAAGGTTCTGCTTGCCTGCGATGGCTACTTCTACAACGGCAAGGCGATCGACATCTCCGACAAACTCGCGGCCATTGCCAGCCGGCTGCCGACGCTGCGCCTGATCATCGTCGTGTCCTATCTTGGGCGCGCCAAGGAGATGGTCCAGGGTCTCAACACCAGCCTGATCCACAGCGGCCGGCGTGCTGAAACCTGGGCCGAGGCGGTCAGCGCCCGCGCCGGGCAAGCCCCGCAATTTACCCGGCTGCCCTACGCGCATCCTCTCTACATTCTGTTCTCGTCCGGCACCACCGGCATGCCCAAATGCATTGTGCATTCAGCCGGCGGCACCCTGATGAAACACCTGAGCGAACACCGCATGCATTGTGACCTGCGCGGCGGCGATAGATTATTTTATTTCACGACGCTCGGCTGGATGATGTGGAACTGGTTGATCACCGGTCTCGCGTCGGGGGCGACCCTCTTGCTTTACGACGGCTCCCCGTTCCATCCGTCGGGCAATATTTTGTGGGACTTTGCTGCGGCGGAGGGGGCCACGCACTTCGGCACCTCGGCAAAATACATCGATGCCCTGAAGAAAGCCGGCTTGGAGCCGGGCCAAAGCCACGATCTGAGCGCGCTGCGGACGGTGCTGTCGACGGGCTCGCCGCTGGCACCCGAAAGCTTCGATTACGTTTACGCCAGCCTCAAGCAGGACGTGCACTTGGCCTCGATCTCGGGCGGGACGGACATCTGCGGCTGTTTTGTGCTGGGCGTTCCCACACAGCCGGTTTGGCGCGGGGAGATCCAGGGACCCGCCCTCGGCATGGCGGTCGACGTGTTCGACGCAAGCGGGCGCCCCGCACCCGTGCACGAGAAAGGTGAACTGGTGTGCACCAAGCCCTTTCCGTCCATGCCGGTCTCATTCTGGAATGATGCGGACGGCAAGAAGTACCGTGCCGCCTATTTCTCGCGCTTCGAGAACACATGGCATCACGGCGACTTTGCCGAGTGGACCGAGCACGGCGGCATGGTCATTCACGGCCGTTCGGATGCAACGCTCAATCCGGGTGGCGTACGCATCGGCACCGCGGAGATCTACCGGCAGGTCGAGCAACTGGAGGAAGTGCAAGAGAGCATCGTCATCGGTCAGGACTGGCAGCACGACGTGCGCGTCGTACTGTTCGTGGTGCTGAAGCCGGGCTTGACGCTCGACGGTGCGCTCGCCGAACGCATCAAGCGGCAGGTCCGCATCGGTGCCAGCCCGCGCCACGTCCCCGCCAAACTCGTGCAGGTGGCCGATATTCCGCGCACGAAATCGGGGAAAATTACCGAGCTCGCCGTGCGCGACGTCGTGCATGGCCGCGAAGTCAAGAACAAGGAGGCGCTTGCCAATCCAGAGGCGCTTGACCTCTATCGCAACCTCGCCGAGCTGGCGCAGTAAGCCGCGCACGGCGCGGCGCCATTAGCGTCGCGGCGGCGAATGGTAAGGGGTGCCCTTCCCCGCGGCGCTCCCGGCTCGACCACCGGCCACCGCCTGATGCAAAAGCAGCACGGGAATGAGGCCGATCAGCACAATCGTCAGGGCACCGAGGGCGGCGCGTTCGAATTGCTCCAGCGCCGCGTAGCTATAGGCCAGCGTGGCCAGCGTTTCGAAATTGAAGGGCCGCAGCAACAGCGTCGCCGGCAGCTCCTTCATGGCATCGACGAAGACCAGCAAGGCCGCCGCCCCGAGCGCCGGAACCAGTAACGGCACGTGCACGCGGCGCAGGGAAGACAGGGCCGTCTCGCCCAAGGTGCGGGCGACGGCATCCAGATTTGGCGACAGCTTCTCGAAGCCGGCTTCGAGCGATCCCAGCGCGATCGCCAGAAATCGCACGGTGTAGGCGAGCACGACGACGAATAAGCTGCCCGACAGCAGGAGACCGGTGGAAATACCCAACCAGGATCTGAGCAGTTGATCGGTGGCATTGTCGAAGGCGGCGAGCGGCAGCAAAAGCCCAAGCGCCAAGACGGTGCCCGGCAGGGCGTAGCCGAGGCTGGCAATCGGCAGCACGGCACGCACCGGGCCATCGCCGGTCAAGCGTCGGGCATAAACCAGGGCGAGGCCCACCGACACCGTCGAAATCGCCGCGACGCCGGCCACGGTGAGGGTGTTGCGAACGGCGCGCCAGAAGCCAAGCATCAGCGCTTCCGAGAGATAGGTCGACGCCTGCGCCACCAGCACAAGCAGCGGCACGACAAAGCCTGCGATAACGGGAAGCGAGCACGCCGCCGCAACAGCATAGGCACGCCAACCCGCCAGATCGGAGAAGGGAATAGAGCGATAGCGTCCAGTGGTATGGTGCACGCGCGCTCCGCCGCGCGCGGCGCGTTCTCCCACCAGCAACGCCAGCACTAGGAGCAGGGCCACGAGCGCAATCTGTGCCGCGCCGGCGAGGTTGGAGTGCTGGAGCCAGGTCGTGTAGATACTGACCGTCAGCGTCTGCACGCCCAGGTACTGCGCCGCGCCCAAGTCATTGAGGCACTCCATCAAGCTGAGCGCGACGCCAGCCGCAAGGGCCGGTCGCGCCAGGGGCAAAGCGACGCTGCGAAAGGCCCCGATTGGCGTCTGACCCAAGGTGCGCGCCACCTCGAGAACGCATACGGACTGTTGCGCAAAGCTCGCCCGCGCCGACAGGTAAACGTAAGGATAAAGCACGCTGGAGAGCACGAGCACGCAGCCTCCAAAGCTGCGAACCTCAAAAAACCAGTAGTCTCGCGCGCTGTGCCAGCCAAACAGGGCACGCAGCAGCTGCTGCACGGGCCCAGAGTAATCGAGCAGCTCCACATAGCAGTAGGCGACGATATAGGTCGGCATCGCCAGAGGCAGGACCAGCAAGCGGTCGAGCAGGTCACGCCCGGGAAAGCGATACATGGTGATGAGCCAGGCCGCGGCCGTGCCGAGCGACAGCGTTATGACCCCGACACCACCCATCAGCATGAGCGTGTCGCCGAGCGCGCGCGGCAGCACGGTTTGCACCAGGTGCGGCCATACGTTTTGCTCCGAACCGAGGGCCAGCACGAGGATGGTGCCGAGCGGCAGCAAGATGATGCCCGCCAGCGCGGCAGCAAAAAGGGTCCAGCCCCAGGTGCCATTGGCGCGGCCTGGCCAAGACGGCGTCCAGGCGGCCACCCCGGCGCCGCCGCGCGCGGGGGCGTTGGACGCCCAAGGCGATCGGCTTGACCGTTGCTTGGACCTTTGCATTGGCGCTTGACCCCACGGCCGCGAGCAGAGGCACGCTGCCTCAGCGTGCAGTTGTGCCATGTGCACCGGCGCCGCCGACGCGGCAAATGTGTCGCAGCCGCGCGCGCCATGTCATACGGGCACGACGCGATCCTTGGCGAAGGTTAGCGTGACGCAGGTTCCGCGGCCAAGCTCGCTGTTGATGTGAAGCGAGGCGCCGTTGGCTTGCGCCAGGGCTTTGGCAAGGGGTAGGCCGAATCCCAGCCCCGCGGTGCCTGCGCCGGCCGCAGCACCCGGTTGGCAGCGAGGGGTAAAGTGGGCCTGGGGCGCGGCCATGCCCGGCCCCGTATCGGACACCGAAATCTCAAAGCCGCCGCCGATCGAGGTGTCGGCCGACACGCTGACGCGGTCGCCCCGGCGTGAGAACTTGATGGCATTGGCAAGCAAATTCAGCAGGATTTGCTTGAGGCTCAGCTCATCGGCAACGACATGGGGTGGGTCGGGCGGCAGGGAGGCGACAAGGCCTACTCCGGCCCGATCGGCCACCGGTCTTGCCAAAATGAGGCAGCTTTCGATCACCGCCTCGGCAGCGACATTGGTAAAGGTGAGGCGCGAGGCGCTGGAGCGGTCGAGAAACCCCTGCAACATGCCATCCACCAGGCGCAGGACGTGGCGCGCGCTTTCAAAGATATTCGAGGCATAGGTGCGGTAGCACGGATTGCCGAGGGGCCCGAAGTGTTCATCCTTCAGCACCTCGGCGTAGGAGATGACGGCGCTGAGCGGCGTCCTAATCTCGTGCGCCAATTTGGCCTGCTCGACGGCTTCGCTGGGACTAGGCGCGAGCGCGGCGCCGGCGGACAACCCCGACAGGCGTACCACGAACCGGGCGCCGGTCTGCGGCCCACTGACAAAGCATTTTGGCTGAGCGACACCGCGTGCCGTCCAGAACGTCAAGTTGAGCTCGAGGTCGCTCGCGCTCGGGCCCGCCTCGGCAAGCGCGCGCAGGCGCTCGAGCGCCGGCATGGCCCGATCGATCGCAACCGGCTGCGCGGAGCTACCGCAGGCCCCCCAAAACTGCCAGCCCGCAGGGTTGGCGGACAAAATCGCGCCGGCCTGGGCGTCGCATACGAACATCGGTGCCTGGGCGAAACCTGCGCCGCCCGGTTCAGCGCCAGTCGCTGCTGCAGGGAGCAAGAGCATGTATCGCTCGACGAATCAGCCTCCAGGACCCTGGGTAGCGCGAATCGGCCCGAACCGTCCATTGGGCGCAAAAGCGCGAGCGCTCGTTCAACAGCCTGGCGCGGGAGGCCCCACTTGGCACGGGCGCCGCCGCCCACTATCTTGCGCCCACAGCAATGAGGACTTGGCCGGCGCCTGGCGGCGGGTCCGGTCCGCGATGGGCCGCCTTAGCTCAGCTGGTTAGAGCGCTAGATTGTGGATCTAGAGGTCCCCCGTTCGAGCCGGGGAGGCGGTACCAGGCTCCTCCGTCCGTCCCGCAGTCCGGTGCTACGCAGACCTGCCCACCCGTGGACGGGTGCCGAGGGCCAACCCGTTGCTTCAGGCCGCCAAGGCGCGAAGCTGCTCCACCGCGGCGTGGGCGGCCAGCCGTGCGGCGTCGTCCGTCGCCGCCGCCAACTCGCTTTCGGCGGTCTTCAGCTCGGCCGTGAGGTGGGCGCGATCGACCGCGTCGATTTCGAGCGCGCGTTGGGCCAGCACGACGAGACGGTCCTGATCGACTTCGGCGAAGCCGCCCTTGACGAACAAGCGCACGCTGCGGCCCTCGCCAAGGGACGCTGCGATCACGCCTGGCCGCAGGCTCGAGATCACCGGGGCATGTCCTGCCAGCACGGTAAACTCACCCTCCGTGCCCGGTATCACGACTTGGCTCGCGTCCTCGGACAACAGCATGCGCTCGGGCGTGACCAGCTCGAACTTGAAGGTCTCTGCCATGTCTTCTGGTCCTCGCGAGGCCCGAGCCTCTTCGCGCCTTAGTTGCTGCTACTGCTTTTGGCGTCAATCTCCTCCGGGCTCTGCAGCTTGGTGCCGCAAAACGGGCAGAAGAACACCGGATAGTCGATGGTATTGGCCTCGTCCTGCTGGCCGTCGAGGCCAAGCAGGCCGACGGACATATAGAGCACCCCGTCGTCGTCGACCGCGATCAGCGGCTCAAAGTCCTCGCCCTGGATCGCATCTTTCAGGCTTTCACAACATTCGCCGAAATTGCTGCTTGCACCCTGCGCCGCCATTGCTCTCCCTCCCTGTCCTTGGATTATGCCGCCTCGGCCAGCTGTTCGGCCTTGGCGACGGCCTCCTCGATCGTGCCAACCATGTAGAATGCCTGCTCCGGTAGATGATCGTAGTCACCGGCGCACAAGCCCTTGAAGCCCTTGATCGTGTCGGGCAGGGTCACAAACTTGCCCGGCGAGCCGGTGAAGACCTCGGCCACGTGGAAGGGCTGCGATAGGAAGCGCTCGATCTTGCGCGCGCGCGCCACGGCGAGTTTATCGTCTTCGGAAAGCTCATCCATGCCGAGGATGGCAATGATGTCCTGCAGGGATTTGTAGCGCTGCAGGATTTGCTGCACCTGACGCGCCACTTGGTAGTGCTCCTCACCGACGACGCGCGGCTCCAGGATGCGCGAGGTGGAATCGAGCGGATCGACCGCGGGATAGATGCCTTTCTCGGCAATACCGCGCGAGAGCACGGTGGTCGCGTCGAGGTGGGCGAATGAGGTGGCCGGCGCCGGATCGGTCAGATCGTCGGCTGGCACGTAAATCGCCTGCACCGAGGTGATCGAGCCCTTCTGTGTGGTGGTAATGCGCTCTTGCAGCGCTCCCATATCGGTTGCAAGCGTGGGCTGGTAGCCGACCGCCGAAGGAATGCGGCCGAGCAGCGCCGACACCTCAGAACCCGCCTGGGTGAAGCGGAAAATATTGTCGACGAAGAACAGCACGTCTTGGCCCTGGTCGCGGAAATGCTCCGCCACGGTCAGACCCGACAGCCCAACGCGCGCGCGCGCGCCGGGCGGTTCGTTCATCTGGCCATAGACCAAGGCGCACTTAGAGCCCTTGGAAGAGCCGTTGTTTTTCTTGGGGTCCTTGTTGACCCCCGATTCGATGAACTCGTGGTAAAGATCGTTACCCTCGCGCGTGCGCTCACCGACGCCTGCGAACACCGAATAGCCGCCGTGCGCCTTGGCGACGTTGTTGATCAGCTCCTGGATGAGCACCGTCTTGCCGACACCAGCGCCGCCGAAGAGACCGATCTTTCCACCCTTGGCATAAGGAGCGAGCAGGTCGACGACCTTAATGCCGGTCACCAAAATCGAGGCCTCGGTCGATTGCTCGACGAAGGAGGGTGCCGGCTGATGAATGACGCGCTTGCTCGAGGTCTTGATCGGACCCGCCTCGTCGACCGGATCGCCGATCACGTTCATGATACGGCCAAGCGTCTCATCGCCGACAGGCACGGCGATGGCTGCTCCCGTGTCCGTCACCTCCTGGCCGCGCACCAGACCCTCAGTGGAATCCATGGCCACCGTACGCACGGTGTTCCCGCCCAAGTGTTGGGCCACCTCGAGCACCAGGCGGTTGCCACGGTTTTGCGTCTCGAGCGAATTGAGGATTTCCGGCAGATGCCCGTTGAACTGGACATCGACCACCGCACCGGTGACTTGGCGGATATGCCCAACCTTGTTGGCTGCCATGGTTTTGCTTCACCCTTCGCTGTCTTCAGAGCGCCTCGGCGCCGGAGATGATTTCGATGAGTTCTTTGGTGATATTGGCTTGCCGCTGCCGATTGTACCGCAGCGTGAGCTTGTCGATCATATCCCCGGCGTTGCGCGTGGCACTGTCCATGGCGCTCATGCGCGCACCTTGCTCGGAGGCAGCATTCTCCAACAGGCCGCGGAAAATCTGGCTGGCGATATTGCGTGGCAACAGCTCGCTCAGAATTTCATTTTCCTCGGGCTCATACTCGTAGATGGCCCCGGGGCTGCCGGCAGCCGCGCCATCGCCTTCGGCAAGCTTCGCGGGAATGAGCTGGAGGGCCGTGGGTTTCTGCGTGATAACCGACTTGAATTCCGAGAAGTAAAGCGTGGCGACGTCAAACTCGCCGGCCTCGAACATGGCCAAGATTTTCTTGGCGATGTCGGCGGCCGCCTCGAAGCCGATTTGCTTCAGCCCGCGCAGATCGACGCGGTCGATGATCTGGCGACCGTAGGAGCGGCGCAGATTGTCGGCGCCCTTGCGGCCGACGGTGAGAATCTTCACGGTCTTGCCGGCGGCCGTCAGCCGCTGGGCGTCCTGGCGCGCCAGCTTGGCAATGTTGGAGTTGAAGCCCCCACAGAGGCCGCGTTCGGCCGTCATGACGATCAAGAGATGGACGTCATCCTTGCCGGTGCCGACCAACAGCCGGGGCGCGTTGGCTTTGTTGGCACGCTTGTTGAGATTGGCGAGCAACCGATCCATGCGCTCCGCGTAGGGACGCGCCGCCGTCGCCGCCTCCTGCGCCCGGCGCAGCTTGGCGGCGGCCACCATCTGCATGGCCTTGGTGATCTTGCGCGTCGCCTTGACCGAGGCAATGCGGTTGCGAAGGTCTTTGAGACTTGGCATTGGGTCGCATCAACCCCGCGCTAGACCGTGAAGGATTTGGCGAACTTATCGAGCGCCTCAACCAACTGCTTCTCCGTGTCGGGCTTGAGCTCCTTGGCCGAACGAATCTCCTCCAGAATGCCGCCGTGCTGGTCGCGGATGCCGCGCAACATCTCCCGCTCGAAGCGTCCGACGGCTTCGACCGGAATGGGATCGAGATAGCCGCGCGTGCCGGCAAAGATCGACACGACCTGTTCCTCGACCTTCATGGGCGAGAACTGAGGTTGCTTCAGGAGTTCGGTTAAACGTGAGCCGCGCGCCAAGAGCTTCTGGGTGACCGCATCCAGATCGGAGCCGAACTGGGCAAAGGCCGCCATTTCTCGGTACTGCGCCAGCTCGCCCTTGATGCGCCCGGCCACCTGCTTCATCGCCTTGATCTGGGCCGACGAGCCCACGCGCGAAACCGAGATGCCGACGTTCACCGCGGGCCGGATGCCTTGATAGAACAGGTCGGTCTCGAGGAAGATCTGTCCGTCGGTGATGGAGATCACGTTGGTGGGAATGTAGGCCGACACGTCGTTGGCCTGGGTCTCGATGACGGGCAGCGCCGTCAAGGACCCCGCACCGTGCCCCTCGTTGAGTTTGGCGGCCCGCTCCAGCAGGCGAGAATGCAGATAGAAGACGTCGCCCGGATAGGCCTCGCGCCCCGGCGGGCGGCGCAGCAGGAGCGACATCTGCCGGTAGGCCACAGCCTGTTTGGAAAGATCGTCATAGGCGATCACGGCGTGCATGCCGTTGTCGCGGAAGAACTCACCAATCGTGCACCCGGAGAACGGCGCCAGATATTGCAAGGGCGCCGGATCGGACGCGGTTGCCGCAATGACCACGCAATAGTCGAGCGCACCCTGCTCCTCCAGCACCTTGACGAACTGGGCGACGGTGGAGCGCTTTTGCCCGATGGCCACGTAGACGCAATAGAGTTTGACCTTCTCGTCACCCGAAGCATTGAGCGGCTTCTGATTGAGGAAGGTGTCGAGAATGATGGCCGTCTTGCCGGTCTGGCGGTCGCCGATGATGAGCTCGCGCTGACCACGCCCGATCGGGATCAGCGCGTCGATCGCCTTGAGGCCGGTCGCCATCGGCTCGTGCACCGACTTGCGCGGCAGGATGCCGGGCGCCTTGACGTCGACTTGCATGCGCTTGTCGGCCTTGATCGGCCCCTTGCCGTCGATCGGGTTACCGAGCGCATCGACCACGCGCCCGAGCAGGCCCTTGCCGACCGGCACCTCGACGATGGCCCCGGTGCGCTTGACCGTGTCGCCCTCTTTGATGCCGCGGTCGTCGCCGAAGATCACGATTCCCACGTTGTCGGCTTCGAGGTTGAGCGCCATCCCACGTATGCCGCCCGGGAACTCGACCATCTCGCCGGCCTGAACCTTGTCGAGCCCATAGACGCGGGCAATGCCGTCCCCGACCGACAGAACCTGACCGATTTCAGAGACCTCGGCCTCTTTGCCGAAGTTCTTGATCTGCTCCTTCAGGATCGAGGAGATCTCCGAAGCGCGAATGTCCATCAGCCGATACCTTTCATCGCAACTTTGAGATTGTTGAGCTTGGTGCGGAGCGAACTGTCGATCATTTTGCTCCCGACCTTGACGATGAGACCGCCGAGCAGATTGGGATCGACGCGCGTGCGAATCTGGACCTGCTTGCCGATCGAGGCCTTGAGGCTATCGGAAAGCACTTGCATCTGTTCGGCCGACAGGGGATGGGCGGAGGCAACGTCGGCGTTGACCTCGCCACGCTCTCGCGCCAACAACGCCTGGAATGCCCGTAACATATCCGCCAACGCAAACAGCCGGCGGTTGCGTACCAGCAACTTGAGGAAGTTGCCCGTGAACCCAGAAATCCCGCTTCTGCTGAGGATGGCATCGAGCGCCCGCGCCTGGCCCTCGGCGGCGATGACCGGGCTGCGCACCAGCCGTCTCAGCTCTGGGCTGCCCTCCAACATCGCTTGAAAGGCGCTGACGTCGCGCGCGACCTGGTCGAGCTGTTTTTGCTCTTTGGCAAGCTCAAACAGGGCGGCGGCATAGCGTCCCGCCATGCTCGCCATCATGGGATCATCGGTGGCCAAGTGCGTGGTCTCGTCCAAGAACTTTCAGAGAACAACCGTCGGCTGACCGCGTCCGGCCCGCCGCTCGGGCCTAAGGCCAAATGCCCTCCGTGCGCGTGCGCCCCGCGCATAGCATGGGCCGTGTTTGCCAGCAACCGCCCGCGTCGGCATCGAATGCCGCATCGGCGGCGCGACGGAGCCGGCCGCAAAGGCCGTTATAGCGCCAGACACCAACCAGGGGGGCCTCGCTCAGTCGGCGCCTTGCCAAAGGCGCCGAGCCTGCAGGCTGCGGATCTGCGGGGTGGCAAATTCGGGGGGCGAGTTGGCCCACAACAGGAGAAAGTAATGTTGCAGTGGATCCGAGGCCCGCTCACCGCGGCGCTGGCTCTGGCACCCCTTGCCGCCGCGGCAGCCCCGCCGGCCGGCCGGCTTGCGCCGGCGCTCGAGGCGGCGAATGCAGGCGTGCACGAGGCTCAATTCCGCCATCACAACGGTTTCGGGCGCGGGCTCGGGGTGGGCCTCGGTCTTGGCGTCCTGGGCGCGATCATTGCCAGCGAGGCGTATGGGCCGCCCCCCGGCTACGACCAAGACGATTATGCCCACGCCGGGCCGCCAGGCGCGCCCGCCGACACGGCGGCTGATCCACGCGCCCTGTGCGCTCAGCACTTCCGCTCCTTCGAGTGGAACAGCGGTCTTTACACGACCCATTCCGGCGAAAAGCGACTTTGCCCGTATCTGCGCTAGCGCGAGCAAGTGGGATGTGCGGTGCGGGCGGGGTCATCCAGGCATGGATGGCCCCTTTTTTTCCTCGCCCGCTTGCTCACAAAAAACTGTAGGGGTCAATGTCGACCGTGAGGCGTACGTCGCTCGGCAGCTTACGCAGGTTTCCGAGCCACAGGCGCAAATAGCCCTGGATGTCGAGCTCGCGCGGGGCTTTGACGAGCAGGCGCCAACGGTGGCGGCCGCGAATGACGGCGAGCGGCGCCTCGGCCGGTCCCAACACCTCGATGCGGCTCGCGCTCGGGGCCGCGTGCGCGAGCTCGCGAGCGACGAGGGCGGCGAGCTCCTTGTCGCGCGCAGAGACGATGAGGGCAGCGAGACGGCCATAGGGCGGCAGCAGCGCCGTTTGGCGCTGGCGAATCTCGCTTTCGAGGAACTGATTGCGGTCGCCCGAGATAATCGCCTGCATCACAGGATGTTCGGGCAGGTAGGTTTGCACGAGACCGCGTCCGCAGGCGAGAACGCGCCCAGCGCGCCCCGTGACCTGATACAACAGCTGGAAGGTACGCTCCGCCGCGCGTGGATCGGCGGTGCCGAGCCCCAGATCCGCGTCGACGACCCCGACGGTCGTCAAGCGCGGGAAGTGATGCCCCTTGGCCACCATTTGCGTGCCAATGACAATATCGATGGCACCCGATTCAATGGTGCCGATGACTTGGCGCATTTCCACGAGCGAGGGCACCAAATCGGAAGAGAGCAGGGCGACGCGCGCGTCGGGAAAGCGCTCGGCCACCTCCTCGGCAATGCGTTCGACGCCGGGGCCGCAGGCAACGAGGCAATCGGCCTCGCCACACTTGGGACAGTTCTGCGGGATCGGCAAGGCGAAGCCACAATGATGGCAGTTGAGACGATGCCGGTAGCGGTGCTCGACCA
>Ga0075425_100004317_pt1 | contig 14645 bp, 13 predicted proteins | sample SoiMethybrSBSTD4_FD_75300 | JGI IMG/M metagenome (GOLD analysis project Ga0075425, IMG submission 75300) | Bulk soil microbial communities from a Populus tree surrounding site in Tennessee, USA - Soil MetaG P. TD hybrid SBSTD4 | ecosystem: Environmental > Terrestrial > Soil > Tree plantation...
GACGATCTGGCGCTGAGCCTTGCGATACACCTGGAGCCGGTCACTGTCGTTGACGGTGGATCGGGCCTGTTCGAGCAGCCGATCGACGGTCGCGTTGCTGTACCGGGTGAGGTTGTCGACGGATTTCGACTGGAACAGCGGCACCAGCCAGGCCTCGGCGTCCGTCGAGGGGATGAACCAGTTGTAGATGAAGAGATCGGCCTTGCCGTTCCGGACCTCGGACACGAGCTCGCGGTATCCCGGCACCGGCGCCAGATCGATGCCCACGCCGATCCTCCCCAAATCCGCCTTGATCGCCTGCGCGAGCTCGGCGAAGTAACCCCAGCCGGCGTTGAACACCAGCGTCGCGCGGAACCCCTGGGGATATCCGGCCTCGACGAGAAGCCGTCGCGCCGCATCGGGCTGGAGGTGGGCCTTCTTCAGGGTCGCGTCATATCCGTCCGTACCCGGCGGCAACGGGCCGAACGCGGGGATGCCGGTGCCGCGCGACGTGAACAGCACGGCCCGTTCCACGTCGATGGCGCGCGCCATGGCCTCGCGCACCCGCTGATCGGTGAAGGGTTTGCGGTCCGTGGGCAGCCCCAGGTAATACAAGCTCTGCGTGGGCACCCGGATGAGCTTGGTCATCGGGTTGGCGACGATGCGCTCGATGTAGGTGGGCTCGACCTCGGGAAGGAAGTCGACACGCCCGGCCAGGAACTCCTGCATCGTGCGCTCGGACTGGGGCAGGATCCTGAACGACAAGCTGTCGAGCCGGGGGCGTCCTGCCCAGTATTTGGCGTTGGCGGCGAGCCGGATCTCGTCCGCCGAGCGACGGACGAGCTTGAACGGGCCGGTGCCCGTGGGATGGTCGCCGATGTTGCCGCCGTGCCGGCCCAGGGCCTCGGGGCTCAGGATGGGCACGAAGAAGAGAAGCGTTGGCTTGCGGACCTTCAAGGCGATCCGCAGCGTGTGGTCGTCCTGAACGGTGATCTCCTTGATGAGCCCGACCAGGATCTTCTCGCGCACGTTGGGAGGGCTCTCCGTGTAGAAGCGACTGCCCGGCAGGAAGTTCCGCTCCAGGTTCAGCTTCGCGGCCGTGGCGTTGAACGGCGTGTCGTCGTGGAACACGACGCCCTTGCGCAGGTGGAAGGTGTAGGTGAGACCATCGGCGCTGACGTCCCAGGACTCGGCCAGGGCCGGCTCGATCGTGCGCAGGTCCTTGGACAGGTTCACGAGCGGCTCGTAGATGGCCCACATCACGCGCTGACAACGGACGTTGTTGCACTTGGCGGGGTCGAGGACGTCGGGAGCGGCGTTCAGATGATAGACAAACGTCTTCTCCGCGGCCTCGACCCCGCCGGCCAGCCACGCCAGCAGCATGGCGACGATGACGGCTGCTTTCAGCACTCTTCGGTCCTTTCGACCCGGATCGCGGTGACCTCGATGCCGTGACGTCGTGCTACGCGTCGGAGCTCCAGTTGTAGCACCTCGGCGTCGGCGCGACTTAGCGGGCCACGGATCTCGATCTGTCGCGTGGCCCCTGGCGCCCTTTGGGAGCCCATCTCGGCGCCCTTCTAATCCTCGGCGTCGCCCGTGATGTGAAACGTGATCTCGGCGTTGAACTTCTTCAGCAGCTGTTGGAGCTCCCTGCTGAACTGCGCGGCCGTCGCCGGATCGACCGGACCCTTGCACTCGAACATGACCACGTGCTTCTCGGTATCCTTCAGCTCCCCCATGCCTCCGCCGCCCATGTCGTCCCTCCTGGTGTTGTTCGTGATCTTCACACGCGCGTTCGCGAAGGAGTTCGCGAGCCGCCGCTCGCACGCAGTCAGCTCCGCGCCCGTTAGGGTATAGGGCAGGAGCCCGACGAGGTTGTCGCTGCGCATGATCCGCACGTCAGGGGTGTCGTCGCAGTTCGCCAGCGTGAACGAGTTGTCCGGCTGCCGCATCGTCTCTGGCAGGCATCGCACGCAGGGGACGCCGGGAATCGCCCCTGCGATGTCGCAGCCGTGACAGAGACCGAAGAGATGACCGATCTCGTGGGCCAGGATCAGATCGCAGAAGGGGGACGGACCGCTCAGGCAGTCGGTGTCGATCCAAGCCGCGCCGGCGCGCAACGGCCCCGTGTCGAGCCACCGGTCCCCGTATCCGCCATTCCGCTGGATGCCCCACCACACATACAGATCGACGCCCCGGACGTCGGGCGCGTTGTAGTCGTTCGCGAGCTGGCGAAACCGCTGTCGCGCCGCGGCGCTATGCGCCGGACTGGCGATCTCCTCGTGTGCCACGCCGGCGATGGGCATCGTGTCGACGGTGAAGGTGCACCGCTCGAACCGCTGAACGTACAGTCGCATGGCGGCCTGGGCCCAGATCGCGTTAACCCTCGCGCCCTCGGCGAAGTGCGCGATCAGCATCTGCGGCGTGATCTTCGTCGAGACGTCGTTCGGCGAACCACTGAGCTTCATGAAGTGCACCACGACCGGAACGCTGACCGGCAACAGCATCGGGTCCGACGATGCCGGCGCGTTCGGGGCAGCGGCCGGAGCCGTGAAGCCGGCAACGTCCATGACCTCACAGGGCCGGGACTCGGCCGCGGCGGCACCGGGCGCAAGCGCCACGCACCCGATGGCCGCGAGCCCAACCGCGTGAGGGATCAGCACGCGGATCACCGGGCGTCCTCCATGCCCTGGAAGAGGTCATCCGCAGTGAAGATCGTCGGCAGCATGTCCACCCCACGCACGAAATAGCTCGACTCCGTGACGTCGTATGGGTCGCCGACGTCGACGGCCTCGTCCAGGGCCAGGCGGACGTACGTCGCCGACATGTTGTACCTACCCGTGAAATCGAAAAAGTTCATCATCGTGATGAATCGGCCGGCGTTGATCTCGGTGATGCACGGCACGTCGCTCCCGTTCGCCTTCAGATCGATGCTGAACGCTCCGCACGCGTAGGGATCCAGGGCCCGGATCGCACGCGTGCAGGTCTCCACCACGAGGGGCTCGTTCACCGTCTTGGCGAGCGAGGCGATCGACGATGTGCCGCTGGCTCGGCTCTCGGCATCGAGATAGGCCAGGCGCTCGACAGTCTTGATCACGACGAGCCGTCCGTCCTTCCACAGGCTCTGGCACGCGAAATCGCGCCCCGGCAGATATTCCGACAGCGTGAACCGTGTGACTGGCACCCCGCGCATCCGCTGCCAGTAGCCGATCCACGCGCGCGCATCCTCCGGGGTGTCGACGGGGGCCGCGCCCCGCGACGCATACCCGCTGCGGATGCGACACCAGGCGCGTCCTTGCTGGCCAAGCCGCGCGAAGATGGCGTCCAGCGTGTCGAGGTCCGAGACGGGATAGGTGACCGCCACCGGCACGCCCTGACCGCGGAGATACTCGCTCAGCTCGTACTTGTCCTGGCAACGCTCGATAACCGCCTTCGACGGCAGGAACACCCGACACGGCAAGACGTCGCGCAGCTCGGAAGCCAGGGCGACGTCACCATCGGTGTTCGGGAAGAGAAGATCGATGGCCTCGCGCTCGACGATGTGCCGGAGGCCGTCGACGAATCGCGGATGAGTCCGCGGAGGCAGAAGGTAGTTGCGATTCGCCTTGGAGTTTCTTAGGGAGAACCGATCCACGTGCGCGCCGACGATGACGAGACCGGGGTAGTCGGCGCGCAAGCTGCGGATAAGATTGTTTCCGGCTCCGGTTCCTGCTCCCGGCAGCAGCACGCGTCTCGACGTGTTCACGCTACAAAACCTCCAAGCAGGTTCGCGCTATCATCGTGCGACGCACGCGAGGCCCCGCAACGTCGATGCCAAACCGAAGGTGTGGAATTGCGCTCATTTGAACCCGGGCCGGGCACAGTATGGTGGTTGTGGTGGTTGATATCCGACTACGACGGACGAGCTCAGTGCGAAGCCTCTCCTGCATCGACCGGATCGGCATCTGAGCGATTTGTCGCGAATTTAGGGTCCATTCGGTCGACTGTCAAGGTTCGCCGCCGGTGATGAATGACCTCGTCGCGCTGCACCGGCGGTTCGTCGATGGGCTGGCACGCCGCGGTGTCTTCACCAGTTCGAGTGTGGAGGCCGCGTTTCGGTCGGTTCCCCGCCATCGATTTCTGCCCGGCGTGCCTGCCGAGGAAGCGTATCTCGATCGGGTGATCGTGACCGAGACCGCGGAAGGCCTCCCCGTCAGCGCCTCGTCGCAGCCGTCCTTCATGGCGGTCATGCTCCAGCAGCTCGGGCTCCAGCCCAGGCACCGCGTGCTCGAGATCGGCACCGGCACTGGCTACAACGCCGCGCTGATGGCGGAGATCGTCGGCCCGGCCGGCCACGTCGTCAGCGTCGACGTCGACGGCGCGATCGCCGAGCGTGCGCGTGTCCGCCTCGACGAGGCCGGTTATCGTGCAGTCGAGGTGGTTCATGGCGACGGGGCGCTCGGCCACGCCGCCTCCGCTCCCTACGACCGCGTGATCGTCACTGTGGGCGCCTGGGACATTCCGCCGGCGCTACGCGAACAGTTGCGCACCAACGGCCGGCTCGTCATTCCCCTGTCGATCCGGGGACCGCAGCGCTCGATCGCGTTCGAGCGCGCCGGCGCGCGGCTCGTCGGCAGGTCGATGGCCGACTGTGACTTCAGCACGAGCCTTCGTGGCGACTTCGCCGCCCCGACGACGCGCCTGCGGATCCCCAGCCACCAAGATGAAGAGGTGTGGGTGTGGTTCGACGGCGCCCGCGACATCGATCCGGTGACGATCGCGCGGCTCCTGTCGAGCCCCGGGGTCGACCGACCGTCTGGCTACGCGGCACGGGTCAGCGAGATCTTCGGAGGACTCTATCTTTGGCTCGCGCTGAACGACCACCGCTTCGCCCACATCGGCTCGGCGGGGTCGCCGAGGCTGCCCGGCGTGCTGCATCTACCCGGGAAGCCGACAATGACGGCCGGCTTGCTGGACACGTCGGGACTCGCGTTGCTCGACTACGGCGGGCGATCACCAGCGACGTCGCTCGACGATCCGCGAACAGCGGTGGTCGGCGTGCGCGGCTTTGGCCATGACAGCGGTCTCACCGACCGGCTCATCGATCTGGTGTCCGCATGGAACGACGCGGGGCGGCCGGCGACCGACGGCCTCCGGATCACCGCGCATCCCATCGAGGAGCCATACGACCGAGGGCCCGGCGAGTTCGTCATCGACAAGCGGTGGTCGCGGCTCGTGCTTTCGTGGTGACGGCGACGCCCTACGCTTTGCCCTCCACCGCCCGCTTGAGCTGATCCAGGTGGTTGTCGTCGTGCCAGGCCATCAGGGTGACGAAGTCCTCGATCGTGATACGGCCGCGGACGGGGTGGCTGCCGCCGCGCTTCCATTGCTCTGATGTGAGCTTGCGGAGGATGTCGAGGGTGTCCTGCCGCCGCTTGCGGAAGGCGGCGACGGCGTCGCCGGCGTCGTTGCGGAGGTACTGGCGCTCGGCGGCCCAGCGATCGGGGTCGGGACCGAAGAGCTGCGGGTCGTCCATCGCCAGCAGCATCTGGAAGCGACCGGCGAAACCTTCCTCGGTGTCGCGGAGATGGCAGACGACCTCCACGGCCGCCCAGTTCTTCTCGTCGGGGCGTTTGGCGAGCACCGTGGCGCTCTGACCCTTGATCGCGGCGGCGAGCTCATCGGGCGTCCGCTCGAGGCGCTTGACGCGGTCGGCGATCGGCTGCTTTGCGTACTCTTCCATCGTCGGCATCGTTGTCCTCCCTATGGTTTTCCGTCGAGGGCGCGCTTGACCTGATCGAGGTGGTTGTCGTCGTGCCAGGCCATCAGCGCGATGAGATCGTCGACGGTCATCCGCCCCCGACGCTCGTGGCGCCCCGCCCTCGCCCACGCCTCTGCGGGCAGGCCTCGCAGCAGATCGAGTGTTTCGTCGCGCCTCCGGCCGAAGGCATCCCAGGCCGCGCCGACGTGGTGCCGCGCGTACTGGCGCTCCTCGACCCAGCGGTCGGCGGTTCCGGTCGTCACCAGCACGGGATCGTCCATGGCCAGAATCATGCGGATCCACCCACTGAGATGCTCCTCGGCGTCCCGGAGATGGCAGACCACTTCCTTTGCCGACCACGCGTCGGGCGCCGGCCGGCGCGAGAGGACGGTGCCCGTGTGGCCGCGCACCAGCCGGGCCAGATCGCTCGGCGTCCGCTCCAGGCGCTCCAGGCGGTCGGCGACGAGCGCCGCGCGCCAGTCTTCCATGGATCTCACCGCGGGTGCGCTCACGCGGCGGCGCGCGTCGGGAACGAGCTGGTAGAACAGGCTCGACTCGCGCTTGTAGAAGCCCTCGGTGTGGAAGGAGTCGGGCAGGCGCAGCAGCGTGTAGTCGATGTGGTGGCCGACCTCGTGCAGCAGCGTCCTGAGAAACGTGCGGAACGCGACCACGCGCTTGTGCTTGGCCGTGCGCATCCAGAGCTGGATCTTCGGCCGCCGGCCGCGCGTGACGGTGTAGAGGCCGTGCAGCTCACCCCATTGCGCGTGCGGACGTGCGGCCAGCACCTCGACCGTCACCCGGGGGATGCCGAGCGCGTCGGTGAGGCCGTCGATCAGGCCCTCGGTCGCGGCCTGCGTGGCCGGCCGCGCCTCGGTCGAGAGCGCCGCCTGGAGTGCGGTGACGCGAGGGTGGAGGTCGGCAGGGCGCTCGAGACGCAGCTCGGTGACACCGTCGCTGTCTCGGTAGATCTTCTGCTGGGCGCGCGATAGCCGTTCGTAGTAGGCGAACGGCATGGGGCTCCGTTATTGGCCTTTCCAGTTCGGCTTGCGCTTTTCGAGGAAGGCGCGGGCGCCCTCGAGCCGGTCCTCCGTCGTGCGCAGGAGCGTCGACAGATCGCCCTCCAGGCGCAGCCCGTCCTCGAGCGACATCCCGAGGCCCTTCACCACCGCTTCCTTGGCATAACGCAGGGCCAGCGGCGCGCGGCCGGCGAGCTCGCGGGCGAGATCCATCGCGTGCTTCATCAGATCGGCCGCGGGCACGACCCGCTCGACGAGCCCGATGCGGAGCGCCTCCGCGGCGCCGATGCGCGCGCCCGTGAGGATCATCTCGAGCGCTTTGCCGCGGCCGACGAGCCGGGGCAGCCGCTGCGTCCCGCCGCCGCCCGGGATGATGGCGAGGTTGACCTCCGTGAGCCCGAGCAGCGCGTCGTCCGCGGCGATGCGGATGTCGCAGGCGAGCGCGAGCTCGAGGCCGCCGCCCAGTGCGACGCCGCGGATGGCGGCGATGATGGGCTGCGGGCAGCGCTCCATGACCTGGCGGAACTCCAGCCGGCGCCGCTGCTCACGGAACCGCGTCGGCGTCTGGGCCTCGACGAACTCCCGAATGTCGGCGCCGGCGGAGAACGCGCGGTCCCCGGCGCCGGTGACCACGATCACGCGCACGTCGTCGTTCGTCGACAGCGCGGTGAAGTGACGGAGCATCGCCTCGCGCAGCGCCGTGTTCATGGCGTTCCGCACGTCGGGCCGGTTCAGCGTGATCGTGGCGACGTGGTCGGCGACCTCGTAGAGGACGGGCTCTTCGCTCATGCCGGGGGGCCTCCGATGACGCGTCGCTGTCGCAGATCCGCGATTCTCGCCTCGTCGTAGCCGAGCTCGCGCAGCACCGTGGCGGTGTGCTCGCCCAGCGTGGGCGGCCGACCCGGATCGCGAGTGGGTGAGTCGGAGAACACGAGCGGCATGCCCATGAGGCGCAGCCGCCCCAGCTCCGGGTGATCGTACTCGCGGATCATCCCGTGATGGTGGACGGCCGGGTCGTCCATGAACTCCTTGAGCGTCTGGACGGCGGCGGTGGGAATGTCGTGCGCGGCCAGGACCTCGAGCCAGTGCGCCCGCGGCTTCTCCGCGAAGCGACGCTCGAGCAGCGGGAGCAACACCTCGCGGTTGTCGAGGCGGAGCAGCCACGAGGCGAAGCGCGGATCGTCCGCGAGCTCCCGGAGGTCGAGCGCGGCGCAGAGCTTCACCCAGAACGTCTGGTTGCCGCACGCCAGGAAGAACCACTCGCCGTCGCTGCCCTGGTAGAGCCGGTACGTCGGGTTGTCGCGAAACATCGACTGCTTGCCGGGATAGTCGACCACGTTGCCTGACTGGAGCGCGAGCGCGGCGTGGAGCAGGGAGGTCTCCACGCGCTGGCCGCGTCCCGTGCGCTCTCGCGCGAACAGCGCGGCGAGTACCGCCTGGGCCGTGAGCGCGGCGGCATAGTAGTCGTTGATCGCGATCCGCAGATACTGCGGCGGTCCCCCGAACCCCTGCAGCGCCTGCTGGCCGCTCATGGCCTGGAGCAGCGGGTCGAAGCCCGGGCGGTCGGCGTACGGGCCGCTGGATCCGAACGCGGTGGTCGAGCAGTAGATCAGCCGCGGGTTGATCGTGCTGAGCTGGGCGTAGCCGACGCCGAGACGATCGGCGACGCCGGGCCGCATGTTCTCCATCGCGACGTCCGCCGGCTGGGCGAGACGCTCGACGATTTTCCGACCTTCCGGCGACTTGAGATCGACAGCGATGGAGCGCTTGCCACGGTTCCAGCCGTAGAAGCCGGGCAGCTCGCGAAACGCGTCCCCGGCCAGCCCCTCGACCTTCACGACCTCGGCGCCGAGGTCGGCCAGCATCATGACGGCATACGAGCCCGCGATGTAGCTCGTGAGATCGATGACGCGGATGCCGTCGAGCGGCGGCGGAGCGGGCGATGACACCGCGACCGCTATCCCGCGATTTTTCGGACGATCAGCTCGCGGTGATAGTCGCCGTCGCCGTACATCGGCTCGAGCGCCTTGGCGCGCTTGAAGTAAAGGTGCAGGTCGTACTCCCACGTGAAGCCGATGCCGCCGTGCACCTGGATCGAATCCCCGCACACCTTGCGCGCGGCGTCGCCGACGTAGGCCTTGGCCACGGAGGCCGCGAGCTCCTGATCCTCGGCGCCCGCGTCGAGCGCCCAGGCCGCGTAATACGTGGCCGAGTGCGAGTTCTCGACCTCCAGCAGCATCTCCGCGCACTTGTGGCGAATCGCCTGGAACGAGCCGATGGGCTGACCGAACTGCTCGCGTACCTTGGCGTAGCCGACGCTCATGTCGAGGCACCGACGTGCCGCGCCGAGCATCTCGGCGGCCGCGCCCACGGCCCCGCGCCGCAGCAACCAGCCGAGCAGCGCCGCGCCGCCGCCCGCCGCGCCGAGTACGGTGTCCGACGCCACGGGCACGCGGTCGAGGCTGACGTGAACCCAGCGCGTCGCGAGATCCATGCCCGACACCGGAGACAGCCCCAGACCGCGAGCCGACGGCTCGACGAGGAAGACCGTGAGCCCTTCGGGGCCGACGGCAGGCACCAGCAGCACGTTGGCCACATGCGCCCACGGCACGAAGCGCTTCTCGCCGGTCAGCGTCCAACCCTGCGGCGTGCGCTCGGCGCGGGTGCCGACCGCGTCGGGGCCCCAGTCGAGATCCTTGTCGAGGAAGGCGATGGTTGCGCGCGCGTCGCCGGTGGCGACCGCGGGCAGCCACCGCTTCTTCTGCGCGTCGGTGCCGGCCTCGTCGATCGCGCTCGCGGCGAGCATCGTGGGCAGGTACGGGCCAGGATAGGCCGCGCGCCCGAGCTCCTCGAGCAGGATCGCCGTCTCCACCATGCCGAGCCCGCTGCCGCCGTGCGCCTCGGGCAGCGAGAGACCGAGCCAGCCCAGCTGGGCCATCTCCTTCCACAAGCCCTCGCTCTCGCCGCGGGGATCCTCCCACATCGACCGGACGACGGCCGGCTTGCAATGCTCGTCGAGGAACGCGCGGGCCGAGTTCTTCAGCAGCTGCTGATCCGAGCTGAATGCGAAGTCCATGGCTACGCCTTCACCCGGTCGGCGCGAATTTCCTTCGGCAGCCCGAGCACCCGCTCGCCGATCACGTTCTTCTGGATCTCGGACGATCCCGAATAGATGGTTCCCGCGCGCGACCACAGGAACGCGTGTGCCCACGTGCCCGGCTCGCCGGAGGAGGTGTCGATCTCGTCGAACTCGTGCTGGGGCGCCAGCAGCTGGCCCTCGGGACCGAGGATCTCCAGCGCGAGCTCGTAATACCGCTTCTCGAACTCGGTGTACGAGAGCTTGGTGATCGACGACCCCGCACCCGGTGCGTCGCCCTTCTGCAGGGCGGAGAGCACGCGCAGCGCCGCGTAGCGCTGCACTTCGAGATCGGCGTAGATGCGCCCGAGCTTGGCGCGCACGGCGGCGTCCTCGATGAGCGGCTTGCCATGGCGGCGCAGCTCCTTGGTGGCCTTCACGAGCTGGTTGAAGGCGGAGGCGTAGCGCGTGACGCGGCCCAGCGAGTTGCCGCCGCGCTCGTAGCCGAGCGTCGTCTGCGCGATCTCCCAGCCCTGGCCGAGGTTGCCGATGAGATCGGACCGCTCGGCGCGCGCGTTCGTCATGAAGACCTCGGAGAACAGCGAGCTACCCGTGATCTGCTTGAGCGGCCGCACCTCGACGCCGGGCTGGCGCATGTTCAGGAGGAAGCACGAGATGCCCTTGTGCTTGGGGACCTTCGCGTCGGTGCGGCAGAGCAGGATGCCCCAGTCCGCGATGGGCCCGCTCGACGTCCAGATCTTCTGCCCGTTGACGACGAAGTGCTCACCATGATCCTCGGCCCGCGTCTTGAGACCGGCGAGGTCCGAGCCCGCGTTCGGCTCGGAGTAGAGCTGGCACCAGATCTCCTCCGCCGTCAGCATCTTCTTGAGGTAGCGCTGCTTCTGCTGCTCGGTGCCGTGGACGATGATGGTCGGCCCGATGAACCCGATGCCCAGGCCATTGATCGCCGGCGGCGCGTTGACGCGCGCCATCTCGTCGGACACGATCGCCTGCTGCATCGGTGTGGCTCCGCGCCCGCCGTACTCCTTCGGCCACAGCATGCCGACGTAGCCCGCCTCGTAGAGCGTGCGGTGCCAGGCCTTGCGCTCGTCGAGGGTCTTCAGATCGTGCGTCGGCGTGTTGGCTGCAAACCATTTCCGCGTCGCCTCGCGAAACGTGAGGTCTTCGGGCGCGTAATTGAGGTCCATGACGTCCTCCTGCGGCCGTTTCTAGCATGCGGCGGGACTCGAAGCAACGCGCCATGTCGCGTTGTCGCGCGCTGTCACGCTGGCATACCCACGCCGTCACCCCGACGTGCCGGCGTCGAGGACCGCCGCAAATATCTGGACCTGCGGCGCGCGGCGATGTGGCACGCGGGTTGCCCTTCCCGCGGCGAGACCACTCTGTGGCATCGCTCGTTGCGGAGTCAGTGATGAAGCCGACGTTCCGGACCCTGAAGATCGATGACGCGAGCGCGCTCCAGGCGCTCGTGGTGGAGCACCTTGAGTCGCTCGAGCCGGGCCTCAAGGTCCTGGACGAGCGCGCGCTGCTCGGCGGTGGCGCGATCGATCTCGTCGCCGTCGACGGCGAGGGTCGCCTGGTGCTCATCGCGGTCGGCCTCGTCGCCGATGACGCGATGGTGCTGCGCATGCTCGACGCCTTCGCGTGGTGCCTCGAGTACCCGGATACCGTGCGGCGCCTCTACGCAGTGAGCCCGGAGGGTCTCGCCGATGCTCCGCGCGCCTTCTTCATCGGCGAGCGCATGTCCGACGCCTTCCTGCGAAAGATCAAGCATCTGCGGATGCCGTCGGTTCGTTGCCTGGAGTTCTGCTACATCGAGGTCAACGGCGTCGCCGGCCTGTGTTTCAATCCCGTCGACGCCGCCGGGCCGCGCGAGCCCATGCCCGTGACTGTGCCGTCGCGCGCAGCGTCCGTCGCCGCTGTCGAATCCAGGTCGTCGGCCGCATCCGTGGCCTCCGTCGTCGTCGAACGCGAGATCGCCGAGCCCTCGGTGGCGCCGAGCCCCATCGTGGACGCCGCGCCGACGCCGATGCTGACCGAGCAGGTGGCCGCGCCCGCTGAGGTGGTCGAGCCGGTTGTCGCCGAGGTCGAGACGCCGGATCCCGTTCCCGCCGCCGTCGAGCCGACCATCCAGATCACCACGCCGTCCGCTCCCGCCGCGCCACGCGCGACGGCAGGGCTGCCGGGCGACCTGCTGAAAGGTTTGCGGATGCCGGACAACCTCTCCTCGCAGTGGCGACGGATCCTGAGCCGCGCCGTCGACGCGCCCGATCCCGCGAAGATCCGCGTCGTTCGCGAATATCTGCAGAGCGAGTTCGCCGGCGCAGTCGTCTACGACTTCTATGAGCACCAGCGCGCCGCACAGGTATTCCAGGTGCAGAACAACCAGGGGGCGGTCATGCACCTGGCCATGGTGTCCGACGATTTCTTCGACGCTAACGCCGAGGCCGACATCCGCGGCGTGCTGGACCGTCAACGGGTCGCCCGCGCGCTACGCGACGCCGGGCCGGCCGGCGTTCTGATGAGCGCCGCCGGCCTGCGGGTCGCCAAGGCATAGGCGATTTCGTCGCGCGCCGGCTGCACGGTGCAGCGCCAAGGGGAGGCTTCCTGCCGATGGCCAAAGTGATGGTGGTCGACGACGCCTACGCGGACCTCGTCCTCATGGAGTCGATCCTCAAGTCGGGCGGTCATCAGGTCGTCACGCTCATGGACGGCGACCAGCTCGAGGACAAGATGTCGGCCGAGCGTCCCGACATGCTGCTCCTCGACATCGTGATGCCGAAGCGGAACGGCTACGAGGTCCTCCGCGCGCTGCGCAAGGACGCGCGGACGTGCCGGACGCCGGTCGTGCTCGTGAGCTCGAAGAATCAGGAGAGCGACCGCGCGTGGGGCAAGCGGCAGGGCGCCGACGACTATCTCGGCAAGCCGTTCACTTCGACCGAGCTCCTCACGATGGTCGGGCGCCATGTCCGCTGACGCGAGCCCGCCCGTCGACCTCGCCGTGTCGCCGCCGCCGCCGGACGCGGAGGCGCTGCCGTCCGAGAGCGCCTGCGTGTTCACCTTCGCCGACGAGCCGTGCGCGGTCGACGTGCGCCAGGTGCGCGCGGTGGTGACGCTCGGGGCGCTGACGCGGGTGCCGGGGGCTCCGGCGACGCTGCTCGGCGTGACGAATGTGGGTGGCGCCGTCGTACCGGTCGTCGACCTTCGCCCCCTGCTCGGCCTGCGCGCGGTGGCCGTCGGCGCCGGCGCCTCGGCGGTGATCCTGGAAGACGGAGATCTCCGGGCCGCGCTGGTCGTGGAGCGCGTGCTCGGGATCGCGCGGTTCCAGACGGCGCAGCCGCCGCCCGATGCGAGCCGCTTCGCGGCCTTCGCGAGCGGCGCGCTGCCCTCCGTGGACGGCACGGTGACGATGCTCGATGGATCGACGATCCTGGCGGCCGTGCGGCGGGCGTGGGCGCCCGCCGAGGATGCGGTCGCCACCTGAGGAGGCGACGGTGAATCGACGCCGATTTCTCTCCCTACTGTCGGGCGCTCTCGTGCCGGCCGTCTCGCTCGGCCGTTCCCGCGCCTGGGCTCAGGCCCCGGGCGTCACCGCGACGGAGATCAGGGTCGGCATGAGCGCCGCCTTCAAGGGCACGGCGGGCGGCCTCGGGACCGAGCTGTACCGTGGGGCGCAGGCCTGCTACGCGGAGATCAACGCGCGCGGGGGGATCCACGGGCGAGCGATCACGGTGGTCGCCCTCGACGATGGCTACGAGCCGACCCCGTGCATCGGCAACACGGTGCGGCTCATCGAGAAGGAAGGCGTCTTCTTCCTTTCCAACTACGTCGGGACACCGACGCTGACCCGCGCCCTGCCCGTGATCAAGCGGTACGCCGACCGGGACGTCATCCTCGTCGGCAACTTCACCGGCGCGCAGCCCCAGCGCGAGGAGCCGTACGCCGAGCACGTCTTCAACATCCGGGCCTCGTACCGGCAGGAGATGGCGGCGCTGGTGGAACAGTTCTGGCGCCTGGGCCTGCGACGCTTCGGCGTGTACTACCAGATCGACGCCTATGGACGCAGCGGCACGGACGGCGTGGCCCGAGCGCTGGCCCAGCGCGGCGCGAGGATCGCCGCCGAGGCCACGTACGCGCGAGGTGCGAAGTTCCAGGACGACATGGGCCCCGCGGTGAAGGCGCTTCGCCAGGCCGGCGTCGACGTGGTGCTGTGCACGGGCGCCTATCAGGGATGCGGAGCATTCGTCCGGACGGCGCGCGACCTCGACTGGAACGTGCCCATCTCCAACGTGTCGTTCGTCGGCGCCGATGCGATGCTCGGATTGCTGCTCCAGCACGCGAAGGTCACGGGGCGCGACTACACGCTGGCCCTCGTGAACTCGCAGGTCGTTCCCAGCTACGACGACACGAGCCTGCCCGCCGTGGCGGAGTACCGCGCGCTGATGATCAAGCACGCGCCGCAGGTGCCCGAGGCGCTGCGCGACGGCAAGTACACGCCGCAGCCGCTGAGCTTCATCAGCCTCGAGGGTTTCATCAACGCCAAGGTCGTCGTCGAGGCGTTGGGACGCGCGGGCGCGCGCCCGACGCGCGCCGCGCTCCGGCAAGGACTCGAATCGATGAAGAACGTCGACCTCGGCGTCGGCGCGCCGCTCACCTTCGGGCCGGACCGTCACCAGGGACTCGGCAGCGTGTACTTCACCCGCGTCGAGAACGGTCGCTGGGTGCCCCTCACCGACTGGATCGCCGCCGTGAAGGCATGAGGAGCGAACGATGAAACTGCGGGTCAAGATCGGCCTGTTCTTCGCGATCATCC
>Ga0075425_100004318_pt1 | contig 14645 bp, 12 predicted proteins | sample SoiMethybrSBSTD4_FD_75300 | JGI IMG/M metagenome (GOLD analysis project Ga0075425, IMG submission 75300) | Bulk soil microbial communities from a Populus tree surrounding site in Tennessee, USA - Soil MetaG P. TD hybrid SBSTD4 | ecosystem: Environmental > Terrestrial > Soil > Tree plantation...
GGGAACACCAGCGCGCTCGCGATCCATTTGCCGTCCGCGGCCCGCACGCCAAAGCCGTGTCCCAGCGTCAGCATCAGGCGCCAGTCGGACGCAACCTGGTTCCAGCCCGCCTCCATCGATAGTGGGCACAAAAGTTCCGCGTCGGCCGGCTGAAGGTGCTCGATCAGCCAAGCTCCGGTCGCGGCCGCGGCGGCCTCAGAACCGGCCATCGCGCACCTCGTAGTGCGTCGGTTTGCCGTGGCTCGGCATGCCGGCCAAGAGCCAGTCGGCGGTCCAGTCGAGCATGCGCTCGATGCCGACCTTTGGGGGTCCGAACTCCCTCACCATGCGCGCGGCATTGTTGAGCCAACCGCTTGGGGCTTCGCGGCCGGACAGTTTCGCGGTGCGACCGAAGCGGCGCGCGAACTCCTCGGCGAGCCAGCGCACGGAGAGGATGTGGGGTCCGGTGACGTTGAGCGGGCTTGTCGGTGACGTGGTGTGCGCCAGGCAGCGCAGCGCGAGGGCGTTGGCGTCGCCCTGCCAGATGACGTTGACGTGCCCCATGGCGAGGTCGAGCGTCTCCCCGGCCAGCACTTTGGCAGCGATATCGTGCAGCACGCCGTAGCGCATGTCGATGGCGTAGTTGAGCCGGACGAGACGGCCAGGCGTGCCGAGCTGCGCCGAGAAATGCGCGAGCATGCGCTCGCGACCCAAGCAGCTCCAGGCATACTCGCCGGGCGGTGGCCCGACCGGGGTTTCCTCCGTGGCGCCTCCTCCTGCAACGGGCACGAACGGATAGACGCACCCCGTCGAGAAGGCAACAATCCGCGAGCCAGCAAAAATCTCGGCGACCATGGCCGGCACATGCACGTTCATGGCCCAGGTCAGCGCTGGGTTGCTGGCGGCACCAAACTTCATGGCAGCCATGTAAATCACGTTGGGTAGTTTGGGCAGTGCTTCGACGGCCGATCGATTGAGCAAATCGCAGGCGATGGTCTCCACGCCTGCCTTCTCCAAGCCGGTGCGCACTGCCACATCTGAGAAGCGCGCCACCCCGACGACGCGCCGATCCGCTGCCGCTCGCTTGGCCATGCGAGCGAGCGTCGGCCCCATCTTGCCGGCCACACCGAGGACAAGGATGTCGCCCGCAACGCCCGCCAGGTCTCGGGCGAGCTCCGGCGTTGGCTGGCTCAGGAACTCCTCCAGGTGCGCGACCGAGCTGAAGCGTTGCGGCATGGAGACGGTCATGCGGCTCTCTCTGGAAACAGGGGCGCGATCCGACCGCTTGGCGCTCGAGGCATCGGGCGCATGGCAGCAAAGTCCATGTCCGCAACCGCGGCAAAGCCGGGGCAGGCGAGGGAGCCCAGTGCCAGGCGGCCTTCGCGAATGCGCAGGCGCGCTGGGCCGGCAACGCGCTCGTAAAGGTCGGGGTGGGCATGGACGAAACTGGCCTGCTCGGATTCCGGTGCAAAGGACATGCCATCGATGAAGTGCTGGCCATTGCGCTCGACGTGAGCAAGACCCAAAAGCGAGACGAGCGCCAGATCCTGCTGCACGCTGACGCCGGCCAGCGTCGTGAGGTCCTCTCCCGTGATGAAGAATTGAGGTCTGCCGGCCGTGGCATTGAGCTTGGCAACGCGCGCAGCGTTGAGGATCGACTTGTAGAACCCCTTGCAGTTCTTGCTGGAGACGCCGCTGTAGCCGAGCGCCAGCGCCGAGGGAAACGAGGCGAGCTCTCCGTCGGACTCGTCGATGATGAGAGGCTTGAGCCGCGCCAGCCCGCCAACGGGTTTCGCCAAGGCGCACGCGCGGGCGATGGGTTGCTCGATCCAGAGCGTGGCCGCCGCAAGACGGGAGAGCGTTGGCGTCTCGCACATGCGCCGCCATAACTCGGCGACGCCCTCGATATCGTCATACTGCTCGTTGCCATCGAGGGTGGTGCGATAATCGCCAGCAGCGCGGTCCAGCACGGCGGCGATCCGCGCCAAGCGATCGAGGTCGGCGGCGATATTGCCGCCAACTTTGAGCTTGAAATAACGCGTGCGGTAGCGGGCGACGACTTCCTCCAGCGTTTCGGGCAATCCATCATTGACGCGTTCGCCAGGCTTCTGATCGGCGGCGACGATGGGGTCTAGAAGGCCAACGGTATGGCGGACCGCGATGGTTGGGCCCGGGTGCAGGTCCGCCAGGAAGCGTGAAAGGTCGAAGCTCGCCAAATCCGGTGTCAGTTGCGTGATTTTGAGGCCCGCCACGTTGCGCGCGATCATGTCGGCAAAGGCCAGGCCTTCGGCGCGTCCAAGGGCATCGAGAATGGCGCGGTCGAGCAGGGCCGGACCATATGCAGCAACCAACGGCACAAGGCCGAGCTCCCCGCCTCGGGTCAATTGCTCCGGGTAGGTATGGGCATAGAGCTCGAATGGCGTACTCCACGGGCAGCCGCGGTAGAGCTCGATGGCGAGACTGAGCGCCTGGCGCAGCTGGTCAAGGTTTTGCGCGTCGCTGAAGGCTGCACTCTTGTCGAACCATTTGGCTCCCAGCGTTTCGGCGGCGACACCGCGGCTGGTGCGGCCATCCTCGAGGGCGACGGTGGCGCGGATCACGGCTTGGGTGGCGCGCGTCACGGTGATGACCCCGAAGCGGAACGGCAGGCGCAAACGGACATCGCGCTCGAAGCATTCGACCGCCTCGAGTCTGAGCTTGGTCATGTGCGCCTCGCGAATGGGCACTTCCGGGGGCCGTCTATTCCGCGACGCGGGCGATATCGTAGGTAAGGCGGCCGGACGCGTGCCTTGCTTCATTCACGACAACATGGGTGCCCACCTGCGGGTCGATCCGCAGCGCGCTAAACGCTTCGGCCTCACGGCCGTCATCGAGGCGGACCTCGACGATGGCCGCGGCGCGCCCGTTGCCGGGCTTTTTGATGTGCACCACCGTGGCCTGTCGCACCTGGACGTCCGTCGTCTTGTCGGCGCGCTCGACCTGGCGCACCAGGAAGAATGTAAGAACGGCGGCTACCGCGACAGCGGCCGCAACCAGAGGTAACACGCGCCGCGCCCGGTCCCGCCAGACGAGTGCATTGAGGCGCCGTGCCTTGTCGTCGGAGAGTCGCATGCTTGCAATGAGCCTCCCTGCCGTCGCCAGCCCCCTTCAATCTACTGCTGGGGTGGAGGCGCGCAAGCCCGGTTGGTGGTTGGCGCTCAGCTCGGGGGCGACGGATGCGCGAAGATCAGCTTCTGGTAGGCAAGGCCGATGCCGATGAGGACGACGCCCAGGCAAATGACCGAGAGCGCTCGCCACAGCCCGCCGGTGCCAGTCAGGTCGAAAAGGAAGACCTTGACCACCGACAAAATGACGAGCGCGGCGGAGGCGAGCCGCGGCTCCCTGGTGCCGCGTGCGACGCCATAACCCAGGAAGAGAAGACCAAGCACAAGCCAGGCGGCCGAATAGGACCAGATCTCGGGTTGGCTGGTCGGCTTCCAGACGGCGATGACATCGCCTTGGAACAGGTGGCGTACTTCGAGTGTGACATAGCCAAAGATGAGCGCCATCGCCAGCACCGCGATGCCCAGCACAAACCATTGCGGTCGCAGGCCGCGCGCCGCCCGAGCGAGCAACACCGCGGCGGCGCCTGGCAGGAGGTAGGCCAGCAACAGCGAGCTGAAAATCGGAACGCCCAAGATGTGCTCGCTGTTGAGCAACGGGTTCTCGACGAGGCCGAGGCCGAACACGATGAACATTGCCGAGAGGACGCCGAAGGCGAGCGAGGCGAAGCGGAAGACCGGGTTGGCCCTGCCGAGGTCCAGTCGCAAGAGGACGAACGAGAACGCGAGGCTCGTCAGCGCAAAGAGCCCCTGCTCGATGTGCCCGGAAGCATTGGCCAATGGATCGCCGCCGTTGAGGGCATGGCGGATTTCATAGAACACCAAGAGGCCGGCAAACAGCACACCGAGGGCGTCGCAGATGCGCACCGACAGGTCTTCACGCTGGCGCTTGAGCACGAGCCCCGCGGTGAGGAAGGCAGCGGCTGGAATGCCATAGCCGATGAGCAGCCAATTGAAGACGGGCCAGCTGCCGACATCGGCCCCCATGATGCGTGGGTCCCAGATCAGCCGACCGAGTACGATAAACCCGAGGGCGGCGACCACGGGCCGCAGCAGCGGAATTTGGTGCCGGCCGGCGATAATGGCGGTGGTGAGCGCGGTGATGGCGAAAGCGACGGTGAGATAGCCGCGCTCGAGCACCATCACGAACGCCAATGTGATGGCCGCGGCAACACCGGCAGCGAAGGCGCCGGCGGCAAGACGCGTGGCTGGCGTGTGAAGAGCCTCTGGAAGGCTGCCGGAGCGGTGGGCTGCGAGGTAGAAATCGGCGGCAAGCACGATCGAGAACAGGAAGAACGGTATCGAGCGGTCAAACTGCGTGACGCGCAGGTACACAAGAACGAGCGCCAACAGGGATGGCACGATCCCAGCGAGCGCGTAGAGGCCGGCCGTGGCGAGGGGTAGCGCGCGGCCGCGCTCTAGGCGCAGCGTTGCGCAGAGCCCGATGGCCAGTGAGGTGACGGCGGCAAAGATGATGAACTGCGAGACGTTGTCAGGCAGCCTGATTACCTCGGCGACCGCGGGCGCGAGGAGGCGCGGCTCAGGGTCCGCCGTCAGACCCGGCCAAGCCCAGATAGCACCGAGCGAAACGAAGCCGGCGAGGGCAGCGGCCCCCGCGGCTGGGGCACTGCGCCAAGAGGTAAGCGCCAGAACCGCCATGGCAACGGCCGCAAAGACGGTCCATTGCGCGTCAAAGCGACCGGCGAACAGCGCCAGCACCGCCAGGAGGGACAAGGTGGCAAGCGCGGCCGATGCGACCCAGTCGGGGACGGCTTCTGCGTCGGGTGTGGACAGATGCGGCTCGAGTGCCATGAATGCCGCCGCGAGCGCCAGCTGTAGCCCCGTGTAGACAAACAGCGCCGATGTCCAATCGCCGGCGACCCCATTGGTGCCCTGGCTTATGGCCACGCCCCATAGGAAAGCACCGGCGACGACGGCCGCCGCGAGCCACAGCCAGCGGCGCAGGCGAGCCAGGGCATAGGCGGCCGCTGCGACGATAACGAGATAGATCACCAGGGGCCAGGGGCTAGGCGTTTGGGAGGAAACGAGGAGCGGAGCCACTCCCGATCCCACGAGCCCCAAACCCGCCAGCGCGGGTCCGTGCAGCGCTGCCGCCAGCATGGTGGCGATGGCGATGGCACCGAGCACTACGAAGGCTGCGGCGGGGCCTATGAAGTCATAGAGCGCGTATGCTGCGTAGGCGGTCCCGAATGCGCCAACCGTCCCAGCGGCGGTGAGGATGCTTGGGACGTGGGCCGCGGGGACGGCCGCAACGGGAAACCTGCGCTCAGACCGGCGAAACCATTCGCCTGCGGCAACGAGCGCCAGCGAGAAGAGCGTCGCTAGCGCGATGCGCACGCCGGGACCGAAGATACCCTGCTCGATCGAGTGGCGCACCAGCAGCAAAGCACCAAACGCAAGTGCAAAGCCGCCGAGCCAGACGGACCAGCGCGTGCCAAGCCGCTCCTCCAAGGAGGGGCGCGCCGGAGCGGGCGCTCGCGTCGGCACTTCCGGGACCGAGGGCGGTGCGGAGGGTTGTGGCGGGGCCTCAAGCCCAGGCGCGGGTCTTTCCGTATCGGCAGCCGTTGCCGTCTCGGGCGTCTCGCGAGCGGGCGCTGGAGCATCGCCAACGGGGGCCTGCGGGCCTGCCCGGCGCAGCCCTTCAAGTTCGTCCTGCAGGCGGCCCAAGCGCGCCAGCACGCCATTGAGCTGCAGTTGCAGGGCGGTGCTCTGTTTGCGCGCGGACATCGCCGTGAGCAAGGCGATGAAAGCGATGACGAGGACGATGAACTCCATATCAGTCACCCTCTGCGCGATCCCGCCCTCTTGCCCGTTCTTGCATCATCGCATGATATGGTCAGACATGCGTAAACCGGACCCCCATTCTCGTTGCGAACTGTGGCCGGCGGACGAAGATCCTCTACGAGTAAGCCCAGGCCAGCCTCTGCCCTCAGGGTTGGAATGGCAACCCTTCCCCGCGCATTCAGGGGCGATCCCTTGACTTGGCCTCTGAGGGCACCACCGTCCGATGAAGGAGGACGCGACCCATGCGGCTCGGTATCTATCTCAACTCGCAGCACCCGGAGAGCGAGGATCCGGCCCGCCGCTTTGCCGAGACAGTGGAGCAGGTGCGCCTGATCCGCTCGCTTGGGTTTGATTCGATCTGGGCAGGGGAGCACCACATCACGCCGGGCTTCCACTTCTTCCCGCAGCTTGGCCTGCTGCAGCGCTTGGCGGCTGACGCCGAGGGGCTATGGCTCGGCACCAACGTCTTGCTGCTGCCGCTGCACAACCCCATCGAGCTCGCCGAGGTCGGCGCTTTCATGGATGTCATCACCGGGGGCAAGTTCTTGCTTGGCGTCGGCCTTGGCTATCGCCTGGAGGAGTATGCCATCTACGGCATACCCGTGGCCGAGCGCGTCAGCCGCCTGAGCGAGGCTGTTGGCCTCATCCGCCGGCTGTGGACGGAGAAGAGCGTCACCCATCACGGCAGGCATTGGCGTTTCAGTGACGCAACGATAGCGCCTCGCCCTCTGCAGTCACCGTCACCGCCCATCATCATCGGGGGGCAGGTCGAGCCTGCGATTGCCAGAGCGGCGAAGATTGGCGACGGCTGGCTCATCGTGCCCATCCCCACCCTCGACCAGGTCGCTAAGGACATGGCGACCTTCACATCCGCGCGCTCGGCGGCCAAGCTGCCCAAGAGCACGCACGTCTGCCGTTTGCTGGAAGTGAGCTGCGCACCCGACGAGGAGGCGGCCTTTCGCCGCGCCGCGCCCTATCTCATCGAAAAATACAAGGCCTATTTCTCGTGGGGGCTCGAGGGTTTGAGGCTCGATCCCAAAGCCCCTCCCGAGCAGCAATTCCGCGGCCTCGCGGCCAACCGTTTCGCCGTGGGCACGCCGGCGCAGGTCGTCGACATGCTGCTTGCCCAGCAGCACGCCACCTAAACTTCTCAACAAAATCAAGCCTGTTTGACGGGCCTTGAGCTTGTTTCGTTCTGTCTCGGTTCATGTCATTCGGTCCGCATTCGGTCCGCCGTTCTACCAGCTCGCAGCCTTTGCTTGAAAGTCTGGCGCCAGGTGGGCATAGACGCGCTCGTAAGTCTCAACGCTCATCCCAAGATACGATGCAGCCTCGACAGTCGGCACACCTTTCTTGCGCATCCACGTCGCTGCTGTGTGACGCATTACATGGGGACCGTCTGGCTTGCCGTCATACAGGGGCGCGGACTTGCCTGTAACCTTTGATGCTTCCTGGCGCACTCTGAGCCATGACCGCCGCATGTTGTCCGCGATCCTCTCCCCTTCATACGAGATGACGTGAGTGATGCCTGCTGCCATGTCCTGCTGACGCCAGTAGCGCAGATGTCGGAGCAATCGCGCATGGATACGACATGGCGTGCGACGTTTCTTGCTGTCTCGTGCTCGCGTACCTTTGCGATAGATGATGCACGTCTCAAGGTCGATCCATCCATGTGTGGGCGACGGCAACCAACGCAGATCTCGAATCGCGCCTGGTCGTGTTCCGGTGTAGACGCCAATCAACAGCAGACGGACGATGCGATGATAACCTAGGCGACGTGCTGCTCTGATCCTGCCGGCGACTTCCGAGCGTGTCAGGTAATAATCGAGCTTGGGAGGTGTAGGCGGGGGGCGCGTCAACTTTGGCACAGGCATAAGAGGGGCATACTCCCGCCCATACCATGCGAGTGCCGATTGCAACGTGGTCAACTCGTGCCGCACCGTTTGCTCTGTTACCTGTTCACCGTTGGCCTTGAGACGTTGGAGGCGCCATTCCCGATACTTGCGGCAGTTAGGTCCCGTCACTTGCCCCCACGTCTTCCCCTTCCACCATTCCATGATCGAGGTTGCGGTGTAGACAAGGAAACGGCGAGTGTTGTGGAAGGGAGAATGGGCGGCGTGTTCTTTGAGGTAGACCGTGACAACCTCCTCAATGAGTAGATCCCTGGCGCTCAGTGCTTCGGGGGGTGCCCATTTCTCTGCGATGTAACGTGCAAGTTCTTCTTCAGCTCCCCTGCGATCTTGTTGAAGGCGGCCTGTGCTTTTGCGGACCGCTCCATCCTTGATGATCCAGACGGCTCTGCGGCCACGGTCGGAGGGCTTGAGCACGAGCCTGGGGGGCCCTTTCGGACGCGACATCTCTTGAGCATCTCTCTCACTTGGCGCCTTGAGCCTTTCAACTTGCCAGCAACCAAGTAAAGCTCAAGCTTGCCGTTGCGATACGCCGTTTCAAGTTCCCGCTCTGTCAGGCCGAAGGGTTCACCAAGCACTTTCAACGGATAAAGGCGGTCATCGTCGTGGGGCATGGGGGCAAAACTACGCTTTCTCCCTCTGATATGCCCTGGTCCCCTTGAGCATTCGCCTTCCAATGCTCCCACAACATAACTCTGTCAAGCCAGTTTAAGCAGGTGGTTCCCATAATTGCATCATAATGGCAGTTCGTCGTCCAAGCTCAAATCACGAAATCGTTTTCAATACCCTCAATCACGAAATCGTAACTGCGGCCTCTAATGACGAAATCGTTACCGCCAATCTAATGGCATCATCTTGTTATGAGGAGCGGCTAAACATAATCGTTACCTTTCTTGAGAGAGTTTCATTGGGAAAGCCGAAATACCGTACAAATTGCACCTCGATGTATTGACATTCACTCGTATTTCCTGTATGTTCGCTCGCATACTGCACCTCTAAATAGTATAAAAGAAGATACCAGTAGGAGCTTCCATTTATGGGCAGACCTCATCTATTCGCAGACAAAACCGCTAGAATCTGCATTGCAATTCCCGTCAAGACCTTGGAGACGATCGACACCGCGTGCGACGAACTTGGAATGGCGCGATCAACCTTTATTCGGTCATGCGTTTTCAAGGAGGCGGAGAATGTAATCAATCGCATCAACAAAATTGAGGAAGCGATGACGGCCATAGTTGGTGCATTCTAACGTACCTCGGTGCCACGCCGTATTTCAATAACCACGGTATATTTCTATATAAGTGACCAATGATAATGAGGACTCCACAAAGGGAGGTAAATGAAGTCGAACTATGTGTGACATTGTAAAGCGTTTTTTTGATGAGAAACTCACAACCTTCTCCCTAAAACACAAATCTAAGAAGCCACCGCCTGAAGGATGGCGAGCACTTACCGCAGGCGACAACGATATCGAAAATTTCAACAAGCTCCCCGCGAACGTTGGCATCGTCTTGGGGGATGTTTCGGGCGGCTTAGTAGACATCGACCTTGACCGTTTGTCTGCCGTAAAGGTCGCCCCATACTTTCTACCTGCGACTGGGTGGGTGTTTGGCCGCAAGAGCAAACCAAATTCACACTGGGTCTACCGAGTTCCCGAGGCCGGGCAAAAGGTGAAGTACGAGTGCCGTTACCTTGTTGGAAAGAACAATGAACCAAAAGGGGTCTTCGTCGAATATCGCGGCAATGGATGCTACACAGTATTCCCACCATCAGCGCATGAAGACCCGCCACATGAGCAGATCGAGTTTTCCCAGTTCGATGGCATTGGAAAGTCCACTCGCGAGGAGCTGTTGATCGCATGCCAGTGGATATTTGCGACGGCAGTGTTGGCGGAGTGTTACAAGGAAGGATCACGACAGGACGTCATCATGGCTTTGACGGGCACACTCCTCCACGGTGGAAAGAGCATCACCGAGATCAAAAACATGGTGGCGGCTATTTGTGATGCGACGGGAGACAGGGAATACAATCAGCGCGTCGGAGCAATGAATAGCACACACCTCAAATGGCAAAGAGGTGAGCGCGTAACACAATGGGGTTCACTCGTTGGGCTGATCGGCGAGGAACCTGTCAAGGCGGTTGCTGACGTACTCGGGCTCAAGAAAGGAAGTGCTGAACCGACGACCCAAATCGAGGACGAGAAGAATGATACGGGTGTTGCTGCCTCATTTGTAAAGTCGTGCGCCCGAAACCAGCTGCTCTATATTCCCATGCGCGAAAAGTTCTTCGTCTATGAGGATGGCTTGTGGCACGAGGATGATGGGGACGTGAAGACGGAACGGCTGTTTGATCGCTTCATCATGGCAGATATCAGGAGTTTGCGTACTGATCCGAACATCCCCGCGAAAGTTATGAATAGCGAGGTGGCGTTCCTATTGAAGTACCGCAACGACAGCAATATCAAGAAGACCATTCGGCGCGTCAGGACATTGTTGGATGTTCCGCCAAATCTCCTTGATGCCAATAACGACCTGATCGGAGTCCGGAACGGTGTCTATAACATGCGCACCGGAACCTTGGAGGAGCCGAAACCCGAGCACTACATCACGCAAAGGTCAAATGTGATGTTCGATGCCAAGGCGAAGTGCCCAAAGTTCAAGGCATTCCTCCACATGATCTTTGAAGGCGACGAGGAGCTGATCCACTACATTCAGGCGATTATGGGTTACATGTTGACTGGTCATGTTGATCGGCAGGAGTTCTACATTTTTTGGGGTGAAGGGCAGAACGGGAAGAGCACTCTAATCAACTTCATTCGTCACATGTTGGGTTCGCTCGCGACAGGTCTGATGGACTCCACTCTGTTCGAAAACACGGGCGCAAATGCCGAATATGACATCGCAAGCTGTAGTGGAAAGCGGCTCGTGATCGGGGACGAGATGGAATCGGGTTCTCGCCTAAACGCTCGAATGTTGAAGAGGCTTACAGGCGACAAGATCAAGAAGACGCGCGACATCTACGAAAAAGCGTTTGACTTTGATGTTCGCTTTAAGCTTGTGATCATCTGCAACAAGAAACCCAGGATTGATGTGTATGACGAGGCAATAAAGCGGCGCGTCAGGTTTATCCCCTTCAACTACAGGATTCCCGATGAGATGCGCGTGCTGGACTTTGACGGAAAGCTTTTGGCGGAAGAAGCAAGCGGCATACTCAACTTCATGTTGGAAGGCGCAAAGGTCTATATGGCAGGTCAGATTGTGGAACCCAAGACGCTAACCCGTGCCACAAAGGGTTATTTCAAAGGGCAGGACAGCGTTGATGAGTTCATTGAGTTTGGGGGCATTGCGCGAAATCCGGACTTGTCTGTTGGTATTGGGGTTTTCTACGACCGCTACAGGGAATATTGTGAGGATGCTGGGCTGGATACGCTAGGCAAGAAAGAGCTCACCGCCATCCTGCTAAAGCTGGGCTACACGCAGGACAGAACAGCGAGCAAGCGTGTTTGGAAGGGGTTAGGGTTAGCTGATGTAGCAAGATCCGCCCAAGCCTTTCAGAGCTTTACAGCGAGCAACCCAAAGCTGAAGAAGCTGTTGGGGGTTGAGGCGGCAATGACAAATGACAAATCCCCCCCCTGTTTTCATAAAGTATAGAGATTCTCTCTCTCATGGGGACTTTTGTAAAAACGACCCCTGTTTTGTCATTTGTCATCAGCCACAGCGGTCATTGTCTCTATCTCAGAAGTCAACGATGGTTATCCTAATTGCATGACCCTCTTCTGATGCGGCGGGGGAATGATAGATGGCGCGCAAGATACGGGCTGGTTACTCGAACGCGACAAAATGATGACGAAAAACATATAATACCGAAAAACGTCACAGCTTTTCCGCAGAACCAACTTTCCTCTGAAGATATGGTCCCCCGCCATCTCTTATCCCTCTTTGTGACCTTTCATGAGAGCAGGTATGCCAACACAGTCGATCAGCACGTCAAGTGTGAGTTTCGAGACATCAAGGACCTCATCAAATGTCTGCGGCAGTATTCCCGAACCGTCATTGACAAGAAGGAGGACGGGTTGTGGATGAATGCAGCAACCTTTCAATCGTTCTTCATGCCATGTACAAATCGGAATCATCCGGATTGGCGGTTCTTTGCGGTCTATGGCAATGAACACAAAGATGACCTCGTGCGGTTAGCGATCGATCCATCTGAATATGCCAAGACATTCAAGGCCAACTATGAAAAAGAGCGTGGCGTTAGGTCTTTCGGTGAACCACCCCTAGTTGCCGATAGTTCTCGCGGCGCGATAGAGGAAATCATCGCGCCGCTTCGCTTGATGACTGAGGGAAGGCGTCGTCCCATATTCAATGCCGCCAACCAACTCGCCAAATCGGGTTTAAACGCCATTCAGATTGAGAGTGAACTGTTGGCGGTAGTTGGTGAAGTGAGCCATCTGCGGCGGCATGTGAAGGAATCTATCAAGAGCCTCAAACGATATTGTGGCTTGTGTTAAATCAAAAACACCGCCGGTCTTTAGTAAGAATCTCCGCATCGATGTAACCCAGTGTAGCGTTTTCTCCGAACCCATGGTCGCGTTAATTTTATCAGGGAAAAAAGGGCGCGATGTGGCCGTCAAACCCTAGTATGTCTATCGGCTCGAAAAAAAGATATAATGTTATTAACCTCTTTACACGTGCCTTAGGATTTGCTATATACAACCCTACCGCCGAGCCCGAAAGTCAAGAGGACTTGAAGCCTTTTTCCCTGGTGAGTAGGGCTCGGTGGTTAGTAGGGACGTGATAATTAAGGCGTGATGAGGTTTACGTCTCGACAAAAGTTGAAGTGCCGCACGTCCGCCTGCTTTCTGTAGTCGTGAGCAGGTATAAACTCGGAACTTTGACATACCTTCGGAGCTAAACATTTCCGTAAGTCTGAAGCGGTGATTGTCTCTTTGTGTTAGCCGTTGCAAATCAGATAATGTTTATCCACTCTAACATAAAGGAAAACATCATTATGATTATTAAACTCGTTAAACCCACTCCCGAAGAGCCAGAGACGAAAACGCGCCGCGAAATCCTTGAAGAGCGTATAGATGCCTGGAAAGAACTACATTCCAGCATGAATGAGGCGCTTGTTGAGGCTGAGCATAACGGCGTCAGGAAGAATGACAGGCTTTATGCCTTGGCCATGATCCTGGCAGACGAAATAATTTATGATGATCTGGACGAAGAGGGCGAGATGCACCACACCGAGGAAGACGAGATCCCGCGGCGACTCAAGTTTCTCCTGCCCACACTCGCACACATCATCGTGGAGCAATATGGGGAGGTCAAAGAGGATGGGACTCGCACGCTCTATTTGAGCATTGACCCGGACTCTATCCAAGTTCTTTGCATGCGAGATGAAATGCGGAAAGCCGTGGGGGTTAAGCTATGAGTAAGTCAAATGAGGATTTTGTCGACGAACTTCTGACAGAAGCCTTGAAGTTAGCCGAGAGCATAGACGACGTTTTGACGGGACATAATCGTTTCGTTTCGTTGCTCGGCAAGCCTTGGTGCTCGCTCTGGCTCAAAAGTTCAACCAAGCGGAACTCTTAGACATTCAGCGCGCCGCCCTCGAAATTCGCGCCGAGTTGAAGGCAGACGAAGCTGAGCGAGAGGGGGAAGAAACGTGAAGAAACTCCACGCCCACTGGATTCTGCGTGGTGCGGATGATTTCAAAAGTTTGCTAACCGAGCGAGAAGGAGGGCGATGTGCTAGGACGAATTTTGGCATTAACAATCGTCTCCTGAATACACCTCAGGCGGTGAGCGAACGACATATTGACTGGTTGCTCCGCGGTGCAGCGGTTTTGACAAATAAAATGCAAGCGGACCTGGGATTTGTTTGGAACCATTCGCGGGAGAAGTCTGGGCCGAGATACACAACAGAAAAACTAGGTTGAGGGCTTAGAAAATAATATAATCTTCCGCTTGACTTTATTATTGGGATTTGCTATACAACTAATGTCAGCGAGGACGTGGCCTAAGCGGGCTCGAGGCTAGTGACCCAAAGTTGGTTTTTTGCGCCGGCCGGTGGTCCAAACGCATATCTTCCCTAATCCACGCGCTCGCTGACACCTTTAGTCATTTCAAAGAATTAGTGATTTCAAAGAAGGAGATTGCAAATATGAGCGAAGATTCAGACAGATTTTGTTGGGACCTCAGCCGATCTGGTTTCAAGAAACGTGCCGGTGACGATGTGTGGGAGTGCGACATCATCGGGAAGCTCGCCATCATGCGGGATTCCGAGCACTACTTCACCCTCGCTTTCAAGGTAAGACAAACGACCGACGAGCAGATCAAAACCAACGGCGACCTGATGAGGAACACTGTGTTTGTGAGTGCGCCCATCAGCAAGTTCTCGGAGTTGCCGGCCGCAGAAAAGCGCCGGGAGCGGGAACAGACAAAGCGCAAACCCAAAGGCGCCTAATTTGCCACGGGGGAAAACTAAGGGCGCGGTTGTATAGGCCGCGTGGTGTGTGGGGTCCGCTGCAGCAATCAACCTCAAGCCCCACACACCGGTGGCAGTTCTTACTTATGAGTTTTGAAAAATGATTGGATCAACCAAATGGCAAAGAGAGTGCGTTCACCTAGCGGAAGCGGTCGGCATCTCTGACATCCATATCAAGCCCGGTGGCAAACACGCAAAGCTGTTTGGCCGGATAGGTGACAAGCCGGTTAGCATTTTACTGGCGAATGGAACCGTAGCAGACGCGGGTCGCAGTAAAAATAATTACCGCGCGGAGCTACGAAGATTAGTACGCAAACACGCAAAGGAGATTAGCACCAGCACACACGCATAGCCCGGATTAT
>Ga0075425_100004319_pt1 | contig 14645 bp, 12 predicted proteins | sample SoiMethybrSBSTD4_FD_75300 | JGI IMG/M metagenome (GOLD analysis project Ga0075425, IMG submission 75300) | Bulk soil microbial communities from a Populus tree surrounding site in Tennessee, USA - Soil MetaG P. TD hybrid SBSTD4 | ecosystem: Environmental > Terrestrial > Soil > Tree plantation...
GGCTACCACGGCTGGCACGACTGGTACATCGGCACGACCACTCGCAACAAGGGCGTGCCAGAGGTCGTAACCAGTCTCGTGTCGACCTTCCCGTTCGACGACCTCGAGGCCCTCACGGAGCGGCTGAAGGGAGGCGGCATCGCGGCGGTGATCCTCGAGCCGTCGGGCGCGACGATCCCGAGTCCGGGCTACCTGCAGGGTGCCGTGGATCTGGCACGCGACCACGGCGCCGTTTCCGTATTCGACGAGATCATCACCGGGTTCCGCCTCGCTCCTGGCGGCGCGCGCGAGCGATACGGCGTCACGGCCGACATCTCCTGTTATGGCAAAGCCCTGGGCAACGGAATGCCGATCTCGGCGGTAGCCGGCACGTGGGATGTGATGCGGGTGTTCGAGGACGTCTTCTATTCCGGTACCCACGGCGGTGAGGCGCTTTCCCTGGCCGCGGCCGCTGCCGTTCTCGACATCGTCGCCGACGGCAAGGTTCTCGCCGGCATCGAGCGCCAAGGTCAACGCATGTTCGACGGGCTCACGCAGTTGGTCCAGAAGCATGGCGTCGAGGACCGAGTCGCGATCACGGGCGAGCCGCAGCGCACTGTCGTCGGATTTCCCGGGCCGGAGAGCCTGCTCGACAAGAGCTGGGTGCAGCAGTGCCTCATCGAGGAGGGCGTCCTCTTCAACGGGTCGATGATCATCTGCGCCCGCCATACCGACGAAGACGTCCACCGCGCCCTCGCGGCCATGGACGACGCCTTGACCGCGATGGCCGCGGACGAGGACCTGCTTCGGTTGCTGAAGGGTCCACCAGTGCAGCCGGTCTTCCGAACTCCGTGAGTGCAGCGTCGGTGCTGGTGCTCGGAGCCGGTTCCGCCGGCAGTCGCCACGCGCGGCTGCTCGCTGATGAGGGCGCCTCGGTGACAATCACCGATCCCGACGGTGACCGGGCGGCACAGACCGGTCTGCGCACGATCCCATTCGACCTCGATCGCCTCGACGGCTACGACGGGATCGTCGTCGCCAGTCCCAGCGTGTTCCACCCTGAACAGACCCTTGCCGCATTGGCGACGAGCTCCCGGATACTCGTCGAGAAGCCGCTCGCCATGTCGCCAGAGCTACTCGAGGCGATCGTCGCAGCCGCCGACAACCGCGTCATGGTGGGCTACAACCTCCGCTTCCACGAGCCAGTCGTTCAGTTGGTAACCAAGTGCCACGCAGGCGAGGCCGGGCGCCTCCTCCGGGCTCGCATCTGGTTCGGGAGCTGGCTCCCCGACTGGCGCCCAGCCGTCGATTACCGGACGACGTACTCGGCACGCCGAGAGTTGGGTGGCGGGGTGCTCATGGACGCCATCCACGAGCTCGATCTTCTCGTCTGGCTGTTCGTTGACGGCGACTTCTCCGTCGAGAGTGCCGTCGTCGATCGAATCGGTCCGCTCGAAATCGATGTCGAGGACACGGTGGTGGCGATCCTGCGCCACACGTCGGGTGCCGTTGTTGATCTGTCCCTCGACTACCTGAGCCGCCGGTATCGGCGGGGGGCCGAGCTGATTGGGGACGCGGCGACGTTGCGACTCGACTGGGCACGAGAGGTGCTCGAACTCGAGGACGCGAGTGCCGTCAATTCTGTTGTCGCCGATACGCCAGTGAGCGAGTCGTATGCACGCCAAGCACGGCACTTCCTCCGTTTTGTCGCCGGCGAAGCGCCCGCGCCGGTGGACACGGAGACAGGCGCTCGGTCGGTACAGCTCGCAGCCGCCATCCGAGGCGCCGCTCGATGAAGGCTCTGTGCGTCGTGCAAGCCCGGATGGGATCGACCCGCCTGCCGGGCAAGGTGATGGCCGAGATCGGAGGTCGGCCTTCACTGGTGTTGATGCTCGACCGCCTCGCCCACCTCGCCGTCGACCAGTTGGTCGTCGCGACAAGCACGCTCCCGGGCGACGATCGGATCGAGGTCGTTGGTCGAGAGACGTCGGTACCCGTCGTGCGGGGGCCCGAGGAAGACGTGCTGGCTCGCTTCATCGTCGCCGTGGACGCATATCCGGCGACACACGTGATCCGCCTCACCGCCGACTGCCCGCTGATGGACCCTGCCCTCGTGGCGACGGCTCTTGACCTAGTGACGAGGGACGGCGCCGACTACGCCTCCAACACACTGCATCGGACCTTCCCCGACGGACTGGACGTCGAGGTCGTCACGGCGGCCGCCCTGCGCGAGGCCGCGGCGGAGGCTGTCGACTCCTACGAGCGAGAGCACGTGACACCCTTCATCTATCGCCGGCCGGATCGCTACAAGCTCGCCGGTTTCGAGAGCGGCGAGGACCTCGGCGACGAACGCTGGACACTCGACACGGCGGAGGACTTGGAGCGCATCCGAGGAATCGTCGACCGGCTCGAGGATCCCATTACCGCCGGATGGCGCGACATCTTGGCGGTCGCCGGAATCGAGCACAGGTCCTAGACGGCGATCTCCGACTGACCCCGCTGGATGCGGCGATCGACCCTTAGTCCCCGACGAGCTCCCAGCTCAGCGGAGTCCCGCGCTCGATGTCCTTCGCAGCCCGGCGACCCAAGACTCGATCGAGCTCCTTCGGCGCAAGGCCATGGCCCGGACGAATGGCACGCACGTTCTCCCTGTTGAACACATCGCCGGCGCGGACGTCGTGAGTGACAAACAACGATCGTCGGTACTGGAGGCTGGGACGCTCGCGATCGGACGGTCCGTATCGGACGCCTCCCAGACTCGCCTCGGCCTCGTGCACCTGGCGCACGAGCTCAGCGAACTCCGCCGGCTCGAGCGAGAACGCGGCGTCCGCAGTGTCCTCGGCACGGGACCAGGTGATGTGCTTCTCGAGCACGCTCGCGCCGAGCGCGACAGCGGTCACGGCAGCGGTCGTCCCTAGCGTGTGGTCGGAAAACCCGACAGGCAGCGCCCACCGATCGATCATGTCCGGAATGGTCCGCAGGTCCATCTCGGCAGCCGGCGCTGGATAGGCGCTGTTGCAACGCAGCAGCACGATGCCGACAGCGCCCGCACCGTTTGCGGCGACGACCGCTTCGTCGATCTCCTCTGCGGTCGCCATCCCCGTGGACATGATCAGGGGCCGTCCAGTCGCAGCGGCGGCTCGGATCAGAGGGAGATCGACGAGCTCGAACGAGGCGATCTTCATAGCGGGCACGTCGAGCTTGACGAGGAAGTCGACCGCCGCCTGGTCGAAGGGCGACGAGAACAGGTCGATCCCGACTTCCCGAGCGACGTCCCGCAAACGGGCGTGCCACTCCCAAGGCGTGTGCGCCTCGTCGTACAGGTCGTAGAGCGTGCGCCCCGCCCAAAGCATCTCGTCCCCCACCCGGAACGGCGCTTCGCTCGAATCGAGCGTCATGCTGTCGGCCGTGTACGTCTGAAGCTTGGCCGCGTCGGCTCCGGCTTCGGCGGCCGCTCGAACGAGTTCCTCCGCCCGGTCCAGACGGCCGGCGTGATTCGCCGATATCTCGGCGATCACGTACATCGGGTGCCCAGGCCCGATCGGCCGGCCGTTGATGGCGACGGGTTGCATGGTGCCGATCGAGCGTACAGGGGCCCTCGCCGGTAGAGGCGCGCCAGTAGCGTTGGCGCCGGGAGGAGAATCTGCACACATGGACGACGTCAGAAAGCACTGGACCGAGTCGGCGGTCGAGCACGGCGCCGCGCTCCAGGCGACGACCAAGACGTGGACCGCTAAGACGTTGGAGATCGACGCTCTGGCCCGACGCTTCGCAGACGTGCTCGGTGGTGCCGACTCTCGCGGGGCTGTTCTCGAGATGGGCTGCGGTAACGGCGTCAACTGCCTGGAGCTGGCCAAGTCCTTCCCGAATCTCGCGTTCGACGGCGTCGACTACGTCCCCGAGATGGTCACGGGCGCCGAGGAGAATCGGGCGGCCAGCCCGGCGGCCGACCGCGTGCGATTCTTCGTCGGGGACGCGATTGGCGCGGGCACCATCGACGGTCTCGAGGCCGAGTACGACGTCGTCTTCACCGACCGATGCCTGATCAACCTCGACAAGCTCGACCTTCAGAAGCAGGCGATCGCTGCGCTGGCGGCCAAGGTGCGGCCGGGCGGCCACCTGCTGATGATCGAGAACTCGACGACGACCTACAACCGCCAGAACCACTATCGAGAGCTGCTGGGACTCGAACCGCGCACGCCGGCCACCTTCAACCTGTTCTTCGATGAGGACGAGATCCGCAGCTACATCGCGTCCATCGACCTCGAGCTCGTCGACGTCGAGGACTTCATCTCCCTCCACGACTTGGCGCTCTACGTCCTCGTGCCCGCGATCAACGGGGGTGAGGTGGACTACGGCCACCCGCTCGTCGAGGCCGCGACGGTCCTGAACAAGGCGGTCTCGGCGGAGTCGCGGAGCGCCTTCGGTGCGGCCGGTCAGAACCGCCTCTTTGTGTGCCGGAGGCGTAGCTGAGAGCCGTCACGGCGTGAGTGACAAGCGGGCGCTGCTCCTCGACCTCGACGGGACGCTCGCCGACAGTCTCGGCGCGATGCGCGACGTCTACACCCAGTTCCTCGCCGGGTTCGGCTGCGAGGGCACAAATGCCGAGTTCACCGCGCTGAACGGCCCGCCCCTTCCCGAAGTCGTCCGGCTGCTCATGGAGCGCCACCGGCTTCCGGGCTCGCACGGAGACTTGCTCGAGCAGTACCTCGCTCTCCTAGATGAGGTCTACAGCCAGGTGCCGGCCGCGCCGGGCGCCGCGAATCTCGTTCGAGACGCGTGTTCCGCGGGATGGGCGACGGTCGTCGTGACCTCGGCGCCGTCGGCGCTCGCCCACAACTGGCTCCGCGCGACTGGTATCGAAGACTCCATCGACGCCGTCGTCGGCGGCGAGATGGTGGCGCGAGGGAAGCCCCATCCTGATCCGTACATCGCCGGACTTGCGGCAGTCGGCGCGGACGCGGCGCGCTCCCTGGCGGTCGAAGACTCCCAGCAGGGAGTCACCGCCGCGCTCGCCGCCGGCGTTCCGACCCTCTACTACCGGCCCGACGCACGCGCGCGGACCGAGTCGGAGGAGCCAATCGGAGTCATCGCTGTCGTCGGCCATCTCGACGACGTCGCCGGCCGGTTGCGATGAGCACGCATGTCCGACACCTCTCCCCCGACGTCGTCGTCGCCGTCACGGCCGCCACCGAATCGATCGACGATGCACTGCGGGACCGGATCGCCGCCGTGTGGGCCGTAGAGCGTGCTCGGCGCCCCGAGCTTTTCGAGGGCACTATTTTTGCGTGCCGACGCGTTGATGAAGACGCAGGAACAGTCATTCGGCTCGAGGGCCATTTCGTCCCTTACAGCTGGTACGTCGCCGCTACCAGCGATCGCGAGATTGCCGCCATCCTGGGTCTCTGGGCTCTCGGCGTCAGCAGCATCCTCCGGTGTCCCGAGGGGATCGTCTTGGGCAGACGGGCGTCGACGACCAGTTACGGCGGCCTGTTGGAGCTCGTCCCCTCGGGCGCAGTCGACGCCCACGCCGCCAACGAGGATCGAGTGGATCTTCACGCTGCCATCCTGGGTGAGCTCGCCGAGGAGCTCGCGCTCTCCGAGAGGGACCTCGAAGGCCCGCCAGCGACATTCGCGCTCGTCGAGGACGAGGCTTCTCTGCTCTACGAGGCCGGTTTCCAAATGTCGACAACGCACTCGTTCGCCGACATCGAACGGGCTCACGCAGCCCTCGCCACACGGGAGCATGATCACCTCCAGTTGCTGACGGGCGACTCGGCGGATGTGATCGAGGCGCCGAACTTCAGCCCCACCTCTGCCGCGCTCCTGCGGGCCGCAGGAATTCCTTAACCCAGGATGACGTCGCAGATGCGGTCGACGTCGGGCGACCGGCCCGGCTCGAGCTCGGACAGGTCGTCGACGGTGAGGCGGGCGAGGCCGAGCACGTGCTCCTCGACGCCCGGTGACGCGACCGGCGCTCGAAAGAAGAAGGTGTGGGCGTAGCGCCTGGCCATATCCGGATTGGGCGACAGCGAGGTGGGGTCGGCCAGGCCCTTGTCGAGCGCCTCGAGGAACTCGGCCGCTGACGACACATCGGTCGTGAAGCCCTTGCCGCGGTAGTGGGTGCGGCCGGCGACAACCACCGGGATGCCTTGCATGGCGAGCTCCATACCCGTCGTCGACGTGAACACCAACCCGAAGTCGCTCGCCGCCATCAACGGATACGAGCTCGTCGGATCGTCGGCCTCGATGACGCGCACGTTCGCCGGCATCGACGGGAAGCGCTCGCGAAGAAATGCTCCCACTGGCTCTCGTGTCTCCTTACCGGGCAGCTTCACCTCCGCCGGGTGGATGCGGATGACGAGCTCGTGCTCTGGACGCGCCGCGAAGGCCTCGACGGCGGCGGCCACCCAGTCCTGGAGGCTCTGGAACGCCACCTCCTGCCCGATGACCGCAGAATCCCACGTGAGGTTGGTGAACAGCGAGACCAGCCGGCCCTGGCCTCGACGGTCCGGACTCTCGAAGCGGGCGTCGCCCCAGAAGCGGTCGATGGTGCGTTCGCCTCGAGAGCGCTCGCCGAGGTAGCGATCGAGCTCGTCGTCCTCCTCAGCTGTGAGCGGGGTATCGCGCCGGGCTTCCCACAGCTCGGACACGTCGAGCAGGCATGCGGGCGCGCCGTGCCGGAAGAGCAGCGTCTCCTTGATGAAGCCGCGCTCGTAGGTAACGACGTCGATCCCGCGTCTCGCGCACAACTCCCGGCAGATCGCCTCGAAGAAGAACAACCCGTTGAGCATCAGCACGACGTCCGGCCGCAGCTCGTCGAGCGCTCTCTCGAGGGCGACGGCGACGCGGCGGGACGAACGGAGAAAGCGCCGGAACGTGATCGGGGCCAGCGGGTCGTCGGCCAGCCGCGTCCCCATGAGGAACCACTTGACGGGGATGTCGACGAGCTGACCGAGCGGCAGGCCCAACCCCTCGACGGCGGGAAGGTCGGGAGCAGAGACTTCGTCGATCTCGGGCCACGCGCCCGGGTCGTCACCCTGCCAGCGATCCCGCAGGGAGCTCCGGGGGAAGCCGTGGGCGTCGATGGAGCCGTGCACGTAACGCGTGCAGGTCGTGCACGGCATCGGCGGCGCTTCCCACGTGTTCGCCCGGTCGCATATCTCGAGTTCGCCGCCGCACGTGATGAACGACACGTCGGCCCCGCGGAGCCGCAGGGCCTGGGCGATCATGCCCTCCCACTGCACGTGAGCGGCCCAGTCGCGCGGCGTCAGGATGGCGACGCGCTTGCCCGCCGCCGCCGGCGCGATCGCCGCGGCCTGGGCGGCCAGCCGCCGCGCCTGGCGCTGCTCGGGCGCCTCAGCGAGCTGGCGGAGGGCGAGATGAGCGCCCTTGACTGCGTACTCCCCTATTCGATCGCGGCGCGGAAGCGGGCTCATCGGTGACCGCTCGGGCGTGTGTCGAAGGCCCGGCGCCGAACGAGGCGGGCCAGGCCTGACCAGAACCCCACGCCGTAGGACCAGTGGCACGTCTCGAGCGCGAGCCACGCCCGATGCGGAGCGACGCCGGGTTGACGGCCCATCGAGAGCGAGCCGGTCGCCAACACGCCGGCGTGGGCCACGGGAATAGCGACGCGCTGCCACCCGCGGCCGAACACAGCGGCGCCGGCGACCGCCCCGACGAACAGCGCCGGGCCGAGCGGTCGCCACGTCGGCAGTGTGCCGTGCTTGGCCAGCGTGGACGCCTTGGCCACGCCGTAGTTCGCGTACTGCCTCGACAGCGCCTTCACGCTCTGGCGAGGGAAGTACCACGAGCGGATCTGGGGATCCAGGACGATCCGACCGCCGCGCTGCCGGATGCGGAAGTTCAGCTCCTGGTCTTCGGCGGCCCACTGCAGCCGTGACTCGTCGTAGCCGCCGAGATCCTCGAGGGTCTGCCGGTGCCAGCAACCCAGGTACACGGTGTCGACCTCTTCGCGCTGGCCGCCGTAGTGGAACTTGGCCGGGCCCATCCCCAGTGGCGACGACGTGGCGGCGGCGACGGCCCGACCGAAGCTCGTCGTCCCGACGGGCCGCATGAGCCCGCCCACGTTGTCGGCCCCGGTTTCGTCCAGGACCTCGACGCACCGGCGCACGTAGTCCGAGGCGTACAGGGTGTGAGCGTCGGCGCGGCAGATCACGTCCCCTTTGGCTTCGCCGATCCCGACGTTCATCGCCGCCGCCGCCGTGACGCGCGGGTTGTCGACGAGGCGCACTGGTTCGCCCTGGGCGGAAACCAGCTCCCGCGTCCCGTCATTCGATCCGCCGTCGACGACCAGGATCTCGACGATGTTCGGATAGTCCTGGGCGAGGAGCGAATCGAGGCAGTCCCGGATGTACGCCCGTTCGTTGAGCGCGGGAAGGATCACCGACACCGCGTGCACGGGCTCTACGGTACGGCTCCGGCGCGGCCTAGCCGAGGACGAGGCGCTCCATCGTGGAATCGCCCGCCGCGCTGGCGAACGGGCGCCGCCGGCCCGGGGCCAACGTCAGGTCGAACGCGGGGGGCGTCAAGTACTGGAACTGGGCGACCAGCCGCTCGCCCGCCCCGTCGCGCACGCGGCTTCCGAGATGCAAGCAACTGCTCGTGTCGATGAAGACGACGGCCCCGACCGGCCCCGTGAACGCCTGGGACTCGCCCTCCCGCAGCAGCGGGAGAACCTCGTCGTCGCGTAGACGGAAGTGCGGACCGCCGTACCGGTATCCAACCGCCTCCTTCACGCGCCGCGAAGCCTCGGCGGTCACGGCCGTCAGCGGTCCGTTTTCTTCGGCGACGTTCGAGCAGTTGACGAAGACCTTCACCTGGCGCACGTCCTCCCAGTCGCTGTGGAACAGCTGGCTGCCGGACGACGGTCCGGGCACTGGCGGTGAAGCGAGGATCGTCACCATGGTCAGCATCGGCACCACGCCGAGATAGTGCGCTGCGACCGACACGACACGAGGGTCGACCGCGAACTGAAGGAGTGGCGAGGACCGGTCGAGCGTTGTCAGCGGGTGGTCGAGCAGGTAGGCCTTCTCGCCCACTGCGATGCCCAACTCGCTGCGCCGACGCTGGATGTCGTCCACGACGTCACCGGTTTCGGGAAAGACCGAGGGATCGGAGGTGGCGAAGCCACGGTCGAGGGTGATCGTCACCGGCGGTTGGGGGAGGTCGGCCACGGCGTCGCGTCGCGTCGCCATGTCGCGAGAGCGGATCCGGGCCGCCGCGTCCCAATACAGCTTCCGACGTCTGTCGTCAGCGGTCTTGGCGAACGCCAGCCAGCGGGCCGAATGGGCCATGGAACGGACGCGCGCGCGGTCAGCCACCCACACACCATAGAAAGCTCGTCGCCCCTGAGAGCCACTTCCACCGAGACCGGCCGCTCTTACACTTCGCTCCGTGTCCGACGAGATGATCCCGCCTTCTCCGGCGGAGACACCAACTCCGGACTCCGAGGTCACCGGGGCTCGGCTCCTCTTCAACACGGCGATCAACGGCGTGGCCAGCGCGACGGGCGCTGTCGTGACGCTGGTCATGACGCCATTCCTTCTGCACCACCTGGGCACGGCGCAGTACGGCGTTTGGCTCCTCGCCCTCACGCTCACTTTCTCGAACGGGTACCTGGCGCTCGCCGACCTCGGTCTGCCCGAAGCGGCCGTGCGCTTCATTGCGAAAGCGCGTGCTGATCACGACGTCGAAGCGATCAACGAGGTCGCCTCCACGGTCACGATCCTGTTCGCGGGTCTCGGCCTCGTACTCGGCGTCGTCGTTGCCGCGCTCGCTGGTTCGCTCGTGAGTCTGTTCGGCGTTGGCCCTCACCTCGAGGCATCCGCCCGGCAGACATTCGCAATCATGGGCTTGGTCGTTCTCATCGACCTGCCTGCGGCCGGGCTCCTCGCCGTCATCGAGGGCGCGCAGCGGTACGGGTGGCTCCGATCCATCGACACAGGGGCGCGTCTGGTATGGGCGGTTGTCGTCGTGATCGCCGTGTCCGCCGGGCACGGCGTCGTCGCCCTGGCCGTCGCCTTCCTCGGTGTGACGGTGGCCGAGGCCCTGATCGCGATCGTCGCCGCTCATCGGGTGCAGCCCGGTCTCCGGATTCGGCCTCGGCTGGCGACGAAGAGTGCCTTCCGGCAGACGCTTTCCTACGGCTCGCTCCTCACGGTGCTGCGTGCGATGTCCGTCGTGTACGCCCAGATGGACCGGCTCATCATCGGCGTCGTCCTCGGCATCGTCGCCGTGGCGAGATACGAGATCGCATTCAGAATCGAGGCGCTCGCGACGCTGGCCCTCGTGGTGGCGTCGTCCGCCGTGATCCCCGCCGCTGCGTACAACGAGGCGAGAAACGACACGGAGAAGCAGCGCGAGATGTACCTGCGCGGATCCAAGTACACCGTCGCGCTCGCGGCCCCCATCGCACTCAGCGCCCTCCTCCACGCCAAATACATCATCGTGACGTGGGTCGGCGTTCGCTTCGTGGGGGTGACCACCGCGACGAGGCTGTTCTTGGTGTTCCCCCTGTTCTGGTGCGTCCACCAGGTGGGGATAGCGATGCTGGTGGGGCTGGGTCGCCTGCGGAGACTCGTCGTCCTGCAGTCGCTCACCACGATCGTGAACCTGTTGCTGTCGATCGTCCTCGTGCAGGTCATCGGCATCTCTGGCGCCATCCTCGGGACCGTGATCGCCTATGCCCTGGCGTGGTTGCCCTACACGAGCCTGCTGCTGAAGACGTTCGAGGTGACGCCGTCGTCGTGGTTCCGACGGATCGTCGTCCCGAACATCCCGGGGGCCGCTGCGCAGCTGATTCTCGCCACCATCACCATCCGGCTGGCGAGCCACCAGAACGAGTTCTGGCAGGTGGTGTTGGTGTGTGGGCTGAGCGCCATCGTGAACCTCGGGGTCTTCGTCCTGCTGGGCCTGGACCGGATCGAGCGGGCGAACCTCCTCGGCCACGTCCGCACCCGCTAACGCTCCGAGGGCCTCCTCGCCGTCCCCTGGACGACAGCCTGAGTGAGCTGGCGCCCGGCGTCGAGCCTGAGCGAGCTGTATCCGTCGTACAACCGCCTGTTGTCGGCCGTGACCGCCTCGCCGGAGAGCGAGAGCACCCGGTCCACGATCGCGATGAGCTCGTCCAGCGAACGGCCGCGGCGATCACTCAATCCGGGGAACATGCCTCCTCCTTCCCCGCTGTCGAACTGCACCAGCCCCGCGGCGGCCGCCAGGATGTCCGCGACTCGGGGGTAGAGCCAGCTGTTGGTGCTCTTGGAGCCGAGATCGAGGGCGACCCGACTCTCCTGATACTCCGAGAGCCGTCGCCACCGGCGGAACTTCGTCGGTTCCGCTTCGAATCCCAGCTTGATCCAGTCGTCGCCCCGCAACCTCACCCGCCCCGGGAAGGCGGCGACCACGCCCTCGACGAGTAGATATCGCGTTCGATTTCGGAGCGCCCAGAGGCCGGCGCGGTAGAGGTTGGGAGCATCGCTCGTCTCGACCTGCAGGCGCTGGTCCGCGTGGACCATCGTCATGTCACCGGCCACAACCGCCCTCGCCAGCTCCCAGAGACGGGCGGAGAATGCCGACACCGACGACGGCGGAACGGCCGTCTGCAGGCCGGCGTCCGAGACATCAACCTCGGCTGCGTACCAGACGCCTGATGGAGGAGCGGGCCTGGACTCTCGAATCGGCGTCGTGAAGGCGTAGGGCACGACCGCTACCGAGGTTCGATCCCCCGCGTCGAGCGCAGCCCAGCCGTCCCGAAAGAAGCAGACGTGCGTGTCGTCAAAACCTCGGCCGGTTCGGAGATACGCGGCAATCTCTTCGGGCGTGTTCCACCAGACGCGTACGCGATGGGGGCCCCGCCCAGCGCGCGCCAGCCGAGCGACGAGCTTGGGCTCGTCGTCGTCGCTCAGCAGAATGCTGAGGCCGTCGGTCCTGGCCGCCGCGATGGCCGGAGCCCCGCGCCGCAGACCCACGATCTCGAGGCTGTCGCCGTCTCCACCTGACATGGCGACATCGCGCATCGTTCGAACGATGTCGCGCATCTGTGGCCGCCAGTGAGGCGTCACCACCAGCCGGTAGGACGTCATCGACCTCCTCGGCCGACGATGTGACGAAGGGTTCGGCCGACGATGCGCGCGTCGAGAGTCAGGCTCTGGTGACGGAGGTAGAAGAACTCGTACTGGAGCTTTTGCAGGGCGTCGCTCTCGGTGCCGGCATACCCGTACTTCACCTGCGCCCAACCGGTGAGCCCTGGCCGCACCCGGTGACGCAGGTCGTAGAACGGGATCTTCTGGCTCAGTTCCCTGACGTAATGGGGCTGCTCGGGCCTTGGTCCCACAACCGAGAGGTCGCCGCGCAGGACGTTGACCAGCTGCGGGAGCTCGTCGACGTGTGTGCGGCGCAGGAGCCGGCCGAACGGCGTGATGCGGGGATCGTCCTCGGTGGTCCATTCACTGGGCTGATCGGCGCCGGCCGCCCGCATGGTGCGGAACTTGAGGATCTCGAACGTTGTGCCGTTCTTGCCGACACGTGCCTGCCGGTAGAAGAGGGAGCCTCGGTTGGCGATGAGATCGCCGACGACGACGAAGGGGATGGTGATGGCGAGGGCGACCAGTCCGACGGCGGCGACGGCGACGTCGAACAGGCGCTTGAGCCGGCCGTAGCGGGCGCGGTGTAGCTCGCCGATGTCGAACATCAGCGAGACGCGCTCGAGCTCCCACACCGGAAGCTTGCCGAGCCACTCGTCGTAGAAGAGCGTCAGTGTGCGCACCCTGATCCCGGACTCGTGCAGCGCCGCCGCCTGGCCGACGATCGATTCGTCGTTCTGGGCCTCCCGATCGAGCACGAGGACGCTGGCACTGTTGCGGACGACGGACTCCACGAGTGGCCGCTGCCTCGGCTGGTCGGACCGGGCCGCGGTCAACCGCAGGTCGTCGACTATCGCCGCGTTGCGCTCGGGCGCCTGGCCCAGCTCGGCCCTGAGGGCGTCGGCCTCTTCGAGACTCACGACGGCGACGATGCGATCGCGCTCCTCGGCTCTGGTGCGCCCACCGGTGGCGAGGATCGAACACGCCACGTCCCACGGCACGAGGATGATGGCGGCGCCGAACACGACGAACCGGGGCAGCAGGCTCGACCCCACCACCAGCTGCATGAGCGAGATGGCCAAGGCGGCCACCGCCGAGGAGGCGATGGCCGAAACGACCGCCGACCGGCTCCCGCGAGCGAGGTCGGGTAGGCCCACTGCGTAGGCGGCCAGGCACAGCAGGACGATGTAGAAGAGCGACCACGCGAACCGGAACGAGTTCGTGAAGTCGTAGTGGCCGATGTTGGCCGCGTGGTACTTGCTCAGTCCGAGAACGACGCCCGCGGCTCCGAGGTAGAGGAGGAGCCGCGCCGCCCGACGCACCCGCTACCCCACTCGGTCCCCGAGCAGTGGTGCCAGGAAGCGGCCGGTGTGGCTGTCGGACGTCTTGGCCACCACTTCTGGGGATCCCTCGACGATCACCATCCCCCCAGCATCCCCTCCTTCGGGCCCGAGGTCGATGATCCAGTCGGCGGTCTTGATCACGTCGAGGTTGTGCTCGATGACGAGCACGGTGTTTCCCTGGTCGACGAGACGGCTCAGAACGGTCAGGAGCTTGCGGATGTCCTCGAAATGGAGCCCGGTGGTGGGCTCGTCGAGGATGTAGATGGTGTGGCTGGTGGCCTTCTTGGCCAGCTCGCTCGCCAGCTTCACCCGCTGGGCCTCGCCGCCCGACAGCGTGGGGGCCGGCTGCCCCAGGCGCACGTAGCCCAGACCCACGTCGACCAGCGTCTGCATGTGGCGGGCAATCGTGGGCTGGTTGGAGAAGAACTCCAGTGCCTCCTCACACGAGAGGTCGAGCACCTCGGCGATGTTCTTGCCCTTGAAGGTGATGTCGAGTGTGTCCCGGTTGTACCGGGCGCCTTTGCAGACCTCGCACGGCACGTACACGTCCGGCAGGAAATGCATCTCGATCTTGATGGTGCCGTCGCCGGCGCACGCCTCGCAGCGGCCACCCTTCACGTTGAACGAGAACCGCCCCGGCTGGTAACCGCGTACACGCGCTTCCTGCGTCTGGCTGAAGAGCTTGCGGATGGCGTCGAAGACCCCGGTGTAGGTGGCAGGGTTGGATCGCGGCGTGCGTCCGATGGGCGACTGGTCGATGTCGATGACCTTGTCGAGGAACTCGTCGCCCTCGATCGTGCGGTGGCGGCCGGGGACGACCTTCGACCGGTAGACCCGCTGCATGAGCGCCCGGTAGAGGATGTCGTTGACCAGCGTGGACTTTCCGGAGCCGGACACGCCGGTGACCGCGACGAAGCAGCCCAGAGGGAACTCGACGTCGATGTTCTTGAGGTTGTGCTCGCGCGCCCCCCGGACGACCAGCCACTCCTCGCCCGGCTCCCGCCGCATCTCGGGGACCGGGATCGACTTCTTGCCGCTCAGATACTTGCCGGTGATCGACCGCTTCTCGCGCAACATCTTGGTAACGGAGCCCGCCACCACGATCTCGCCGCCGTGCTCGCCCGCCCCAGGGCCGATGTCGACGACGTGGTCGGCGGTGCGGATGGTCTCCTCGTCGTGCTCGACGACGATCACCGTGTTGCCGAGGTCGCGCAGGCGC
>Ga0075425_100004320_pt1 | contig 14642 bp, 11 predicted proteins | sample SoiMethybrSBSTD4_FD_75300 | JGI IMG/M metagenome (GOLD analysis project Ga0075425, IMG submission 75300) | Bulk soil microbial communities from a Populus tree surrounding site in Tennessee, USA - Soil MetaG P. TD hybrid SBSTD4 | ecosystem: Environmental > Terrestrial > Soil > Tree plantation...
AACGTGGTAGCTAAGCGAGACGCTTTTTCAAGGTGCTGAAATTGAGATAAGTTTGCGCCTTCACCAGACTTAAGATCTAGCGGCGCGCTGGTATGACGAGATGCCAACCGAAGAATGCCACCGTCGCGGTAGACGAAGGAATAAAGTCTTTAGCGTTGGCCCCCGCAATACCTTTGGATCGTGCGATATTATTGGCGCTGCTTCCGGCTGCGGGGGCGGGGAGCGCCTTTGGCGTGAGGTTCAACAACAAGCGGAATGGCGCTTATGGTGCGAATGGGCACCGGCGCTCCACTGCACGCACGCAGAGAGACGGTTAAGCGGAGGCTACGCCCCCCCCCGCTTGCTCGGATCGTCGAGCGGCCTCGCTAGCCGGCAAACAGCCAAGGCCCTCAAGCGTAATGCGCACGGCGGCATCAATCTGGGTGTGCGGCTCGGTGACCAGGAATGCCACGAGCTTGGCATTGTCCAGCCTGACCGGGCTCTGCCAGAGATAACGAAGCTCCAGCATCTCCCGGAAGACGGTGACGAACGGACTGAGGGCGTAGGCTAGCGCCCAAGGGAACCGGCGGATGCGAGGCCTGGGTTCGCCGACGACACGCTGGATGGCAAGGGCCATTTCAATGCCGGCCTCGAACCAGTGGCCTGCGAAGTGGAACACGTCGAAGTCGGCAAGGTCCTCCTCTCGCTCGAGCAACTGCACGATGGTGGTGGCAAGGTCGGGAAGATAGGCCCAGGCGTGTCCGACGTCCGCCCGGCCCGGATAGAGAATTGACCTGACCGGTCGGCTCGGCTTGATGAGACCCTGCGCGAACCAGCTGTTGCCGGCGCGCGGCCCGAAGTAGTCGCCGGCGCGGACGATGAGCGTGCGCACGCCCTCTCGGCTTGCTGCCTTGAGGTGGTGCTCCATTTCGACGCGGATCTTGCCCTTCCGAGTTAGTGGAGCTTGCGGTGAGCACTCGGTGAGGTTGGGAAAGGCATCGGGTCCGAAGTTGTAGACCGTGCCGGGAAACACCACCCGGGCGCCGGAAGCCTTGGCCGCCGCGATCGAACTCTCAAGCATCGGCAGGGCGAGGCCGCGCCAGTTGCGATAGCCAGGCGGATTGACGCCGTGCATGATGACATCAACGCCATCGGCGGCCGCCACGACATCCTGGCGCCGCATAACATCGCCGGCAACCCATTGCACCTGGCGCAGATGAGGTGCGCTGAGTGCCGCCCGCTGAGGGTCGCGGTGCAGGCTGCGCACGCGCCAGCCCCTCTGCAAGAGTGCCAAGGCAACCTCGCCGCCGACGCCGCCGGTGGCGCCCAGCACGAGTGCGGTTCGCTTGTTGATCATCTGTCGCTCTCCACTTTTGCGCCTTGCTGCCTGCAATCTGGCGTGCATCTTGGATCAAGGAAATTGTCGAAACCTGAAGACCTGCTATACATCTGTGTATGACGGCGCGTGGTGAGCCGGGCTGGGAACTTTTTCGCTCCTTCTTGGCGGCGCTGCAGGCGGGAAGCCTGTCCGCGGCCGCCCGCGCGCTGAAGCTCACGCAGCCGACCGTCGGCCGCCACATCGACGAGTTGGAGAAAGCGCTCGGCACCACGCTTTTTACCCGTTCGCAGCACGGCCTGCAGCCGACCGAAGCGGCCCTCGAGCTAGCGCCGCATGCCAAAGCAATGGCAGCGTCGGCTGGCGCGCTCATCCGTACCGCGTCCGGGAGGTCGCAGGAGATTAGCGGTGCCGTGCGGCTGAGTGCCAGCGAGGTGATCGGCGTGGAGGTGCTGCCCCCGATGCTGGTCAGCCTGCGCGTGCAGCACCCGCGACTAACGCTTGAGCTGGTCGTCTCGGATGAGATCAGAGATCTCTTGCGCAGAGATGTTGATCTTGCCGTCCGCAACGTACGGCCGACGCAGGCTGGGCTCGTGGCTAGGAAGATCGGCACGGTTACGCTCGGGCTTTATGCACACCGGCGCTACCTCGAAGCCCATAGTGTCCCGCGGACGCCTGAGGACTTAAGCGAGCATGCCCTGATCGGTTACGACCAAGAAACGCCAGCCGTTCGGACCCTGCAAGCGCGCGGCATGCGCTTCATGCGCGGCATGTTCGCGCTCCGGACGGACAGCAACCTCACCCAACTTGCCGCCATCCGCGCCGGTTACGGGATCGGCATTTGCCAAGCTGTCTTGGGGCAGCGCGACGCCGATCTCGTGCGGCTATTGCCCAAGCATTTCGCGTTCGGTTTAGAAATCTGGCTGGTGTTGCACGAGGACCTGCGAGACAATCCGCGCATGCGCGCGGTGTTCGAGCACCTCGATGGTCAGTTGTCGCGCTACGTTAGAGGTGAGCGATGGAAGAGATGAGGAACGAGGCATTTGAGAATGCCACGACGTTGGCGCCGCCATCCCTAAGCCATGTCGCAGGGTTAGCGTGCCAATCGCGTCACTCCAGCAAGCAGGTCGCGAATCAAGGAGGCTTGTGTGATTGATGATGCTATCCTTAGCTAAGGTTTTTCGGTTCGGCATGTCCGCGCGATATCGCTCCCGCGTGTCAGCGCGAAATAAATCGGTCCTGCCAACGGTGGGCGCCGCTCCTTTCGGGCTCCGTCAGACATTCGGCGGCGAAGCGATTCCTGAGCCGACCCCTGAAGGGACCTGCGCGACGCGCGCCTATTGTGGCACAGCAAGTCGAGGTGCCGCGTCATCTGATATGCTGGTTTCCTCGTATGGGTGAGAAGTTCCAGTGAGGCGGCGAGAGTTCATCACCGAGCTAAGTCGTAGGGCAGCGTGGCCGCTCGCGGCGCGGGTACAGCAGATGCTTTTGACGATCGGATTGTCGGACAGAGCCAATGAATCTCCACTTTCGCACAGCGATGGCGCCAATTGGGTTGGATCAAAAATCGCACTGTTGCAATTGAGTATCGCTGGGCGGAGGGATGCGTCGAGCGCTACACCGAGATCGCAGTCGATTTTGTCCGCCTAAAGGTTGAGGTTATGGTCACAACGGCGGGGGCAGTCGGCGCGGTAAGCATCTTCGCAGTGGCGAACGATCCGATCGCCGGCTCGACATGGAGGATTTTCAAATGAGCGGCACCTCAAGCGGCAAACCGGCCTTATCCGGCATCAAAGTCGTCGATCTCACCCAGTTCGAGGCCGGCACGTCGATCACCGAGACGCTGGCCTGGCTCGGCGCCGACGTCGTGAAGGTCGAAAACCCCAAGGGCGGCGAGCAGGGCCGTAGCGCGTCTTCGGAGCGCAAGGATGCCGACAGCTACTATTTCATGCTGCTCAACGCCAACAAGCGCTCCGTCACGCTCAATCTCAAGGACCCGCGCGGCAAGGAGATGTTACGCAATCTCATCAAGAAGGCCGACGTCTTCGCCGAAAACTTCGCGCCGGGCGTGATCGAGAAGCTGGGCTTCTCCTACGAGGAGGTCTCCAAGCTCAATCAGCGCATCGTCTATGCGACGGTCAAGGGCTTCGGCAAAGGCAGCCCCTACGAGTCGAACTTGGCGTTCGACATGATCGCGCAGGCCGCGGGTGGCGTGATGTCCATTACGGGCGAGCACGACGGCCGGCCGATCAAGCCAGGCGTGACGCTTGGCGATACCGGCACGGGATTGCACGCCGCCATTGGCGTGCTCGCGGCACTCTTCCAGCGCACGGTGACCGGTCGCGGCCAGAAGATCGAGGTCGCGATGCAGGACGCCATGGTCAACTATTGCCGCATCGCCTACTCCCGCCAGCTTCTCACTAACAAGGCATGCGAGCGTAACGGCAATAGCGTCGTGCTCGGCAATGCGCCCTGCGAGGTCTTCAAGTGCAAGCCGGAGGGGCCCAACGACTACGTCTTTATTTACACGAGTCGCGCCACGAACGCGCATTGGGAACGGCTGTGCGAGGTGATCGGGCGCGAGGATCTGAAGACGGACCCGCGGCTCGCCACGCCGCCGCAGCGCGGCAATCATGCGGCTGAGATCAACAAGCATATCGAAAAGTGGACCAAGAACTTTACCAAGATCGAGGCGATGGAGAAGCTTGGCGCGGCGGGCGTCCCGTGTGGGGCCGTGATGGACACGATGGAGCTCTCGGACGACCCCACGATGCGGGCCCGCGAGATCTTCTGCGAGATCGATCATCCGGTGCGCGGCAAGCTCACGATTCCCGGTTGGCCCGTGAAAATGTCGGACAGCTACGTGAAGGTTACGTCGTCGCCCATTCTCGGTGCCGACAATACGACTGTCTACGGCGACTGGCTGGGCCTTTCGAAGGGAGATCTCGACCAGCTGAAGGCCGAGGGCGTGGTCTAGGGTCTTTCCCAGAAATAAGGTCACGACCGTATCGGGGCGAACGCACGCCTAACTCAGAAGCCCGCTTGTGCATTGCGGCGATGCCGTCAGCCTTCTGCAGCCACATGAGATGGGCTCGGCTTGCGGGGAGCACCCCCGTTCGTGAGCCTTGAGCGGGGCTCCGAGGGCCTCGTTCTCAGAAGTCCGCGGCATCAAGGTGGGCCCGGTTCGTGAGCGGACTTCTCGATCGGAAGGACACTGGCGTCACATTTCTGCGCCCAGTGTCTGTTATACGCGGCCGCGCTGCACGGCCGCGCATGATGAAACTGGGTTTGGGCCCCACGGGCGTCGGTGTGGTTGGCTTGCGCCAATTCTTCATGATCGGCCGCGCCCCAAGCGCAGCGAGCCTGCATCCACCTGCAGCGACAACGGCTGGTTCTGGCCATGGCGGCACCTGCTTCCGATCCCGCCCCGGTGCGGCGCGGCACGGGCCTCTACCTCAGCGGCGTGCTGCTGCGGCGCCTCGGGTTGCTGGTCGTGGTATTCGGGGCGCTGCGCTATGGCCTCAGCTTCATGCACGCGGGCCTGCCGCACGAGACGGTCGCCACCATCGAGAGCGCGTGGGCCGGCCACGGTACGTGCGTGGCCCAGCAATACGAAGTGTTCAAGCTGTTCAACTTGCGTCGCTTCAAGGATATGCCGGAGGAGGAGATCCGGGCCGAGCACGCACGCCAGTGCGCGGGGCCGGATGCGGTCGTGGGTGACATCTACCTGGCGCTGGCGTGGAACGACCACGCCATGGGCGAGCACAAGTCCACAGTGTTGGTCTCAGCCACGACGGCCGAGAAGCTCGTGGCGCGCGGTCGCCTGCGGCGCGACGCCATCCGCATCCGCTACGGCTCGACGGCGCGCGACGCACCAATCGTGGTGGTGCAGGAGATCGAAGCATCGCGGCGGGACGCGGGCCTGATTGCGCTCGCCGGGGCCGCGCTGGCGCTGCCCGGTTTTGCGCTGGGGTTACTCTGGCGCTGGCGTAGCGCTCCCCGCGGGCGCGGAGCCGGCGCGGTGAATGAGCAGGCAACAGCCATCTCCGGCTACAAGGTGTATCAGCGTGCCTACGATCAGGAAGTTCCCGCTGGTGATCTCGCCAGCGGCCAAGAGACGGCGCGGCGACGCCGGCTCTTGGATGCTCGTCTGCAGGAGGCTTTTGCCGGGGTTGGCGAGCAAGTCGCACAGCGGCTCGACCGGTGCGTGCCCGCATCCGCCCGATCGGAGGCCCTGGTCGCCATACTGCTCGATAACTCCGGCTCCCTGCGGGGACCGCCAGGCTCTTCGGTCGCGAGCCCGATGCCGGTCTCGGGCGACTGCGGCGATGCCTCGGCCATCATGCTGTTGGCCTGCGTCACGGATGTGCTGGTTGCAGCTCTTGAGCAATGCGGCATCAAAGCCGAGGTGCTTGGGTTTACAACAGTCGAATGGAAGGGTGGTCGCTCTCGGCGCGATTGGTTAGCGGACGGCAGACCGCCCAACCCAGGGCGCCTGAACGATCTGCGCCATATCGTCTACAAGGAGGCGGATTCGACCGGTCGGGCGGCCAGGCAAAGTTTTGGTGCTATGCTCGATGCCTCATTGCTGAAGGAGAACATCGACGGCGAGGCGCTGGCCTGGGCGCACGGCCGGTTGCAGGCGCGGCCGGAGCGTCGGCGCATCCTCATGATGATCTCCGACGGCCCGCCGACTGACGATTCGACACTGTCCGTGAACACGGGCAATTATCTGGAGATGCACCTGCGCCAGGTGATCGAGGCGATCGAGACGCGCTCACCGATAGAGCTGATCGCCATCGGTATCGGCCTCGACGTGAGCCGCTACTATCGCCGCGCGGTGAGCATCACCGACCCGGCCGAGCTCGCTGGCGCCGTAACCGACAAGCTGTGCGAGCTCATCGCGGAGGACGCGCGGGAGGCTCCCACACTCAATGCACGCAATTTCAAGTCACAGTGATAGCTGGTCTGGGTAGCGGGGTGGCGGCGCAATTACGTCCAATGGAAAGGCGTCGCGGCGCGATGTCGCCTCATGGATAATCGGAAGCTGTCGATTAAATGCACGTAACCTCGAAACGTTGATCGCCGATCAGTCGTAACTGCCTAACGCGCGCGATTGGGCTTCCTGGCTGCCAATGAGCATGAGTGGCCCAGCAGCGCGGGCCACGCCTCGATAGTGCTGCCGCCTTCGGGGCGTGGCATTTTTTTGAAACGATCGTGCGCCTCACTCGTATCTATGAGGCCCCCCAAGGCGTCCGTCAGGGCAGCTCCTCCTGGCCCTCACGGCGCGCCAAGCCACGCCCTTGGGTATGGTGACCCTTTGGGCGTGGCGCTTTTAGTGGGGCATACGCCAGGGTACCCGGCGCAGCAGGAAGTGTTCTGGCGCTACCTCTGCGAGCCACCCGAGATAAGGTATTGCCCGAGCAACTGCGTCCTCGAGCGACATGTCACCAAAAATGATGATTTCGAGTGGCTGTGCAGATGCAACGTTGTCTGAGCGTTTTTTAGGGCTGTGGCGAAACGAAGCGCGCGGGGGGCCAAAGTCGGTCATCCGAGCCCCGCTAAGTTGATTTGGCGACCTAATTGTGGCGATCTGCCATCACCTTGACGGGCTTGCTAGCGGTCTGGGACAGTCTCTGAGACAGCTACAATCAACGCACGCGCTCACGGGCCCGCCGACCTTGTTGGGCGGCCCCAACGTACAAGAGGCGATCCTGGCCGGACCGCCTCTTATGTGTCGAGCTGCGTATTTCGCGGCCGCGTGTGACCACGTCACCGCGAGTGGTCAGTTGTGGTTCCGATCGATCCGCTCATAAAAGTCCTTGGCGTCGAATGCGGTGGCGGCGCCGGCGGCGCCAGCGATGACCGAAAGTGCAACCAGGGCGGACAGGATGGTCTTCATGATCTCTCTCCTCGGAGCTTTCCCTACCCGCTGCCGTGCGGGCGTGAGTGTGTTGTGCCATTGTTTGCTCCGGGCCGCTGTTCCCCAGGGAACACCCTTCCCAGCGCCCGCCCGTCAAACAAACCAGCGCCTTGGGCAGCTGTTGGAGGGTTAAGCGGACCCGTGCTGAGCCGTCCATGAGACCGAAGTCAATTCGGAACTCGAACGACATGTGGTAGCTTGGCCCGATGGAACTCGAAGCAGCACAGGCACTTCGCGATCTGGAAGAGCGCCTTCTCCATCCTTCCGTTCGCGCGTCGCCTGACGAGGTTGCAACGCTGTTAGCCGATGAGTTCATCGAGTTCGGCAGTTCCGGTCGAATCTACGACAAGCAACAGATCATTCGGCTCTTGCAGGAAGAGCAAGGGGAAGCCCAACTCACAATGGCAGAGTTCTCCGCTCGCAGGCTCTCGGCTGACACAGTCCTTGTGACTTATCGAGTGGTCGAGAGTCGAACCATGCGTAGCTCGATCTGGTGTTTTCAGGAGGGCCGATGGCGCATGGTTTTTCACCAGGGCACGAAGATCGAGAAGGCGTAGGTGTAGGTACCTTGGACTTCTCGTCCTGGCACGCCAATCACTGTGATTTCCGAGGCCTGCTCTGTTGCTGTGGGCCAAGCTGTCGCGCGGAGTGACCGCCGGCAGGGATGGTGGTTCGTCGACCCTTGACCCTCCGCAGTCCTGCTGGTGTGCAGCACGGTGCAATCATTACTATTACTCTCTCCGGCATCGGAATATGCCTTGGAGAGATGTGAGGCGAAGAAATGTCCACCAGCATTGCCCGAATAGGCATACTCAGTCCCGTGACCGAGGCAGGCATGAAGGATTGGTGGAACAAGCTCACGGACGGCCTTGAAGAACTCGGTTATGTCGAGGGGCGCAATATCGAGTTCGTTTGGCGCTTCGGGGATGGGAACTTCGAGCGACTGCCCGAGCTTGCGAGCGAGCTGGCCAAGCTCGGGGTGGATGTCATTATGCCGGCAACACCACCTGCGATTTATGCCGCGAAATCAGCATCGAGTTCCATCCCCATTGTCTTTCCGCTTGGTTCAGATCCGGTCGAGACGGGCCTCGTCTCCAACTTGGAACGCCCCGGTGGGAACGTCACCGGGATGGCAACCATGTCAAGGCTGCAAAGTCAGCCGCGACTGGCCCTCGTTCGCGAATGCATGCCTAATGCTAGGCGGGTTGCCCTGCTGCGACACTCTGCAAACCCTGCTCTCAACCTTCAGGTCGAGGCCTCCCGCACGGCCGCGCCGGAGCTAGCGTTAGAGGTTGTCGTTTTGGATTTTGCTGTTGCTGGCGAAATCGAAAAGGTATTTGCAACGGCAAGCGAGCGATCCATAGATGCCATCCTACCTCTGTCGGATCCGATGGCGCTGGGCAACGCGGATCTGATTGGCTCCCTTTCCCTGAAATACAAGCTTCCCATCGTATCGCCATTTCGCGAGATCACAGACGCTGGAGGATTGCTGAGCTATGGACCGGACCTGTCGATGCTGTTTCGCCGCAGCGCTTCTCTGGTCGACAAGATTCTGAAAGGAGCTAAACCCGGCGATCTCCCTATAGGCAAGCCAAGTGATTTCGAGCTGGGAGCAAACCGGCGTGCGGCGAAGGCGCTCAATGTCGCCATCCCCGCTTCGATAATGGGCCGAGCCTCGCATATGGTAGAATAGCGAAGGTCCGCAATTGGCATCTTGCACCGTGCCAGTGGACTGAGACCCACGTCCGGTTGCAGGGTGACTTGATCCCTGGCGCAGCGGCGAGCAACGAGCTATTTGAAGTACGCCACGGCGGCATCAATCGCCTCAGCATCGTGGCCATAGAGTGCGGCGAAGGCCTTGACCGGATCATGGGCTGCGGCACTGAGTGCGGCATCCCGCTTCTCCTGTTCCGGCCCGTCAGGGAGATGGAAGCCGACGGCATTGCCGCGCGCCATCTCCTGGATGCGCGTCACGCGCGGCTTGCGGATTACCTCGTACTGCCTCAGCGACTCCGGGATGCGTGAGCGCCCGGCCAGCTTGAGACAAGCGGCGAGCGTGGCGCCGTCCTCGATCGCCTGCACCGCACCCTGCGCCATGTAGGGCAGCATCGCGTGGCACGCATCGCCGAGCAGTGTCACGCGCCCCTCGCTCCATCTGGGCAACGGATTGCGGTCGTGCAGTGCCCATTTGTAGGTCTCATCGACCGCATCGATAATAGCGTGCACCTGCGGATGCCAGCCGGCGAAGGCCGCATGCGCATCCTCAAGACTGCCGAGGTCGGTCCAGGATTCGCGCGTCCACGTATGCTCCTCGGTCACGGCGACGAAATTTACGTAGCGGCCTCCTGCCACGAAGTAGTGAACAAAGTGTCCGCCGGGCCCAAGCCAGGCCGTGCCCAGTCTTTCGAGATCGAGGTGTCGAAGACGCTCGGCCGGTGCAAGCCCGCGATAAGCGACGTGGCCCGAGAAGCGGGGCTTCTCTGGCCCGCGCAGCGCCGTACGCACACCGCTGTGAATGCCATCGGCACCGACAATGACGTCGGCCGTGATGCTGGTTCCGTCCTCGAATTTCGCGGTGGCGCCGTCCGCCTGTTGGGTGATGCCAGTGCAGCGCTTGCCGGTGTGCACGCGGCCCGCGGGCAACCCCTCGACGAGAGCCGAAAGCAAGTCCGCCCGATGAAAATGAAAGTAAGGTGCGCCGAACGCGGCCACGATCGTCTCGCCCATGGGCATGCGCGACAGCACGCGGCCGTCCTGCCAACGTCGGCGCTCGATGGCGACAGGCTTCACTCCGCATTTCTCGAGAGCGGCCTCGAGTCCGTAGCGGTACAGGAGCCTGGAGGCGTTCGGGCTAATCTGGATCCCGGCGCCGACCTCTTTCTGCTCTGGCGCCTGCTCGTAGACGTGCGCGTCGACGCCGGCCCTCGAGAGGGCAATGGCCGCTGCCGTTCCACCGATACCCCCGCCGATGACCGCGGCTGTCAAGCTCGTCACGTTGCCGTATCCCATCCGGTCACTCTCGCCAATATGGAATCGGGCGGAGCCTTGGACTTGTCCGCACCACCCCGCCAGGCGATGTGCTGATCGGGCCGCACGAGCACGAGGTCCGCTGCGTAGATGCGGGCTAGTCTCGCATCGTCGATCGCCACGATATCGAGCGGAATGCATCGGTGCAGTGCTGCATCGCGCCAGGCGCGGTCGGGCTGACCGACAAAGCTCAAGAGCGTGAACCACGGGCCCAGGCGGTCGTAGAGGGCTACTCCATCACGCCCATACGTCGACGGCAGCCGTACGCCGGGAGCAGTTGTCGGCGTGTAGACGAGAGGATCGTCGCTGTAGCTGGCGCAGGGTTCTGGACATACGACGGGCGACTCCTTGTAGGCATAGCCGAGCTCGATGCCCCAACTCTCGTTCTCGGCATTGCCGAGCGCGGCGATACGGCGGCTGGCCTCTGCGCGCAGGCCAGGGTCGCGCGCGCCTGTCTCCCCGAGTACATCGCGATAAACCCCTGCTATGGCTAGGCGCACCTGCGTGTGTCGGCAGGACGCCTCGCGGTTGCGCAAGCCCACCGGACGCCGCTCAGCATCATACGAGGCAAGCAGCGCGGGGCCACCGAAACCGTAGATTCGCGCGGCGAGTTTCCAGCCCAGATCTACCGCATCGGCTATGCCCGTGTTCATGCCGTAGCCGCCGGTCGGTATGTACTGATGCGCGGCATCGCCGGCCAGAAAAACGCGGTCCGTGCCGTAGCTCCGGGCGACGACCAGATGCGGCGTCCAGGCATTGGCCACGAGGATCTCGTAGTCGAACGGCCGGCCGGCGAAGCGGCGCAGACGCTCGTCGGGATTGATTGCCTCCGGGGGCTCGCCGGGATCGGGCCGCGTCTGCAACGTCCAGATCGCGTCGTCGTCCTGCGCGATGAGCGTACCCTGCGATGTCTGGTAGTGCCAGGTGACACCAAAGGGTTGCAGGATGTCGCGCGCGCGAGACCTGAAGTGGATCATGTAGCGCTGCATCACTGCGTGCTGCCCGTCGAGTCCGATGCCGAGGTACTCACGCACGCGGCTGCCGCCGCCGTCGCACCCAGCAAGATAGGCGCATCGCACGACCTCGGTGGCGCCCGTCTCGACGTCGCGCAGGACGGCAGTGACCCCGTCGCCATCCTCGGCGACATCCTCGAGCGCGACGCCATAGCGGGTGGTCACGAGCGGCACGCTGGCTACTGCTGCGCGCAGCACCGGCTCGATGATCACCTGGGAGACCCGCATGGGCGGCACCTGTGGCTGGCTGCCGTCGTCGTGCGCATCGATGTAGGCCCGCCACTCCTTTGGACTGCGATAGCGGAACCGGTGTAGTTCGTGACCGGTGAGCGAAGTGATCCAGGAGACGTCGAAACAGTTCGCTTCCGGCACGGCGACGTCGCGCAACGCCGGCTCCAGGCCGTAGCGCCGGAACAGCTCCATGCTGCGGGCGTTGGTGATGTCCATCTTTGGATGGCGAGTCGGATGCATCTCGCACTCGACCAGCAGCGTACGCACGCCGAGCTGTCCGAGTACGCGGGCAAGCGTGAGGCCGACCGGGCCACCCCCCGCCACGAGCACCGCAGTGTCGATGGTCTCTCCCTTCCTGCTTGCATTGCAGCGCCTACTGCTCAATGTATGCTAAGCAACTGGCACCGCCGATTTCTTCGCTTCAGTCGACTTGGAGCCGGATGCACGGCCCGCTGTTGACGGTACGCGTGACGCTGCGAGGGAGCAAGGTTCTGAAAGAGCGGTTCCTTGCCTTGCCACGAAAGGAAGAGCCTCAATTCCGTCCAGCGAGGCGTCGGCGCTAATGCCAGTTCGAGTCCGCTCCTGGCGCCTCGCGTACGTGCGCCGCTTCGCACGACCTCGTGCCAGAGTTGGGGGATCGGCGAGGCGCTGGAGGCGCGTGGCACAAAGGCACCAGTGTAGAGATAAACCCGCGCACACCCTGCTTGCGCCGATCACGACCCGGCTGCAGCATACGTTGGCCTAAGCGCGCGCTGTGGGCGCGTGTGCGATTGGGGTTCCTGCATGCTGCGTTCAATCGGGAACGCTCTTCGCGCGCTGCTTTCCTGGCGCGCGTTGGAGGCGGTCGGGGTAATCGCCTCCGCGGTCGCGGCCGGCTGGCTCACTCACGTCGAGGTGACCAAGCACGATTACGAAAGGAACAAGACGAGCTTCGATGTTCTGTGGCGGCTCGATGAACGGACACAGCAGTCGAGAAACGCTAGCGCATGTGCTCGCTTTGTGAACTCGAAAGTGCGATCGGACGAACAGTGGGAGCAGCTCCGGGATGCGAAGCCCATCGACGTGGAGGCAGTCGGTAGCTACGAGCGTGAGTTACTGGACCGATGCGTGTCGGACAGCAAACGGCAAATCGGTGGGATTCAGGAGAAGAACCTAGCTGACGAAGTTTCAAACCAAGCCCGAATAACAATCCGCGCGTCGGATGTGCTGGAAATCCGGCACCAGCTCTTAGGCACCCTGGACGCCTATGACTTTGCCCTCATCCCGTATAAGACCGAAATCGGTAACCGGGCTGTCATTTGCGAGAACCTGATCGGCATCTTTTGGCACGGCAGTAAGGACGCCGCGCCGCGGCCGTCCTCTCAAACAAAGATGCTGGTCGACAATGTTTTTGCCCACATTCCCGAGGCACAGTACTCGTTCCCGAACCTGTACTTTTTTCTGCACGACGTGGATGCGGGAAAATGTAAGCCAGAGCAACCGTCGCCGATGTTGGTGCAGCGTACGTTGGGGGAGCCTGACTGGTACATCCACCGACTCAGCGCTTTCATTGCCTGGTTTCGCGGACAATTCATGCGGCAATAGCAACGTCAATCAGACGAAGCTGACGCCCCCGGCGTTCGTCTTGTGCTGAGCAACGTCAGCCGTCTGGACCCGCGCGGACATTATGCGCTGTAGACGCATTCGGTATGTCCGTTCTTTAGCGCTCAACAGGCGCGCCGACCACAAGACCTGCTGCGTGAAATTAGTGGGGTAATTCAGCCTTTGGCGCAAACCGCGTGTATAATGCAAGGAGCGGCTTTCGGGGAGATTGCCAATGGCCAATGCTCTGCTGCTTGCAGCCTTCGATTTCTCGGGCGCGCACGCCGATGAATTCCACGATTGGTACGATCTGGAACATATCCCGGAGCGCCGGGCGATCGCGGGGTTTGGCGCGTGCCAACGCTGGATCGGCGCGGACCAGCCGGAAATTTCGGTTGCGACGTACGATCTCGATGCCATTGATGTGTTGCGTAGCGAGGCTTACAGATCAATTGCCTACGGCAATCTATCCGTGTGGTCGAAGCGAGTGACGACAATGTGCAAGCGGTTGCTGCGCTTTGAGGGAACGCAGATCACGCCTGGCGACGCGCGCGCGCCGGAGGGCGCTGGCGGACTTCTCCTCAATGCCCTGAACGTCGCGCCCGAGGCTGAGGCAGATTTCAACGCCTGGTACGACGAGGAGCACCTGCCCGCGCAGGCGCGGGTTCCGGGAACCCTCGCTGCCCGGCGCTTCCGGTCGGCAGAAGCGGGAGGTGGCACGCACCGCTATGTGGCTCTGTATCATCTAGAATCGCCGGCGGTGATAAAGAGCGCGGCCTGGAAGGCTGCCACCGAAACCCCGTGGAGCGAGCGTGTGCGGCCGCATTTCCGCGACCGCGTTCGTATCTTGGCACGAAGCTACGTTCGAGGTCGATGAACCAGTGTTGCTGGGCCCCGCCGCAAAAAGGCGGGAAACCGGTGCGGCCTAGCCGCGCCAATGGCGCTCACCAGCACGGCATCATGACGAGGCAAGAAAGCTGACGACAGCCCGGTTAGAACGCGAACTTAATCTTGGAGTCGGTATGCAAGGACCGCGCGTGGCTATTATCGGCATCTGGCTTGAGAGCAATCGGCAGGCGCCTGTCGCCCTGCTTGATGATTTCGCGAGCTACTATTGTCTCGAGGGCGCAGCAATCCTCGATGCGGCACGCGCAGCCAATCCCGTGATCATGGGCGAGGCGGCGGCTTTCGTGAAGACGATGGATGCCACGGGACCTTGGACACCGTTGCCGATCCTGCTGGCCGGGTGTCACCCGCACGGCCCGGTCGACGGGGCGTTGATGGACCGGTTCCTGGCGACAATTCGAACAGGCTTGGCAGAAGCAGGTACTCTAGAAGCTGTCTACATCGCCAATCACGGCGCTATGCTCGCGACCAACGATGAGGATCCCGATGGAAGCGTCATCGCACTTGTGCGTGAGCTCGTTGGACCAGACACCAGAATCGTCGTCACTCTGGACCTGCACGGCAATATCTCCGAGCGCATGGTGTCCAATTGTGACTTGATCGTCGGATATCGAACAAACCCGCACGTGGATATGACGGAGCGGGG
>Ga0075425_100004322_pt1 | contig 14642 bp, 12 predicted proteins | sample SoiMethybrSBSTD4_FD_75300 | JGI IMG/M metagenome (GOLD analysis project Ga0075425, IMG submission 75300) | Bulk soil microbial communities from a Populus tree surrounding site in Tennessee, USA - Soil MetaG P. TD hybrid SBSTD4 | ecosystem: Environmental > Terrestrial > Soil > Tree plantation...
GCTCGTATTAATCACTAGACGGTTGATTCACCACCTCAATGCCAGGAAAGATCGAGCGCCTGGTCGTTCTTCGGGCTTACCTTACCGTCCTTCAGCTCGACATCCCACGCCGGTGCATGCTCACCCGCTGAATCAGAGTATCTGAACTCAACTGTGATCGAGCCGGCGTCACTCTGAGCAAGCGCTCGCCAGCCGTCGATAACGATCGATTCTCCGTTGCTCGCTCGGTGATAGACCGTCGAGTAGAGATATTGCTGCACGGTGAAGTTTTCTTTCCTCGAATTGCTTTCTCTAACCATACGGATGGCTTTCTGAGCAGGTGGTTCAAGATGCTCCCGTATCAGCACGAAAGCGTCGACTGCGACGATGACAATCGGAATGAGAATTATCGCTAGGCGGGACCAGTTGGCAGGTGTCCGGATCATTTTGCAATTCGAGATGTTTCTTTTGCCTGAATCAGGGCGCCGCACTTTGGGCACTCTTCCGTCGGACCATCCATTGAGACTTTAAATCCGCATTCCGGACACGGACGCAAATTCAAACGCATCTCAACTAGCACATAGCCAATCATCACCGCGCTTACGACGAGAATTACAACAATGGCAGTCATACAAGTCGATCTTCAACCCCGACCGCGCTTGAATTTCTGACCGGTCGAATAGTTGAAAAACGCGGCCATAAAAAAGATCACCGACGACGCGGCGGTGACTATGAGCAGCGGTGATCTGTCGGATTGATAAGCCGTCACGCTCAGGTAGACGAAAGCCAGTCCAATCAATCCACAAACCAGCGCGTTGCGCTCGTATGCATAACCAGTTCTCTGCGAGGCAGTTTGATTGCGCCGAATTAGCTCGTTGATGGCTCGGACTTCATCTTCGCAGGGACCAGAGCAAGCGATCCCGTTTCCAACATCGATCGCGCAGCCGTGACAGATCGCTTTGTTACAGTTCTTACAAATTGCAACAGCGTCGACGCCCTGATGGTTAAAACAGTTCATGGCAAATCTTAATCAGCAGTCCGATTCCAGGGATCACGAAGCCTCGGCTCGGGCCATTCTGAGATTGTCATTCAGCTGGGCGTCTCGGCGCACGCGCCAAATCTTGCTATCGAGATAGTAGTGGGTAAACGCACCGCCCCAGATGAACGCCATCCAGAAGCTGTCTGGCTTGACGACGGTGTAATGAGGAATGTGATAGAGCGCGCCGAAGATCAGAGCAAACGCAATGTAACTCCAAACACTTTTGCTGATAGTCGATGCCGCACCGTAGTTCCTGGAGGTACTCCGGCCGTATTTGTTCCGGTTGTGAAACCAGATTATCCGGTGATACTGAATGTTGTGATAGATCGTCAGCGTAGCCACCGCAGCGAGTGCCGCCGCTGTCGGAGGCTGCACAGGCTCGAGCAGCCTTAGCACGATCCAATGCATCGGAACCGCCGCAGCCAGGAGAAGCAGCTTCGGAACATTAATCGACTTTTTGAGATAGATCTTCTGAACCTGACGGCCGGCAAACAGAATCGCCGACACCACAAATGCCGAGAAGACCAGCGTCTCGAGCCACCACACCGGCTCCGATTGTGGTGTGAGTCCAATACCTTCGAGACGTTCCTTCGCCGCATAGCTGTGCGATAGAAACCTCACAAACGGATAAGTCATGGCCAGCAGTATGAACGCGCGATCTATCAGATTGTCGATCTCTGCCAGATCATCATTCTTTTTCTTGTACAGGATCATGAATCCGTAGTGCTGCTTGACCAGATGGTAATAAGCCCACAACGAAGCGAAGAAGAAAAACGCCGGGCCCCACGCTTCAGTGCCGAAGAGTTTCATCTGGCCGGCGAGTACCATTGCCGGCCCGAGCAGGAACAACGACAGGGTCCCGTAGTAGAGTTTGGCTCGTTTGCGTCTTTCTTCGCTGTCGGCGTAGGTCCTGGAGATCGTTCCAAACACGTGCGGGCCGTCAAAACCGAGGGCCCAGATCCACGTAACAATCATCACCGAGAGGCCGAACTTGACCAGGAGCAGATTCGCTGCAAGAAACGCATAGCTCGTAACAACGCTGCCGATAAACCAAATCAGATCGTCCTTCCTGCTGATGATCCAGCCAAAGGCGCTCGCATTTCGCCTGCTCTCATCTACAGCAACAGCCGCCGATGCCATAGCTTAATCTCCTTTAGTCTTTACAGCGATTCAGCGTGTCGTGGCTTTCCTGGTGGCGTCTCAACCAGCAACCAACAGAACAAGATGAGGTCCAGGATCGGTTCCGGTGAGACGATTGCTTGATACAACATCAAGACGGCGCCTAGTTTACCAAAGCCCCGCGCTGTCGCCAAAGCCCTCTCTGGCGCTATGCTACAACCTCGCAACGCGGATTCATCCGCATTTCTATTACATCATCCTGGAGGGACTGTGACAAAGGGTATTGACGAATTCAATCGATATCGCAGCGAGATGAACGAACGCATCCTCGATTCCGATCATTTGGGTATCAAACGTTTCTTTGCGCTCGATCACCAGGCGTATGAAGGCGGGGCGCTCGATTCAAAAACCAAAGAGCTGCTCGGTTTGGTTGCTTCGCTGGTTCTTCGCTGCGACGACTGCATCACTTACCACATACTTCAGTGCGCCGAGCAAGGTGTGAGTCGCGACGAGTTTCTCGATACTTTCAATGTGGCGTTGGTAGTAGGCGGATCGATCACAATTCCCCATCTGCGCCGGGCTTTTGAACGGATGGATGATGTCCTCGGACAGACAAAGGCTTAGGTTGTTGAGTTATATCCATCTGATGGTCACCTTGTTTCGATGAGGTCAAAGGAGATTGTGGATGAATTTATCCAGTGGTCGACGAAAGCCGCGAATTATCCATTGGCTGCGTCTTTACCTATCTATTTGTCTGCTCGTTTCGCTCCCTGAGGGTGGCCAAGCTCAACAGGCTCCGAATCGCAAGCGGGAGTTCTTAGAAATGTATGCCCGTGCCTACTATCCGGGCCGCAGTGGGCAGATCATGCTGGTGCCCCGTGAGGGCAACTTTGTGACCCTCAATGAGCCAGCCTCCCTCTTCATGCACGGGAGTCCTTGGAGCTATGATGCCAACATTCCGTTGCTGCTTTTTGGCCCCCCTTTTATCCGCAGAGGTACCTACGCCGATGCAGCAGCGCAGCAGGACATTGTTCCGACATTGGCCAAGTTCCTCAGATTGCCCCTGCCCCCGACGGTCACGGGCCGATCGCTGGAAAAAGCCTTGGATTCATCGGCAGGTCGCCCACGCGCCATTTTGGTGGTAGTGCTGGACGGAATGCGGCAGGACTATTTCGAGCGGCATCGGGAAGTTTTGCCGACTCTGACCCGCTTGCGCCGAGACGGAGCCTGGTTTAGTAACGCTCGAGTGAATTTCCTACCTACAGTTACCGCCCTCGGCCATGCCACCATCGGAACTGGTGCCGATCCGCGCGTGCACGGGATCGTAGTCAATACTGCCTTTGACCGCATCAGCGGAAAGCCGCAGAGCCCTTACCCGGGCATGTCCCCGCGACCGCTTATGGCCCTGACTCTGGCCGATCTTTGGAATCTCGAAACCGATGGCCAAGCGGTGATCATCAGCCAAGGCAGCATTTTCGTCGCAGTCGCCGGTCTCGTAGGGCACGGAGCGTGTTTGCTCAACGCACGGCCAACTATCTTGGCAGCTTATTCCACAAAAGGGGGATGGGAAACAAACTCGGAGTGCTACAAGCTGCCCGAGTATTTGAAGAACCAAAAGTCGGCGTCGCTTTGGGAGGCCGCTCATGGGCAGTGGATGGGCCACGATATCGCAAACCCGGATGCTGTGAGTCGCTCAGCCTTGTTCCCGAAGTTTGAAGCGGATGCTATGGTGGCAATGATCGAGAATGAACCAGTGGGCGAAGACGACTTGACTGATCTTCTACTCGTCAACTTGAAAGCGCCTGATTTTGTGGGTCACCAGTACGGCCCTGATTCTCCAGAGATGCGAGAGACTTTAGCCGAACAGGATCGCCAGCTGGCGCGCATCCTTGAGGCGCTGGAAAAGAAAGCCGGCGCCAACCGGATTGTGGTTGTCATCACCGCCGATCACGGGATGCCTCCGGAACCTCACGCACCTGGGAAGAGATATTTCAATAAGGACATTGTGGAGCTTGTCCACAAGAAGTTTGATCCGGACCGCGCCGCGCTCATCTCGCATTTCGACGCTCGGAACAACCAGTTGTTTATCGACAAGAGCCGGCTGAGAAGACTGGGACTGAAGCTTTCTCAAATCAAAGAGTACTTGGAAGCTCAACCGTTCATTTACGCTGCGTATACCGAGGATGAAATAAGGAACGCTTCCGTGCCATGACCTTGTTCTCGGTGTTGAGGCTGCTGGGGTTTAAGGTGCCGCTGGGGCCCGGGCGCTTCCTATCCCTTTCGCCTTAACTGTTGTAATCGCTTATGACTCACGAGCGCGACCGGTGGCGGCATGCTGTGTGTCACGCGCTACTCGGAAGTCGAACCGACCTGTTCCTTCGAGTTCAATCTCGCATCCTAGAGGTTCCTGACCAAGAGTACTGATCCTGCTTTCAAAATATCTCGCGAAGGAGTTGTGGAAATACCTTCGAAACTTTGTTCAATAAATAATCGCCGTAAGTGCCGTTGAATTGGTGAACACTCGACTTGTCCCACCGCTCATCTTTGTCGTCCTCTTGTGAGGCGATGCCTTCTATCGGCCTTACTTCAGCATTGAAATTTGGATCGAAGAAGAACGGAAACGAAAGTCGGTCGTGTTCAATCGGAACCCGAACCCGATGAGCCGTCGAGCGATAGGCGCCACCGGTCATTCGATCAAGCATATCACCGATGTTGCATACAAACGATCCGGGGACTGGCGCGGCGTCGATCCATCCCGACTTTGACTTCACTTCCAGACCGCCGGTTACATCCTGTCTGAGAATCGTCAGCAACCCATAATCGGTATGCTCGCCTACGCCCCATCGCGTCGGAGACTCATCAGACAGCGGTTTCGACGGATAGTTGAAGATCCGAAACAAGATCAACGGATCACCGGTGTATCGACTGGCGAAGTAAGAGTCCTCAAGCCCCAGACTCAACGCGATGCCTTCCATCATCGCATGTCCGAGACGCGTCATCTCTGCAAGATACTCAAGTATCGTCTCGCGGAAATCAGGAAGACTTTCCGGAAAGAGATTCGCTCCGTGCATTGGTGTGTTGGAAGCGACGAGCGGGTGATCGGGCGGCAACTCGGCGCCGAAGTAGAGACCTTCCTTGCGATCGGGTTTGCCCGAAGTCAGCTCTGAGCCAACAGCGAAGTAACCTCGCCAGGCGCGTCCGCCTTTCTCCATCTCGATCTCGAGCTTCTTCTCGGATGGCTGCGCGAAAAACTCGCGACTCAGATTCTCGAGTTTGGACTGAAGGGACTCGCTTACGTCGTGACCGACGATGTAGAAGAACCCTGACTCGCGACAAGCGCGTGCAATCTGTTTTGCGACTCCATCCCGATCACCGTTTCGCCGCACCAGCGGAGTGACATCTATAACGTGAATGGATGAGAAGTCGCTGGGCATGCGAGGATTTAGGATTTAGGATCTAGGATTTAGGATCTAGAGCTTGGGATTTAGGATCCAGACCCAAGATATTTCATAGTCTCGGACCGAGTTCAATCTCGCAACTCAGATCTTGAACCCTAGAGATGCTAAATCCCAGATCCTAAATCCTAGAAATCCTTCGTCCGCTAGAACGAGCCTTCATCAGCAGAAGGTCCGTAGATCGATGGAACGGCTATATCATTGAGTCGCAGATACACACCCAGCTGCGCGCGATGGTGAATGTTGTGGCTCATCACAAAACTTCGCAGCGCCGCAATCCGTGGGATCGCAAAGATCACCTTGCCGCCCGCATATAACGTCCAGGTCTTGAGCAGATGTTCGTCGCTCGCGCCCGCGATCGCCGCTCGTGCCGACGCGACATTGGTATCGAATCTCGATAGAAGTTCCTCGACAGACTTCGCCGGTTCATTTCTTTGAGGCGGCTCGCCCACTGGAGCGATGTCGATCGAGTCCTGCTCGATAGTTACGGCGCCCCAGCTTGGGAGCGTCGCAAGATGTGTCGCAAGCGGTCCCATCGCAAACGACTTATCATGAGGCTTCCAGTCAAACTTATCTTCGGGCACTCGTTCGAGTGTCTTCCGAGTGTTGGACATCTCGTGATCGAACTCCGGGAGCAGTGCTTGACTCAACGACATAATTCCTCCAGTTCAAAATGTTGTAGTTAATATTTAGCAAGCGCCAGAACGGCTTCGGCGATGTCATCCGACTGCGGCAGGATCTCGTCCTCGAGCTCTGGACTGTAGGCGACGAAGGTATCGAGCGCCGCAACCCTCTTCACTGGACCATCCAGATGCTCGAACAGATCGCTTGCAATCCGCGCAGCGATCTCCGCGCCGTAGCCCCAGGATTCTGAATCTTCGTACACGACGATCACCTTGCCGGTTTTCTCCACAGTTTCAGAAATCGCTTCCCAGTCATACGGACTCAGGCTTCGAAGATCCAGCACTTCAACGCTGATCCCGTGCTCCTCTTCCATTTTCCGTGCGGCCACAATCGAACGGTAGACTGTAGCGCCGTATGTAATGATCGATACATCCGAGCCTTCGCGCACCACGTTCGCCTTGCCCAGCGGGATCATGTAGTCGGGACCGGGATACGCGGCCTTGTTGTGAGTCTGCCGATAAAGATGTTTATGTTCGAGAAACATAACAGGGTCATCACATCTAATCGCAGTTCGAAGCAAGCCATTCGCGTCCAGCGCATTCGACGGCATCACCACTCGTATGCCAGGAGTGTGAGTAAACAAAACCTCGCTGCACTGGCTGTGATAGATCGCGCCACCCTTCAGATACCCGCCGATCGCCACTCGAATTACCATCGGACATTTGAACGCGTTGTTGGATCTCCAGCGCACCAGCGAGACCTCGTTTCGCAGCTGGTGATAAGCCGGCCAGATGTAATCAAAAAACTGGATCTCAGGAATTGGCTTGAAGCCGCGCATCGCGAGTCCAACCGCGCGGCCGATTATGTTCGCTTCGGCGAGGGGTGTGTTGAATACTCGAGTTTCCCCGAACCGCCGCTGAAGATTGAAAGTAACTTTGAATACTCCGCCCTTCCCTTTCACCGCTTCGAGATACTGGTTCCGGCTGCAATCCGCGACATCCTCGCCAAAAACCAATATCCGTTCATCGCGAGCCATTTCGTCGTGCAGGCAGGCATTTATCAGGTCCAGCATTGTCTTCGGGGCGCGAGCATCCTTCTCTTCCGAGCTCGCGGAAGTGTTGATCACATCGCTGGTGTCGAACGCGCTCGAAGTCGGATCTACATCCGGTGAATAGACATAGCGCGTTGCTGTCGACTTTTCTGGTTTGGCTGCAGCAAGCGCTTCGTCGGCGGCGCGGTTTATTTCGTCGTCAACCTCATCGCAAATGCGTTTGATCTCTTCTTCGGTCGCGAGACCCTCAGCAATAAGGAACTGCGGATAAGCACGAACCGGATCTCGTCTCGATTCTTCGTCCAGCTCTTCAACGGGTCTGTATAACTTCTCGTCGTCGGATTGAGAATGTGAATAAGGTCGAATTACTCGAGCGTGAACCAACGCCGGGCCGCGACGAGACCGGCAATAGGCGACCGCGCGCTGCACGGTCTGGTAGCTCGCGACCGGATCGCAGCCGTCCACCTGTTGAATAAAGAGATTTGGAAAATCGGTGAGCAGCTTCGAGATGCTTCCTCCCGCCGTCTGCACCTCGATCGGAACCGAAATCGCATAGCCGTTGTCCTCGATCATATACAGCACCGGCAACTTCAAATTGCACGCCGTATTCAGCGACTCAAAAAACTCACCTTCACTGGTAGTTCCGTCGCCCGCCGACACGTAAACGATCGAATCGTTTTCGTAGCCGGGAATCACTTTTCCATTCTCGTCGATTCGCTGAGCTCGATAGTCGGCTTCGGCGCAACCAACAGCGTGCAGAAACTGAGTGCCGGTCGGAGACGATCGAGACAAGATGTTCAGAGCTTTGTGGCCCCAGTGACTGGGCATCTGTCGGCCACCCGACGCCGGGTCATCAGCGGCGCCAACGGCTTGCAACAGCATTTCAGTCGGAGTGACTCCAAGCGTCAAACACAAAGCGCGGTCGCGATAATAGGGAACAAACCAGTCGTAGGCGGGTTTCAGAACCAGCCCGGCGGCGACAAGAACCCCTTCGTGTCCGGCGCCGGAGATCTGAAAGAAAATTCTGTTCTGTGCCTTTAGCTGAAGCTCCTTGTCGTCTATTCGCCGCGAGGTGTACATCAAGCGATAGATCTTGAGCATGGTCTCGCGATCAAGACCGTGATATTTGTCGACCTTCGGCTGACTGGCCATCAATTTCACCTTTCAAAGAATGCTTGAAGTCCAGGATTTAGGATCTAGGATCTCTAGGATCTGGGGTCTGGGATGTGTCGAGATACATGTAAAAGTCGCAAGATCCAATTACTACCTAACTGCTATCCTCTATCTTCGATCCTCTATCTGCTATCCCCTATCCTCTATCTTCACTTCACGGCTCAGCTCATCGTAGCTGCGGACGCCGGGCGATACTCTACCAGGTGCCCCGCGATTGCCGACGCCGCGACGGTGTAGGGCGATGCCAAATACATCTGACCCGGTCCGCTGCGCCCCGGGAAATTCCGGTTTTGAGCGCTGACCACAACCTGCGTTTTCAACGTTGTCACACCCGGCCCCGCGTTGATGCACGCGCCGCAACTCGGCTCGATGATGTGCGCTCCAACGTCGCGGAGTATCTCCAGATAGCCGCGTTCCTCGCAGTGCTTTCGAACCTCGACCGATCCAAATTGTATGAAACATTGCACATCAGGATGAACTCGCTGGCCACGCGCCAGAGCTTCACGGAAAACCCGAACGTACATATCCAGGTCTTCTTTTTTGCCCGCGGTGCATGAACCACCATAAGCAATATCAATCTTCACCGGCTCAGGAAGCTCGTCCACAAAGATTCCGTTCCCCGGATCGCCTGGGGTCGCAATCATCGGGCGCAGTTCGCTGGCGTTGATGTCGATCGTCAGCGCGTATTGGGCATCGGGATCGCTGATCATTCCCTCGCACATTGCCTCAGCGTCGGCGCGTGAGACGCCCCGCTCAACCAGAAACTCTACCGTCCTCTGATCGGCAGCAACGATGCCGGTGAATGCCCCGACTTCCGCCGCCATATTGGTCATCGTAGCTCGCTCATCGATATTCAAATCGGCGATCGCTTCACCGGTGTACTCGACGATCTTGCCGATCGCTTCGCCGTTGCGCACAAAGTCGGTGCGCAGGATCGCAAGCATGAAATCCTTTGCCGTGATGTTCTCGGGCTTGCGACCGGATACGCGAACGCGAAACTGTTCAGGCACGCGCACGCGAACATCTTTTGTAATCCACGAATTGAAAATGTCTGTAGTCCCCACTCCAAAAGCGATCGCTCCGACCGCCCCCGAGTGTGGGGTGTGAGAGTCAGAACCGATGATCATCTGGCCGGGCAGCGCATAGCTCTGAAGGATCACGCTGTGACAAATACCCTCGGAGCCTTGCCGATCCGGCTGGGCGCCGTGCAAACGAATTCCCTGCTTCTTCGCAAACGCCGACTGTTTCCGGATCAGCTCGTGAGCCAGATCGAGCAACCCGGCAGCTTTTCGCTCGGCGGGCATCACGTCGTCGAGGAATGTCAGGTGGTCCTGAAACATATAGACCGATGCAGGATCGTTGATGGGCTCATCGCCAACCATATTTTCATAGAAGATCGCCGCCATCGGGGTGACATATTCGTGACTGAAACGGATGTCGGTGCGGGCGAAACCCGCATCGCCCGGTTTTACCGCCTGCACACCAACCTGATCTCGCGAAAGATCGGTGACAAAGTGTCGCGCAAAGATTTTTTCAGCCAGCGTCATCGGACGCGGAGCAGTGGTAATCGGCGGAATAGTGGCCTTACCCTGAAGCCGCGCTACGTTGAACGGAAACAGTCCGCCGTACTCGATGATCTGTTTTGTTATCTCGTCCTCGCCGGCTGTGAACTCTTCGAGCGGGATCTCTTCACCGGCGGCGACTCGAGCGATCAAATCGAAATTCGTCGAAGTGAGCAGCCCGAGATTTTGACAGTTCTGTTTATAGATGCGTTCGTGATTTTCGGCTATTACCAGCCGAATGCCGGCGGCGATTTCAGCATACGGTGACGCCTCGCGACTCGATCCTTTGCCTCTTCTTTTGCCTGAGACCGAGACTACAAACCCGCCGGTCTTGACATCATTTCGTTTTATCGGGAACTGATCGCCGCACTTGAGACCAAGATAAATAAACTCGCCGAGCGTCTCATCGAAGTAGTAACAGATGTACGCCGGGGTCATCTCATCGGTGGAGATATCATTGCGAAGCGAAGGGATATTCGCGGGATCGAGATCGACTCCTTCGATCTGGGATCTGACGATTGCAGGATCTTCGGCCAAAAAAAGTATGCGGCCTTTTAGTTCAACTTTTGACGGGCGCTTTTCGACCTTGCGAGACAAAAGGCTTTCGATCATTCAGGAATTTTCCTTTAGCAAGATTGTAAATCTGATTTTACCTTGTGATGGCCGCAACCGCCAGATTTCGCGGGTTCAGTTCGATCAAAATAACCCACAACAAAAGGCGGTGTGCGCTCTCCGTCGGTTGAAATTAAACGACCCACAACTTCAGAAGATGTGAAAAAATCCTCTCCACCCAAGCGGGGTGGCATATTTGTAGAAGCGCGTGTTGCGTCAGCCGCACCCCAGCGGGGTGCAATATTCTTCTGCATTAAGAGTAAACTGCAGCCTTCAACCAAATTGGCCGATTGGAAAGGAGGGATATAGCACCCCGCTGGGGTGCGGATCCCCGCGAGTCCCTGTCTACAAATATGCCACCCCCGCTGGGGGTGGAGCGGAACAAATTGGCCGATTGGAAAGGAGGGATATAGCACCCCGCTGGGGTGCGGATCCCCGCGAGTCCCTTTCTACAAATATGCCACCCCCGCTGGGGGTGGAGCGGAACAAATTGGCCGATTGGAAAGGAGGGGTATAGCACCCCGCTGCGGTGCGGATCCCCGCGAGTCCCTGTCTACAAATATGCCACCCCGCCGGGGTGGAGAATTTTTTCACACCTTCTGAAGTTGTAGGTATTGATTTCGCTCAATATCAGCCGCGGGCTTTTGCGGCGAAGCGAGCTAAATCCGCAATAGTCGCAGCGAGGATGGGTGGTTCAACCGGCTTGGCCAGATGTCTCTGAAATCCTGCGTCAAGAACCCGGTCGCGATCCTCTTCGCGAGCATAAGCCGTCAGTGCGATCGCCGGGATCCCGCCGCCCTGCTCGGGTTCCATCGACCGAACCTTTGTTATCAATTCAAGACCATCTTCCCCAGGCATTCCAATATCGCTTACAAGGACATCGGGGAAATATCCGTTCTTTCGGCTCGCGAGCTGATCCAACGCTTCGACGCTCGACGACACCGAGATCACCTCAGCCCCTCGTTCTCGAAGCATCGCAACTAACAATTCCCTTGCATCGAGGTCATCATCCACAACCAGCACTGTAAGCCCCGCTAGTTCGAAGTCTTCCTGCGACGTTGGATGCCATTCGGTCACTTCTCTTGGTGTGCTTCGAGACCCCCAGGTCGCGGTCGACACCGGAAACCAAACCGAGAACGTCGCTCCTTCGCCCTTCCCCGGGCTGTCAGCGCTCACCGATCCGCCGTGCATTTCAACAAGGTGCCTGACGATTGCCAGTCCAAGTCCCAACCCGCCGTGAAGTCTGGTGAAAGTGCTGTCTGCCTGTCTGAAGCGGTCGAAAATATAGGGCAAAAAATCTTCGCTTATTCCTTCGCCGGTATCCGAAACGGTGATCCGCGCGCTCGACTCGACGCGTTCGAGTGTGACCTCGACTCGTCCGCCCCTCGGCGTGAATTTGATCGCGTTTGTCAGCAGATTCCAGACTACCTGTTGAAGACGATTTGGGTCACCCAGGATTGTTCCGGTCGAGCTATCGAGCGATACGTGAAGATCGATGTTTTTGGCATCGCTCGCCGGTTTGATGGTGTCCAGAGCAGCTGCCACAACCGGTTCGAGCTCGATTAGTCCGACATCCAATCTCAACTTACCGCTGATGATTCGCGACACATCGAGGAGATCGTCGATGATCTGTGCGAGCGCCCGGGTATTGCGCTCGATGGTTGTGAGCGCGCGTCCTTCGGCTTCGTCGTCGAGCTTGCCGGAGCGCATCAGCTGTGACCATCCGAGTATCGAGTTGAGCGGCGTTCGCAGTTCGTGTGACACGGTCGCGAGGAATTCGTCCTTCAGCCGGTTGGCCGCTTCAGCGTCGGCACGGGCCTCTTCTTCACGCATCAGCAGCTGCGAGGAAAGCCGTTGAGCCGCTTCGGCCTCGAGCCGCGCGGCCTTTTCGCTCAGAAGCAGCTTTTCTTTTTCTTCCTGTGCTCGTTTGCGCTCGGCGACCTCAGCCTGCAAGACCGACGCGTGCTCGCGGGCCTCTTCATAGAGCCTGGCGTTTTCGTAAGCTACCGCCAATTGTCCTGCGAGAGTCATCGCCAGGCGCTCATCTGCTTCGCTGAACTCATCGGCATCCTGCTTGTCTATCGCATACAACCAGCCGATGGTGTGTTCGAGTTGCGAAATGGGCGCGGACAAAAGTGAACGCAGCGACGGATTGCTTCGAAAGACTTTTCCGCTTCGGGCAAATTGGCCGTTGGGAACGCGAACCGTATTCAAATTGGATGAGAAGGCGGTCAGTGTATGGTCATCGATGCCGGTGGTCTCGGACTCGGAAGTCGACTCGACGTCGGCGGCAAACCCGATGACGTATCGAACCTCTCCGTCGGGCTCAAGCAAACGAACAAATGCTTTGTCGGCGTTGAGAACATCTCGAGCCGAGTCGCAGAAGATCTGGATCAGAGTGTCGGGATCGCGTTCGGCTCCAAGCCGCTGGCCAAGGTCGACTAGTTTGCCCAACCGCTGGAAGTTCGCATTCTCGAGCTGGATATTTTTTTCGTGGAGAAGCTCAGCCTGATGCTTCACCTGTTCGTTCTTCTTATACAGCTCGACGAAGACAGCGACTTTTGATTTCAGAGCTTCCGGATCGACTGGTTTGATTATGTAGTCTACGGCGCCGAGCAAGTACCCCTTGTAAAGGTCGTCGTTGTCGGCGCTGTCATATGCGGTAAGGAAGATAATCGGAACGTCCTGGGTCTTCTTTCGACCTCGAATCAACTCCGCTGTTTCGAGTCCGCTGATCCCCGGCATGCGTACATCGAGTAGAATTACCGCGGCTTCGTTGTAAAGAAGAAACTGAAGGGCTTCTTCGCCTGACCCCGCACGCACCAGCGTCCGATCCTCACCCTGTATAATGGCCTCCAGAGCAAGGAGATTGCTCTCATTGTCGTCGACCATCAGTATGTTTACTTTGGGCGAGTCGCTTTGCATTATTCCCACTAACAGCGCTGCGCGTTTTTGGTCTCGGCATTCGCGAACGCCGGAATCACCGTCGATCCGTGCTTCTGATACAAACGGTTTTTCTCGTCGAGCAACGAATAACTCTCTTCGTAGGGCATAGCGTCGAGAGATTCTGTCGAACCTAGCGCAAGCACGCCAAACCTGCTGAGGCTGTCATAGATCAACCGGTCAACGCGCTCCTTCAATTTATGATTGAATCCTTTCAATACATCCCGACAGACGACTACCTGAAACTCGTTAAACGAGCCGTCGGTCGCAAGATTGTGCTCCGAAAACAGCATATTCTTCTTGAGCCAGGGTTCGATGACCAGCTTCCTTCCTTTCTTGCCGAAGTAATCCCGTATCGAACCTTTGCCGCCGGCCGCCAAATAGTTCGCTTCGAATTCACCGGAGAGCGAACTGCTGAAGCTCCCGACGCGCGCTTGTTTGACAACCTCTTCGCTCATATCGGTCGCATAGAGCCGTGATCTCGAAATCAAACCCTCTTCGTGAAGAAGAATTGCGATGGAATAAGCTTCCTCACCCGTTGAACATCCGGCAATCCAGATCCTCACAAACGCGTAAGTTCTGAGATGCGGAACGACTCGGTTGCGGAACGCTCGATAGAAGTCCGGGTCCGAAAACATCGATAAACTCTTGCCGGAAAAAGAGCGTAGGAAACGTTCCAAAAAGGCGGAGTTGTGCAGGATTTTCTCCTGAAACCTCGAAATGGTCGGGATCCGAGCGGCCAACATTGCTTCGCGAATCCGGTGCCGAACCGCTCCGATCTCGTAGTCCCGAAAATCGTACCCATAGTACCGACGCACCGCCTCCAGCAACAGGTCTATCTCGATCTCTTCCAAAGTAATGTCAACGCCTTTATCGTTCATGCCCGCGCCGCCCTGCGGCCGTACAGCCACACTCTCAACATCGATAACAATTGATCGATGTCCAGTGGTTTTGAAATGTAATCGGATGCTCCGGCCTCGATGCACTTATCGCGATCGGCTTTCATCGCCTTCGCGGTCAACGCGATGATCGGCAACGTGCTGAAGCTTTCAATGTTACGAATCGCCTGCATCGTCTCGTAGCCG